>JAEEGI010012746.1_pt1 | contig 17926 bp, 18 predicted proteins | sample 8958751 | NCBI WGS metagenome assembly JAEEGI01 (sample SAMN16246545, study PRJNA631951) | gut metagenome | biome: gut microbiome; feature: rumen; material: KS-attached | host: Bos | place: Iran: Karaj | collected 2018-10 | reverse complement strand
AATTGACGCTGCGCGTCATGATTTGCGCTACGCGCATGATTTCTCGCTGCGCTCCGTGAATTGAATTGCGCCTTCATGCCCCGCAGGGCAATTCATGACCGAAGGTCAATTCATGTTCGAAGGACAATTCACGCGCCGTCAGGCGCAATTCATTGTCGGGACAGTCGAACGACTGTCTCGACATGCACCGTCCGCGGAAAAAGATCCACAGCCACGGCGCGCTCAGCTTTGTAGCCCAGCGCCGCGAACCGCTTGCAGTCGCGGGCCAGCGTGGCCGGGTCGCAGGAGACATAGACCACCCGGTCGGGCGCCATTGCCGCCACTGTCCGGATCAGGCTTTCGTCGCAGCCCTTGCGCGGCGGGTCCAGCACGATCACGTCGGGGCGTACGCCTTCCTGCTCCAGTTGCTTTGCCGCTTCTGCCGCGTCGGCGCAAAGGAAGCGGGCGTTTTCAATGCCGTTGCGTGCGGCGTTCTGACGGGCGTTTTCCACCGCCTGCGGCACGATCTCCGCGCCGATGATTGCCTTCGCCCTGTCTGCCATCGAAAGCCCGATGGTGCCCGCGCCGCAATAGAGGTCGAGCACCGTTTCGCTGCCGGTCAGCGCGGCAAACTCGGCCGCCTTGCCGTAAAGCAGCTCGGTCGCCTTCGGGTTGACCTGGAAGAACGAGAGGGGAGAGATGGAAAACCGCAGGCCGCACAGCACGTCTTCGATTTCGTCTTTGCCGAACAGCGTGATGCAGCGCGCACCGAGCACCACGTTGGTCTTGTCGGGGTTCACGTTCAGCACAACGCTGCAGACGCTTTTGTCGGCCGCCAGAAGGTTGCCGATCAGCGCTTCGGCGCGCGGCACGCGGTCCCGCGTGACAACAAGACAGACCATCGTTTCGCCGGTAGTCATCCCTTTGCGCAGATAGATGTGCCGCAGCAGACCCTTGTGCGTCTCTTCGTCATAGACCGTCACGCCGCTTTCCGCCGCCCAGCGGGCAACCGCGTCGAGCAGCAAAGCGAACGACGCCGGCTGCAGCGCGCAGTCGCGGCAGTCGACCACGCTGTGGCTTTTTTTGGCAAAAAAGCCGATCCGTGTTTTGCCGTCGGGTCCGAGCGCTACGGGGAACTGCGCCTTGTTGCGGTAATGCGCCGTTTCGCCGACGGAAAGGACGTCTTCCACCTCGAGCTCCAGCCCGCCGATGCGCGTCAGCGCGTCCTGCACCTTCTGCTTTTTATAGGCGAGCTCCGCCCCGTAGCGCAGGGCGCGGAACGAGCAGCCGCCGCAGCGCTCCGCCGCGGGGCAGTCCGGGTCGATCCGGTCGGGCGAGGGGGTGACGATCCGCTTCACGATGCCGACGGCGTAGGTCGGCTTCACCTTGATGACGTGCGCGTCGATCACGTCGCCCGGCACGGCGCCGTCCACGAAGACGGTGAAGCCGTTGTGACGGCCGATGCCGGTCCCGAGCGCGGAAAACGCTGTGATCGAAAGGCGGAGGTCGTCATTCTTTTTCAGCGGGGCGGAATTGCTTTTCTGCTTCATTTCAGCTGTCCTCATAATTCGGGATCACGTTTTCATACATGATCTCGTGCAGTGCGTCCACTTCGTGCGGCCAGTCCATCAGAATCACCTCAAAGCTGTCGCGCAGCACCAGCCGGTAGGGCTTGGCGGGCACAAGATGCTGCTCGAAGTTCCAGCTCAGATAGGTCGGCACAAAGGCGAGCTGCGAGAGCAGTTCCGTTTTGCTGAAATCCGTGGAGACCAGCGGCAGAATCTTTTCCAGAAGCTGCGGGTAATAGATCGGGGAGATCGCGCGCGCCTTCGCGGCCAGCGAGATCAGAATCTTGCGCTGGCGGCCGGTGCGTTCGCGGTCGGTGTCAATCTTGCGCGTGCGGGCATAGAGCAGCGCCTGTTCGCCGTTCAGGTTGTAGCTGCCCGCGCCCGGGAAGCCGGAGAAGTGCTCGCGCAGGACCTTTGCTTCCTTGTCCGTGAGTTGGATGCTGACGCCGCCCAGCGCGTCGATGATCTGCTTGAACGAATCGAACGAGCAGGCGGCAAAGCGGTCGATGCGGAACTTGTAGTTCTTTTCAATGGCGCGGATGGCGAGATCCGGGCCGCCGTAGCCGTGGGCGTGGCTCAGGCGCGTGTTCTTGTAGCCGGGGATGGCGGCGTAGGCGGTGCGAGAGAGCGAGATGATCTTGACCTTCTTTGCGGTGCGGTTCAGCGAAACCACGATCATCGCGTCCGAGCGGCCGTAGGGGTAGCTCTTGCTGCCGTAGTCATAGCCGAAGAGCACGACGTTGAACACCTCGCCGCTGTACCACTTCTTGCTGTCGTCCAGGTTTGCGCGGATGGCCGCGTCGGCGTCCAGCAGGGCGGCGGACTGCTCTTTGGAAAGGCTGATATCCTCAATGTCGTCGTCCTCGCCCGGCGCAAGCGCGGCTTCGGCATAGGTGGGCACGGTCAGCGAGGCGTCGCCGGTGCGCTCGATCAGGTTGATCTGCGAAAGAATGTGCCAGACGTAGACCACCAGCGCGATGACGGCGGCGAAAAAGAGCGCCAGAACGGCGGTGAGCACCTTGTGGCGGCGAAGAAAGCGCATGTGAATCCGGTCCTTTCGCTGTTGATGTTTCCATACAATATAATACCCGAAGCGCCGAAGGATGTCAAGCAAAACAAGGCGCCTCCCTGCGGCGCGCGCGCCTTGTGCATCTTGCTTGATTGTGAAATAATATTGTGGTGAACTTGCACAAATTTGCTGTTCACTCCCCGTTAATATTTAGACCTACAACCAAAATATTTTTTTCCCCGTTTTTCCTGTTGACGCTGGCCGGATTTGTGATATAATATGAAGCAATCAGGGATGATTTATCAAGGATAATTTTGTGTGGGAGATAGATATCATGTATGTCAAAGACGTGAAAGTACAAAATCAAGTGGGCCTTCACGCCCGTCCGGCCACGTTCTTCATTCAGAAGGCAAACGAATTCAAGTCCTCCATCTGGGTGGAAAAAGAAGAACGCCGCGTCAATGCCAAGAGCCTGCTGGGCGTCCTTTCGCTCGGCATCATGGGCGGCACCGACATCCGCATCATCGCCGGCGGCGCCGACGAGGAAGAAGCCGTCAACGCGCTGGTCAAGCTCGTGGAGTCCGGCTTCGCCGAATAAGCTTTTCTTAAAAAGCACTTGACTTTTTTGCGTTAAAGTGCTAACATCTTTCTCAACAACCGAATACTCATTCCCAAAAGCGATGACGAAGACGGACGAAAGACGCGTCCTGCAGCGAGCCGGGAAACGGTGCAAGCCCGGTATCACGCCCTTTCATGTTCCCATCCCTTCCGAGCTGAAGACCCGAAAGCCCCTGGGGCGAGTAGATATCTTCCGTGATTGCAGCGTGAATGCATAGGACTTGATGGAGTCCGAGAGTGGCGGCCGAGGCCGCAATTTGAGTGGTACCGCGGGCAAGAGAGCATGCTCGTCTCAAAGGCAGACTTTGAGACGGGCTTTTTCATTTGACAAAACAAAGGAGGCAACAACATGAGCCAACAACAGGTTTCAACCGAGATCCAGCAGATCGCGCGCCGCATCCGGGAGATGCGCGGCATTATCGGCATCTCAGTGGACGATATGGCGCAGAAGACGGAGCTCAGCGTGGAGCAGTACCGGAAGTATGAATCCGGCACGGTCGACCTGCCGTTCACCTTCATCCACAAGTGCGCGGGTGCGTTCGGCATCGGCATCACCGATATTCTGGAAGGCGAGAGCGCCCATCTGTCCGGCTACACCGTGACGCGCAAGGGGCAGGGTATCCTCACGTCCAAGGAGGAGGGCATCGAGATCCAGAAGCTGGCTCCGCTGTTCCGCAACAAGATTGCAAAGCCCTATTGGGCGACCTATGAATACTCCGACGCGCTGCAGAATCAGCCGATCCACACCACGACCCACGCCGGCCAGGAATTCGACCTCGTGCTGAGCGGCACCCTGAAGGTGCAGATCGGCACCCGCACCGAGATTCTGGAGGAGGGCGACAGCGTCTATTACAACAGCGCCATCCCGCACGGCATGATCGCGCTGGGCGGCAGACAATGCAACTTCCTTGCGGTCGTTTTGCCCGAGGACGAAAAAGCGGACGAAGAGAAGATGGAAAAAGCCATGTTCTCCGTGGGCCCCAAGCAAAGCTTCGTCGTCGACAGGTTCATCGACGCCAAGGAGGACGAGCGGGGGCGGCTGGTTTCGCTCTCGTTCAAAAACGAAGAAAGCTTCAATTTCGCCTATGACATCGTAGACGCCATTGCCGAAAAGGCCCCGGACAAGCTGGCCATGCTCCACGTTTCAAACGACAAGACCGAGCGGCGCTTCACGTTCTCCGATATGAAGAAGGAATCGGCGCGCACGGCCAACTACCTCAAGAGCCTCGGCATTGAAAAGGGCGACCGCGTGATGGTCGTGCTCAAGCGGCACTATCAGTTCTGGTTCGCCATGCTCGCGCTGCATAAGATCGGCGCAATCCCCATTCCGGCGACCCACCAGCTGCTGGCGCACGACTTTGAATACCGCTTCGAAAAGGCCGGCGTCAAGGCGATCCTCTGCACGGCCGACGACGACACGGCGCACCAGGTGGAGCTGGCCGAGGAAACCGTGGGCAAGCTCGACAGCAAGATCATCGTCGGCGGCGTCCGCGCCGGCTGGCACAGCTTTGAAGAGGAGTATGTGCGCTTCCGGTCCAGCTTTCCGCGCAGCGAAGACACGCCCTGCGGCAGCGACCCGATGGTGATGTTCTTCTCCTCGGGCACCACGGGCTACCCGAAGATCGCCTGCCACAGCTACAAATACGCGCTCGGCCATTACATCACGGCCAAATACTGGCACACCGTCCGCACCGACGGCCTGCATTTCACCATCTCCGACACCGGCTGGGGCAAGGCGCTCTGGGGCAAGCTTTACGGCCAGTGGGAGTGCGAGGGCGCTGTGTTCACCTATGACTTCGACCGCTTCCACGCGGCGGATATTCTGCCGATGTTCGAAAAATACAACATCACCACCTTCTGCGCGCCGCCCACCATGTACCGCATGCTGATCAAGGAGGATCTTTCCAAATACGATCTGTCCTCGATCCAGTATGCCACGACGGCCGGCGAAGCGCTGAACCCCGAGGTGTTCCATCAATTCAAAAAGGCCACGGGCCTGACGATCATGGAAGGCTTCGGCCAGACTGAAACGACCCTGACCATCGGCAACCTGATCGGCACCGTGCCGAAGCCGGGCGCCATGGGCAAGGCGATCCCGACCTACGATATCGACCTTGTGGACCCGGACGGCAACAGCGTGCAGGACGGCGAAACGGGCGAGATCGTGGTGCGCACCGACAAGGGCGTGCCCTGCGGATTGTTCCTCGGCTATTACAACGACGAGGAAAACACGAAGCAGGCGTGGCACGACAATATGTATCACACGGGCGACACCGCCTGGCGCGACGAGGACGGCTATTTCTGGTACGTCAGCCGGATCGACGACGTGATCAAATCCTCCGGCTACCGCATCGGCCCGTTCGAGATTGAAAACGTCATCATGGAGCTGCCCTACGTGCTGGAATGCGGCGTTTCCGCCGCGCCCGACGAGGTCCGCGGCCAGGTGGTCAAGGCCAGCGTGGTGCTGACCAAGGGCACCGAGGGCACGGAGGCGCTCAAAAAAGAGATTCAGAACTACGTCAAGCAGCACACCGCGCCCTATAAGTATCCGCGCATCGTGGTGTTCCGCGACGATCTGCCCAAGACGATCAGCGGCAAGATCATCCGCAGCCAGCTGTAAGCCGCATTAACTTAGCTTCCGAATTGCTTGACGAACTCTTTCAATTGTAGTATACTACTTAGAAAAGCGGAAAGGGGAGCGCCGATGGAGCATAAACGCATCACCGTCTTCTGCGGCCACTACGGCAGCGGCAAGACCAACATCGCGGTCAACTATGCGCTGCAGCTGCGCAAAACGCACGACAAGGTCGCCATCATCGACCTCGACATTGTGAATCCCTATTTCCGCACCAAGGACAGCGAGGACGAGCTGCGGCAGGCCGGCGTGGAGCTGATCTGCTCCGACTATGCGGGCTCCAACCTCGACATTCCCGCCCTCCCGGCCGCCATGATGCGCCCGCTTGCCGAACGCGATACGCAGTGCGTGATGGATATCGGCGGCGACGACCGCGGCGCGGTGGCGCTGGGCCGCTTTGCCGACCAGATCAAAGCCGAAAACGACTGCCAGATGCTGTTCGTGCTCAACTTTTTCCGCCCGCTGACGGGAACGCCGGAGGAGGCGCTTTGCGTCATGCGCGAGATCGAGGCTGCCTGCGGCCTTCGCTTCACGGGAATCGTGAACAATTCGAACCTCGGCCCCGCCACAACGCCCCGGGACGTGCTTGCCACGGCGGAACGCACGGCGCGGCTGTGCGAGCTTTCCTCGCTGCCGCTGGTGATGACCACGGTGTGGGAGGCGCTGGCAGGCGACCCCGCGCTCAGAAACGAACCGGTGTTTCCGCTGCGGCTGCAAAGGAAACCGGTCTGACGTGTAAAAAAAATGCAAAACAATAAACCGAACGGAGTGAGATCATGCCAAAGGTAACCTTCAGAACCGACTGGTGCAAGGGCTGCGGCCTGTGCGCGCTGGCCTGTCCGAAAAAAATCATCGTGATCAACAAGGAGAAGATCAACAAAAAGGGTCATTCTCCGGCCGAGATCACCGATCAGAGCCAGTGCATCGGCTGCGCGTTCTGCGCCACGATGTGCCCGGACTGCATCATTACCGTGGAAAAGTGAGGTGCTGACATGTCAGAAAAAGTATTGATGAAGGGGAATGAGGCCATTGCCGAAGCGGCCATCCGCGCCGGCTGCCGCCACTATTTCGGCTATCCCATTACCCCGCAGACGGAAGTTGCGGCCTACATGGCCAAACGCATGCCCAAGATCGGCGGCTGCTTCCTGCAGGCCGAAAGCGAGATCGCCGCGATCAACATGGTCTACGGCGTGGCAAGCGCGGGTAAACGCGTCATGACGTCCTCCTCCAGCCCCGGCATCTCGCTCAAGAGCGAAGGCCTCTCTTATCTTGCCGGCTCCGACCTGCCCGCGTTCGTGGTCAACGTGCAGCGCGGCGGCCCCGGCCTCGGCGGCATCCAGCCCTCGCAGTCCGACTACTTCCAGTCCACCAAGGGCGGCGGTCACGGCGATTACCGCATGATCGTGCTCGCGCCCGCCTCCGTGCAGGAGATGGCCTCGCTGACCATCAAGGGCTTCGACCTGGCCGACAAATACCGCATGACGGCGATGATCCTCGCCGACGGCACGATGGGCCAGATGATGGAGCCTGTGGAGCTCGGCGACGTGGAAGTGAAGGATTACGACAAATCCTGGGCCGTCACGGGCACGAAATGCGCCCGCCCGCACAACATCGTCAACTCCCTGTTCCTGGAACCGGAAGAGCTGGAAAAGAACAATTTTGCCCGCTATGAGCGCTACAAGGCCGTGGAAGAGAACGAAGTGCTGTTCGAATCCTACCTGATGGACGACGCGGAGATCTGCGTTGTGGCCTTCGGCATCTCCGCCCGCGTTTCCAAAAACGCGATCAACGAAGCGCGCAAGCAGGGCATCAAGGTCGGCATGATCCGGCCGATCACCCTCTGGCCGTTCCCGAAGGCGCCGCTGCTGGCCGCCGCCGGGCATTGCCACACCTTCCTGAGCGTGGAAATGAACATGGGCCAGATGATCGAAGACATTGAACTGGCAATCCGCTGCAAACGGCCGGTCAGGCTCGTGAACCGCGTCGGCGGCATGATCCCGTCGCCGGAGCAGGTGCTTCTGGCGATTCAGGACGCAGACAAAGGAGGGAAAGCATCATGATCGTTTTCCAGAAACCGAAATCCCTGTGCGACGTGCCGCTGCATTACTGCCCCGGCTGCACCCACGGCATCATTCACCGCCTGGTGGCCGAAGCGATCGATGAGCTAGGCATTGAGGGCGAGACCATCGGCGTTGCGCCGGTCGGCTGCGCCGTTATGGCCTATAACTACTTTGCCTGCGATATGGTGGAGGCCGCCCACGGCCGCGCCCCTGCGGTTGCCACGGGCCTCAAGCGCGCGGATCCGAGCAAGATCGTTTTCTCCTATCAGGGCGACGGCGACCTCGCCTCTATCGGCACCGCCGAAACCGTCCATTCCGCCACCCGCAACGAAAACATCACCGTAATCTTCGTCAACAACGCGATTTACGGCATGACCGGCGGCCAGATGGCGCCCACCACGCTGCCCGGTCAGGTCACCCAGACCTCGCCCTACGGCCGCGACGTCAACCATTGCGGCTATCCCGTGAAGATCTCCGAGATGCTCTCGCAGCTCGAAGGCCCGGAATACATCGAGCGCGTGGCGGTCAACAACGTGAAGAACATCCGCAACGCGAAAAAGGCGATCAAAAAAGCCTTCCAGAACCAGATCGACGGCAAGGGCTTTTCGCTGATCGAAGTGATTTCCTCCTGCCCGACCAACTGGGGCCTGTCGCCCGAAAAGGCGCTGCAGTGGCTGGAAGAGAACATGATCCCGTATTATCCGCTCGGCGTCTATAAGGACCGTTCGGCAGAAAAGGAGGCGGCTGAGGCATGATGAACCAGATCCTGATCGCGGGCTTCGGCGGCCAGGGCGTCCTGTTCGCCGGCAAGTTCCTCGCCTACAAGGGCCTGATCGAAGGCAAGCAGGTGAGCTGGCTTCCGTCCTACGGCCCCGAAATGCGCGGCGGCACGGCCAACTGCTCCGTGATCGTCGGCGACGAGCCGATCGGTTCGCCGATCGTCAACGCGCCCAACACGCTTGTGGCCATGAACCTGCCCTCGCTGCAGAAGTATGAAAACGCGGTGGTGCCCGGCGGGCTGATCCTCGTGGATTCCACCCTGATCGCCGAACAGGTGCGCCGCACCGACGTGCGCGTGTGCTACGTGCCCGCCACGAAGCTGGCCAACGATTCCGGCTTTGCCACGCTGGCCAACATGATCCTGATGGGCAAGCTGCTCAAGGAGAGCGAAGACATGAGCTTCGAGCATACCGAAGACGCGCTCAAAAAGGTGATTCCCGCGCGCAAGATCGATTTGCTCGGCGTGAATCTCAAGGCGCTGGAAACCGGCTTCGCCTATGCCGAATAAGGGACGAAGGGATCCCTTTTGGCGCATCGCGCGCAGCGCGGCGCCCCTTCCCTGTTCCCTGTTCCCTGTTCCCTGACCCCTGTTCCCTGTAAAATTAATAACGAAAGGTCGCTTAACTATGGAAATCAAAATCACCAAAACCACGTCGCCGAAGCAAAAGCCCGCGCCGGGTCAGCCGCTCGGGTTCGGCAAGATCTTCACCGATCACATGTTCGTGATGGACTACACCGAGGGCAAGGGCTGGCATGACGCCCGCATCGTGCCCTACGGCAACCTGTCACTGGCGCCGTCCGCCATGGTGTTCCACTATGGGCAGGAGATGTTCGAAGGCCTCAAGGCCTACAAGGGCGAAGACGGACAGGTCTATCTGTTCCGCCCCGACATGAACGCCAAGCGCGCCAACAGCTCCAACCGCCGTCTGGTGATTCCCGAGCTGCCCGAGCAGGACTTCGTGGACGCCGTCAAGGCCGTGGTCGACGTGGACCGCGACTGGATCCCGACCGATCCCGGCACGTCGCTGTATATCCGTCCGTTCATCATCGCCACCGACGAATTCCTCGGCGTGGCGCCCTCCAAGACCTATCTGTTTATCATCATTCTCTCTCCCTCCGGCGCCTATTACGAAAGCGGTCTGGAGCCGGTCGGCATCTGGATCGAGGACGAATACGTCCGCGCCGTCAAGGGCGGCATGGGCTTCACCAAGACCGGCGGCAACTATGCGGCCAGCCTGATTGCCCAGGTCAAGGCGCACGACGACGGCTATTCTCAGGTGCTCTGGCTTGACGGCGTGGAGCGCAAATACATTGAAGAAGTCGGCGCCATGAACATCATGTTCAAAATCAACGGCAAGGTCGTCACCCCGATGCTCAACGGCAGCATCCTGCCGGGCGTGACCCGTGATTCCATCATCCGCGTCTGCAAGGACTGGGGCTATGAGGTGGAAGAACGCCGCATCAGCGTGGACGAGCTCGTGGCGGCCGCCAAAGACGGCACGCTGGAGGAAGTCTGGGGCACCGGTACGGCTGCGGTCGTGTCGCCCGTCAACAAGCTGCGCTATGAAGACGAAGTGATGCACATCGGCGACGGCGGCATCGGCGAGCTGACCCAGAAGCTGTATGACGAACTGACCGGCATCCAGTGGGGCAAGCGTCCCGACACCCGCGGCTGGCGCGTCACGGTGTAACTGACAACCCGCAGGGGCTGCCGCACGCCGCGGACGAAAAACCGTCGGAAACGAAAGCCGATCATCGGCAAGGGCGCAGCCCTTCCAAAAACGAAGAAAAACAGGACGTACGGGCTTTCCGGCGTCCTGCTTTTTTGATGAGGAAACGGTTTTTCGTTTGTTCTTCGCCGAATGCAGCCGCCCCCGCTCTTTACTTTTTTGAATTCTGCGCTATAATAGAAGCATCGAAAGGGGAGAGGACCTATGAAGAAACCCGTTGCCTTGCTGCTGAGCCTTGTGCTGTTGCTGTCGTTTTTGCCGCTGTTTTCGTTTGCGGCGGAACAGACGACGCCCGTGATCCACATCTTCGGCTTCATGTCGTGCCCGATTTATGACGACCCGGCGGACGAAAGCAGCGCCCGGCTGTTCCCGCCGGAAAAGGACGCCATCCTCGACATGGTCAAGCGTCTGCTGCCGGCGGTCTCGTCGTTCACCGTGACCAAGAACTGGGCCCGCTTCGGCGACCGTCTGATTCCGGCGCTCAACGATCTGCTGCTGCCGGTGGGCAACGATGAAAAGGGCGACCCCAAGGGCAGCACCGGCGCGCGCTTTGTGCGCCCCGAAAAAGCGCAGATTGCCGAAACCGGCCGCGCCGACTTTGCCTATGACTGGCGCGACGATCCGTTCGTGAGCGCCCGGGAGCTCGCCGCGTTCGTCGATTACGTGGCGGACGACTGCGGCTTCGGCAAGGTCGCGCTGGAATGCCACAGCTACGGCGGCATCGTCACGCTGACCTATCTCGCCCTGTTCGGCACCGAAAAGGTGAAAAGCTGCTGCTTCAACGCCACCGCCGTCTACGGCGCCGCCTTTGCGGGCGAGCTGATGCGCGGGCGGGTGCGCCTGAGCGCCGACGCGCTGGCCGCGTTTCTGGAGGGTCTGTTCGACCATACGGAATATGAGGGCATTTTGCGCGCGGTGGTGTCGCTGTTTGACGACATGGGCGGCCTCGCGTTCCTTTGCAACTTCATCAACGAGATGTTCGAGCATCTGTCCAGCCGCATCTGGAAGGAATCCATCGTGCCCGTGTTCGGCAACTGGCTGAGCGTGTGGTCCATGGTGCCCGATGAGGCGATGGAGGACGCCTACGCCTTCGTCTTCTCCGGCATCCGCTCGCCCGACACCGACGACGGCAAGGTGTTCCTCGGCCGTGTGAAGCACTTCAACAGCGAGATCCGCACCCGGCGCGAAGCGCGGCTGCGCGCGGTCGACGACGCCTGCGGGCTCTACGTCGTGGCGCGCTACGGCTATGCGGGCGTGCCGCTGGGCGACATCTGGCAGGCCAACAGCGACGGCGTGCTGAACACCGAGAGCGAATCGTTCGGCGCCACCTGCCGCACCTTCTCGTTCTCCGAGCCGCCCGAAACGCCGCTGCAGCTGATTGCGCCCAACGGCGCCATCGACGCGTCCACCTGTCTGTTCCCGCGGCAGACCTGGTTCGTGCGCAACTATAAGCACACGCAGAAGGACCCCGCCATGGACGCCTTCACGGCGACGCTGCTGCGCGCCGACGGGCAGCAGACCGTGGACAGCCTGGAGGAATACCCGCAGTTTTTGTTCTTCGACAAGACGCTGCGCGCCCTGCGGCCCGACGTCAATCAGATTGCGGCGGCCGCCTCCTGGCAGCAGGACGTGAAAAAGCTGCTGCGCAGTCTTTGGGAACGGTTTTTGAATCTCTTCCGCTTTTCAAAGAGGCAGGCGGCCTGACGCGGAAAACCCGCCGAAAAAGATTGCAAAAACCGCTTGACAAACCCCTTGCTATCTGCTATAATCACTCTTACCGCGTGAGAAAGGCGGCATACTTGTTATGCCATAAAGCGAGCCATCCGCCCGAATCAGCGAGTCCATAATAAAGGAAGGAAAGAACCATGTACGCAATCATCGAAACAGGCGGCAAACAGTACAAAGTGGAAGCCGGCGATGTGATCTACATCGAAAAGCTTGACGTTGAAGCGGACGCCGACATCACGTTTGACAAGGTCATCGCGATCGGCGGCGACGACGGCATCAAGGTCGGCGCACCTTATGTTGAGGGCGCTTCGGTCAGCGCGAAGGCTGTGAAAAACGGCAAAGCGAAGAAGATCGTCGTTTTCACCTACAAGCCCAAGAAGAACGCGAAGCGTAAGATGGGCCACAGACAGCCCTACACGAAGGTTGAGATCAGCGCGATCAACGCCTGATGATCACCGTCACGTTTTGCAGCCGCGGCGAAACCCTCGCAGGCTTCACCGTTGCCGGACACAGCGGCTATGCCGCAGCGGGGAGCGATATCGTCTGCGCGAGCGTTTCCTCCTGTGCGCTGATGGTCGCCAACACCGTGACCGACGTCATGCGTCTGAAGGCGCACGCCGAAGCGGACGACAGCGGCTTTCTCCGGCTGGAGATCCTCGGTTCGCCCGAACCGGCGCAGGATCTGCTCAGGGGCTTCCGGCTGCATATGACCGAGCTTGCAAAGGACTATCCGCAATATGTGCTTTGCAAAACCATTCAACTATAAGAATCAACACGGAGGTGCAACAAAATGCTGAAATTGAACATCCAGTTATTTGCTCATAAAAAAGGTATGGGTTCCACCCGTAACGGCCGTGATTCCGAATCCAAGCGCCTTGGCGTCAAGCGCGCCGACGGTCAGTTCGTGCTTGCCGGCAACATTCTTGTCAAGCAGCGCGGCACTCATATCCATCCGGGCAACAACGTCGGCAGAGGTTCCGACGACTCGCTGTTCGCACTGATCGACGGCAAAGTGAAGTTCGAGCGTTTCGGCAAGGACCGCAAAAAGGTCAGTGTCTACGCTGTGGAACAGTAACAACAAAAGAAGAAGGACTGCATCGGCAGTCCTTTTTTGCAAGAGGGAGCGTTCGCAATGAGCAAGATCTATCAGGCGGCCTATGAATTCGTCGGCGGCACGCCGCTGCTGGAGCCCCGGCGGCTGGAGCAGACGCTGGGCCTTTCGGCGCGGCTGCTTTGCAAGCTGGAATACATGAACCCCGCGGGTTCCACCAAGGACCGCGCGGCGAAGAACATGATTGAAGACGCCGAACAAAGCGGAAGACTGCAGCCGGGCGCGGTCATCATTGAGCCGACGAGCGGCAACACCGGCATCGGCCTTGCCATGGTCGCCGCGGCCAAAGGTTACCGTCTCGTGCTCGTGATGCCCGAGACCATGTCGGTGGAACGGCAAAAGCTGATGCAGGCCTACGGCGCCGAGCTGATATTGACCGAAGGCAGCCGCGGCATGCAGGGCGCGATTGAAAAAGCGGAAGAGCTCGCCGCGGCAACGCCGGGCAGCTTTCTGGCCGGGCAGTTCGTCAACCCCGCCAACCCGCAGGCGCATTATGCGGCCACCGGCCCCGAGATCTGGACCGATACGGACGGAAACGTGGATTTCTTTGTGGCAGGCGTGGGCACCGGCGGCACCATCACCGGCGCGGGGCGCTATCTCAAGGAGCAAAACCCGGCGGTCAAAGTGGTCGCCGTGGAGCCGGCGACGTCGGCGGTGCTTTCCGGCGGAAAGGCCGGCCCCCACGGGCTGCAGGGCATCGGCGCTGGCTTCGTGCCCGCGGTGCTGGACACGTCCGTCTATGACGAAGTGATGGCAGTCAGCGACGAGGAAGCCTATGCGGCGGCGCGTCTGCTGGGCAAAACCGAGGGCGTGCTGGTCGGCATCTCCTCAGGCGCTGCGCTGCACGCGGCGATCGGACTGGCAAAACGGCCCGAAAACGCGGGCAAAACGGTCGTTGCGCTGCTGCCCGACACGGGAGACAGGTATCTTTCGACTTGTCTGTTCGGGGAATAAAACAATTGTAAAAATTCTCCTTTTCAAAAAAGGCCCGGAGGCAGAACGCTTCCGGGCTGTTTTGTTTGTTTCGGCGCACTTTATGTCCAGAGAGAGGTGATGAACATCGGGGAAGCGTCGGCGGCTTTCTGAAAGCCGCAGTTTTCATAGAAATGCAGTTCGTCGTTATAGGCAATGACGGCGATGCGCAGATAGTCCGCATATTTCTTTTTGACCAGCTCCACCAGCGTGCGGCCGATGCCGTTGCCGTGACAGGCAGGGTCCACAAGCAAATAATGGACATAGGCGTTCATATTGCCGTCGTCCATGGCGCAGATCATACCGACCAGTTTGTCGCCGTCCCAGGCGGAGTATACGGTGCTGAAATGCTGCATGGCGATCACAAGCCTGTCCGGAAAATGGCCGGACGACCATCCGACCGAAAGGAACAGACGCTCCAGCGCCTCGCGCGTAAAGGTGTGGGTGTCCTGATAGGTGATTGTCATACTGCGCCTTCTTTCTGTGCATCTCTGACATTCTGCCTTTGCAAACGATCCATTCTCAATTCTCAATTTGATACACAAACACCTCATGAATCTCTCTGCTGTATCCGTCGTAAAACCCGACCTGCATGCCAAGCACGATCCGTGCGCCGCGGTTATAGAGCACCAGCAGACGCCCGCCGCCGTCAAAGCAAAGGCCCTCGATCTCGCCCTGCTTCGTCACGTCGTCCAGCGTCTTTTCTTCAACTACCCTGCAGTGCGTCGCACCGTCCGCGATCACGCATTTGTAGATGTGGTCCGGCTCGTTCAGGTCGGCGTCGCCGTCGTCCGCGGTGATATAGTAGGCGCCGTCGTGATAGGCCACGCCCTGAATCCATTGCGGCACGGCGTGCAGGTGGACCTTGCCGAGATAGGCGCCCGATGCGAGGTCATATTTGTAGAGATAGCGGCCCGAGTCTCCGTCCGCCCAGGAGCACATCCACACGGTGCCGTCGTCCGGATTCACGGCGATGCCGGAGCATTCCGTCTGGCCGCTTTCGGGCGCAAAGGGGAAGGCGCGCCTGAGCGTCAGCGTTTCGGCGTCATAGACCGCGATCTGGATGTTTTTCGCCACGCCGTCGAGGAACAGCTCCACGCCGCAATAGAGCTCGCCGCCGAAAACGTCGATGTCGCCGATGTGGTTGACCTCTTTTTCAAAGCCGACGGAAAAAGGGTCGGCGTTTTCCAGCAGTACGTTCCAGTCTTTGTCATATTTCGTGAGCGTCGTGGAGCCGCTGACGTAATAGCAGCCGTTTTCACAGGCGACGCCCTGGCGGCCCGCCACCTCGTGCGACGAAAGAAGCGTGTAGCGTTTCATGTCTGATCCCTCCGGGTCCGGTTTCTGCGTTCCATTGTAGCACGCCCCGGCGCGTTTTGCAAGCTTCTTGACACGGAACACCGTTCTTGTTATAATACAGAAAAGCGAAAAGAAACGGAGATGACCCCTATGAAAAAAGCGATTTCCCTGCTTCTTGTGTTTGTTCTGGCATTCTCCCTGCTGCTGCCCGCGTCGGCCTATGTGGATATCGACACGCGCCGCGGCCCCATGCCCGTGGTGCTGATCACCGGCGACGCCGCAGCGATCTATGACGCCGACGGCAACAAGGTCTTTAAAATCAGTGAGCTCGGCGACGTGTTCAAAAACGCGGGCGACGGCGACGGGGACCTGAAGGAGTCCGTCAAAAACGTTCTGCTGCCGTTTGTGAAGGGCCTCATCATCGGCAAATATGACGAATACTATGAACAGCTTGAAAAAGAGATCGGCGAGCTGTTTGAAAAAGTCCGGCTCGACAAGGACGGCAACCCGCAGTACGGCACCGGCATCAACCCGAACGACAAGATCGAAATGTCGCGCGAAACGCTGGACGACCGCAAAGACGCAAACGGCACCTACGGCTGCTATGATTACCACTTCTGGTACGACTGGCGGCTGGACCCGATGCAGATCGCGGACGACCTGCACGAGTATATTCTGAAGGTGCGCGCGGCAACTCATTCCGATAAGGTCGGCCTGATTTCCTCGTGCCTCGGCACCAACGTGTGCATGGCCTATATCGCAAAGTATCAGGATGCGTTCCCGCTGGAGCTCAACGGCTTCGGCGTCAACGCGGCGCTGATCAACGGCTCGGAATTCATGAGCGAAGCCATCAGCGGCAAATTCCATGTGGACGGCATCGCGCTGAACCGTCTGTTCATCGACGCGGGCGAATGGGGCTGGATCAATGTGCCCGAGGTCGTGACGGCCACGCTCGATCTTGCCGAAAAAAGCGGCATGATGGACAATATGGTCGGTCTGACGCGCGCAACGCTGTATAACAAAGTGGTGCAGGGCGTCACCTCGGCGCTCGCGCTGGCCACGTTCTTCACGATGCCCGGCTATTGGGGCTGCATCTCCAATGAGCGGTACGACGACGCGATCCGCTACGTCTTCGGCCCCGAGGGCAGCAAAAAGAGGCAGGAATACGCGGGCCTGATTGACAAGCTCGACAACTACCACAACACCGTTTCCGCGCATGTGCCGGAGCTGATGCAGTCGATCAAGGACGCGGACGTGAAGCTTTGCATCGAATCGAAATACGGCTTCCAGATGGTGGCCATCTGCGAATCGAACGAGGTGATCGGCGACCAGTTCTCCTCGGTGAAGAGCTCCTCCTTCGGCGCCACCACGTCGCCCTCGATCTATGAGACGCTGCCGGACGACTACATTGCGCAGCGCGAAGCCGAGGGCAAGGGCAAGTACATCTCGCCCGACAAGCTGATCGACGCTTCCACCTGCCAGTTCCCCGATTACACCTGGTTCGTCAAGGGCGCCAGCCATTCCGAGCGCACCGGCTTTGAGGACGACATTCTCTTTGCCGTGACGACGAACACGGAGCGCCAGCTGACCGTCGACGACATCAAATATACCCAGTTCATGGTCTATGACAAGAACGCGCATACCATGGAGCCGATGACGGAGGAAAACTGCCACACCGAACTTTGGACCGCCGACCGCGACGAGGATTACCCGAAGGGGATCTTCCAGAAGATCAAGGCGTTCTTCGCATCGTTCAAACGCTGGTGGCCGGTGTTCGTCGCCTTTGTCAAAGCGCAGCTCAACAAGTAACCCCGATTGAAATATGCCGCCGGATGCTTCCGGCGGTTTTCTTTTTCCTTAACCCCTTAACCCCTTAACCCCTTAGTCCCTTAGTCCCTTAGTCCCTTAGTCCCTCATCCCCTTGTTCCCTCAAAAATATTTCTCTGTTTCCTCGCTTCTATGTCTTTTCAAACGTGAAAAAGTGTGCTATAATAAAAAGAACAAATATTCTGTATGGAGCGCGACATGGATCATTTTGAACTTGTATCCAAATTTCAGCCCACCGGCGACCAGCCGGAAGCGATCGAAAAGCTGGTCGCGGGGCTCAAAAGCGGCGCCATGGAGCAGACGCTGCTCGGCGTCACCGGCTCGGGCAAGACGTTCACCATGGCCAACATCATTCAGCGCGTCAACCGGCCCACGCTGGTGCTGGCGCACAACAAGACGCTGGCGGCGCAGCTCTGCGCGGAATTCAAGGAGTTCTTTCCCAACAACGCCGTGGAATACTTCGTCAGCTATTACGACTACTACCAGCCCGAGGCCTATATTCCCACGACCGACACCTATATTGAAAAGGATTCCGCCATCAACGAAGAAATCGACAAGCTGCGCCATTCCGCCACATCGGCGCTGTCGGAGCGGCGCGACGTGATCATCG
>JAEEGI010012744.1_pt1 | contig 17929 bp, 13 predicted proteins | sample 8958751 | NCBI WGS metagenome assembly JAEEGI01 (sample SAMN16246545, study PRJNA631951) | gut metagenome | biome: gut microbiome; feature: rumen; material: KS-attached | host: Bos | place: Iran: Karaj | collected 2018-10 | reverse complement strand
GGTGGAGGAGACATTGGGTGGTCTGAGGATCATCAAGGCGTTTATTGCGGAGGAGACGATGAACAAGCGGTTTGACGCGGTGAACTCGGCCTATCGAACCAACCTGATGCGGGTGCTGAGCAGACAGGTACTGGCACACCCGATGTCAGAATTTTTGGGCACGATACTGATTGTGATTGTGTTGTGGTTTGGCGGGGTACTGGTCCTGAACAACCACACGTTGTCGGGACCGATCTTTATTTATTATATGGTGATGCTGTACTCGATTATCAACCCGCTGAAGGACTTTTCGAAGGCTGGGTACAGTATACCGAAGGGTCTGGCGTCGATGGAACGCATAGACAAGATATTGATGGCGGAGAATACGATAAAAGAGGCGGAACATCCAAAGCACATAGAAAGTTTCGAACATGAGATTGAGTTCAGGCATGTAAGCTTCGCATATAAGGAGACAGGGAGACAAGGAGTTCAAGGAGTTGCAGGACAATACCAAGATTATGTCCTAAAGGACATTAATTTGGTGATACCGAAGGGGAAGACGGTGGCGATCGTGGGACAGAGCGGATCGGGAAAATCGACACTGGTGGACCTGATACCGAGGTATTATGATGTGATGGAGGGAGAGGTGCTGATAGACGGGATAAACGTGAAGGAACTGGGAATTCACGACCTGAGACAGTTGATAGGGAATGTGAACCAGGAGGCAATCCTGTTTAATGATTCGTTTAGGAATAATATCGCATTCGGTGTGGAGCATGCCACACAGGAACAGATTGAGGAGGCAGCGAAGATTGCGAACGCGTATGAGTTTATCATGCAGAGTGAACAGGGATTTGACACGAATATCGGAGACAGGGGTGGCAGACTGAGTGGCGGACAGCGACAGCGCGTGAGTATCGCGAGGGCGATCCTGAAGAACCCACCGATATTGATCCTGGACGAGGCGACATCGGCGCTTGATACGGAGAGTGAAAGGCTGGTACAGGATGCACTGGAGAGGCTCATGAAGACGAGGACTACCGTGGCGATTGCACACAGATTGAGCACAATCAAGCATGCAGACGAGATTTTGGTACTGCACGAGGGGGAGATCGTGGAACGGGGAAGTCATGAGGAGCTGCTGGCGAAGGACGGGTACTACAAGAAGCTGCACGAAATGCAGAAGTAGATGAGAGAGAGGTTGATATATTTGGGGAAGGTGTACGTTATCACGATAGTGGTATTTGTGATAGCGAAGGTGGTGTTCATGGTGGCGAACTATGAAGGACATGCGTTTGGCGTGGGTGATGTGTGGGATGTCGTAAGGCATGGCATAGGACTGGACCTGTCGACAGGACTGTATGTCGTGGCAGTGCCGTTTTTGGTGACGATGGTGAGTGTGTGGTGGCCATCGAGGGTGCTGGAGACGGTGATGAAGGCGTATTATGGGGTAATCGCGATTGCGATGATGCTGGCATTTACAGCGGATACGAGCCTATATCCGTTTTGGGGATTTAAGTTGGATGCGAGCTGTCTGCAGTATTTAGAGACTCCGGCAGAGGCGAAGGCGAGTGTGTCTGGCGGGTATATGGCGGTGAGGATCATGGTGATTGTTGCGGGGGCATGGGTATTGTATAGGATATATAAAGGAGTACAAGGAGTTCAAGGAGTACAAGGAGTTGCAGGACAATACTCTGTGGCGGGGAATAAAGGACGATATAATGTGGCGGGGAAGACGAGGAGTACGGTGTTTTATTTCTTGTGCATACCGCTGATGGTGATTGGGATCAGGGGAGGACTGGATGAGTCGACAACGAATATCGGACAGGTGTATTTCTCACAGGACCAGTTTTTGAACCATTCGGCGGTGAACCCGGTGTTCAGTTTCTTTGCGTCGCTGGAGAGTACGTCGAGTGACAATGTGGTGTATGACTTCTATGATGCAGGGGAACTGAAACAGCTGACGGAGGGGTTGTATGACAATGGGAGTGTGGCAGGAGACACGTTGTTGAAGACACAGCGCCCGAATGTGGTGGTGATATTGTTGGAGAGTTGCGGGAGCATGTTCCTGAAGGTGATGCCCAACCTGAGGAAGGCAGCCCGGGAGGGGATAGAGTTCACGAACTGCTATGGCAACAGCTATCGTACAGACCGAGGGACGGTGTGTGCCTTGAGCGGGTATCTCTCCTTCCCCACGATGTCGGTGATGAAAATGTCGAACAAAGTGAGTCATCTGCCGAGTATTGCCAGAAGCCTGCAAAAAGAGGGCTATCATACGGCATATCTGTATGGCGGGGATATCAACTTCACGAAGATGAAAGGGTATCTCATCAGTACGGGATTTGAGAAGCTGCATTGGAAGCAGGACTATACGGAGAAGGAACAGAGCACGTCGAAATGGGGCGTGAGGGATGATATCACGTTTGAGACGTTAGAAAAGATGGTGAAGGAGGCGGATCAGAGATTCCTCATAGGGTATTCGACGCTGAGCAGTCATGAGCCGTGGGATGTGCCGGAAGATAAGTTTAAAACGCCGCAGTATAACGGGTTCTGGTATGTGGACCAGTGTATCGGGCGATTCCTGAAAGCCATGAAACAGTCGGAGCAATGGGACAACCTGTTGATTGTGTTCATGCCCGACCATAGCAGTGACTTCGAGGCATATAACGAGCAGCATCCTGACCGGAACAGGATTCCGATGGTGTGGACAGGCGGTGCTGTGAAGGGGCCCAGGAAGCTGGATATGATCTGTAACCAGAGTGACTTTGCGGCCACGCTATTGGGACAGATGGGCATCAGTCACAGGGATTTCGTGTTCAGCCGGGACGTGACCAGTGAGAGTTACAGGTATCCGTTTGCGATACATATGTTTAATAACGGGGTGTCGATGACGGACAGTACTGGGTTTATGTTGTATGACCTGACGGCGGACAAGATTACCGTGAGTACGTCGAAGGAGGGGGACAGGATGGCAAGGACAGGGAAGGCTATTCTCCAGATGGCGGCAGAGGACCTCAGGAAGCTGGGGACAAAGGAGTAAAATAGAGAAATATATAGTCTACGGATTAAAGGATTTAAGGATTTTATGTAGGCAGAAAAAGGAGGAGTTCCTAAAGGAACGGATGAAAAGGGAAAAATCCCAGAATCCTAAAATCCGTAGAGAAAAGAAGAAGATATGAAGAGAGAAGAAGTGAGGAGGTATTTGGAGCCGGGGATGGCAGTGGTGTGGAACCTGGGGCTGGCGTATGTGGTGTATATGCTGGCACGGGTGGTGTATCTGGTGAAGAACTATAGTTATTTTGAACAGGGACTGACGTGGGGACATCTGATGGAGATGTTCGGAGGCGGCCTGGTGTTTGATACGGCGGCGATCCTGGTGACGAATATTCCGTATATTGTGCTGGCACTGCTGTTGCCCTGGAGGAAGCCAACGAAATGGGTATATATGATCATCAACAGTGTGGCACTGGCGATGAATCTGGCGGACAGCGTGTATTTTAAATATACGATGCGAAGGACCACGACGACGGTATTTAGCGAATTCCAGAATGAGGGGAATTTAGGAGGAATCATCGGGACGGAAGTGCTGCAGCAGTGGTATCTGGTGGTGTTGTTTGGAGTCGTGGTGTATGGGATGGGGAAGTTTTATAAAGGAGTACAAGGAGTTCATGGAGTTCATGGAGTTCAAGGAGTTACAGGACGATACCAAGAGGCAGGAAATAAAGGACGATACCAAGAGGCAAGGAAGATAGGGAGAGTGAAGTGGTATGCGGGGCAGGTGGTGGTGCTGGCAGCGATGGCACCGTTTGTGGTGGCAGGGATCAGAGGAGGATTCACCACGGCGGTGAGACCGATTACGATTTCGAATGCGAACCAGTATGTGAACAGGCCGGTGGAGGCTGCACTGGTGCTGAATACACCGTTTGCGATCTATAGGACCATCGGGAAGAATGTGTTTGTGGTGCCGGAATATTTTGAATCTTCTCAGCTTGAGAAGATTTATAAGCCGGTACATAATTTACCATTTACGATTTACGATTTACCATTTACCCCTAAAAACGTGGTTGTGTTGATCGTGGAGAGTTTTGGAAGGGAGTATATCGGGGCGCTGAATGAGACGCTGGAAGGAGGGAAATATCAAGGATATACACCGTGCGTGGATGAGTTGGTCAGGAAGAGCGTGACGTTTAAGTATAGTTATTGTAACGGCAGGAAGAGTATTGACGGGATGCCGAGTATTCTGTCGAGTATCCCGATGTTTGTGGAGCCGTTCATCCTTACCCCTGCCTCGATGAATGAGGTGAGTGGCATTGCGTCGCTGCTGGCCGGAGAGGGTTATCAGACGGCGTTCTTCCACGGGGCACAAAGGGGATCGATGGGTTTTCAGGCCTTTGCCAGAGCCACGGGCTTCCAGGAGTATTACGGTCGGGAGGACTATGATGCCGACAAACGGTTTGGTGGTGATGATGACTTCGACGGGATGTGGGCCATCTGGGACGAGCCTTTCCTGCAGTACTATGCCACGAAGATGAGTGAGATGAAGGAGCCGTTTATGACGGCAGTGTTCACGGCAAGCAGTCATCATCCGTATGCCATCCCGGAGAAGTATCAGCAGCAGTTTCCCGAGGAAGGGCTTATCATCCACAAGTGTATCCGTTATACAGATATGGCCATCGGGAAGTTCTTTGAGAAGGTGAGCCAGGAGCCGTGGTTTAAGAATACGATCTTCGTGCTGACCAGTGACCATACGAACCTCTCCGACCATGCGTACTATCAGACGGACCTGGGTGGGTTCTGTTCACCGATCATTATCTATGAGCCCGGGAATGAGGAGAGACAGCCGGAGATACAGGACAAGATTGCCCAGCAGATTGATATCCTGCCGACGCTGATGGGGATGCTGAACTATCCGAAGCCGTACTTCGGGTTTGGGATTGATGTGCTGAACACGGAGAAGGAGGACACGTGGGCGGTGAACTATCTGAACGGGATTTATCAGTATGTGAAGCACGGGTATGTGCTGCAGTTTGACGGGGAGAGGACAAAGGCGATGTATGAGCTCAACGATTCGTTGATGGAAAAGAACGTCATTAAAGAATTAGAAAATTATAAAATTAAAGAATTAAAGGAGGAGATGGAGCAAGAGGTGAAGGCGATCGTACAGCAGTATATGGAGCGTATGACAGAGGACAGACTGACATGGAGAAGGTAATAGTGATTCATGCGAAGCATCTGAGGGAGCGGATGGTGCATATGGAACGGCAGTTGAGGGACTGGCCGGGAGAGGTGGTGTATGTGACTGAGGCGGATAAGGAAGAGTTGACCGATGAACTGATAGACACCTATTTCGTTCCTGGATGCGAACTGTACAACAAGTCGGGAGCCACCAGCTGCGCCATCAAGCATATCAAGGCGTGCCAGTATATCGTTGACCATCAGTTAGAGGGGGCCTTGGTACTGGAAGACGATATCGTGCTGCATCAAGGGTTTGAGGAAGATTTTGCAAAGACCATAGAGGAATACCGACAGCACTATGCCGAACAACCCATCATCATCTCGTATGAGGACTCCTCGTTGCAATTCATCCCCAGGTCACGCAGGAGAAAAGGTCAGTGGCTGTATGAGGCGCCTCATGGCCGTGTACGTTTCAACGGGGCCCTGTATATCAATCAGAAGGCGGCACAAGCCATTGTCGATGATGTAAAAGCGAACAAGTGCGATATCGCCGTTGATCATTATTATATGCACCTGTATGGCAAGGGACTGGTACAGTTCCTGTGGTGTGAACCCGCCTTGGCCACCCAGGGCAGTTTCAACGGCTCGTTTGTTTCTTCCATGGGACAGATCAGGTCGCTTGAGGGCCTACGCTGGAAACTGAAGTATGCGTACAAGCGACTTGTCTATTGGTTCCGCTAAGACGCCTTATAGAATATGCCTGAACAACTCGTCGAAATGCCCGAATGACGCTTCTGTCAGAGGCGTTTCAGCATCCTTGATCCAGTAAAGCGGTGTGTCGTGATACATCGAAGCCGTCAACGAGAAGGTGCTTGGCGGGCCTATGAGGTAGTCACATTCAGAGAGGACAAACAGATCCTCCGCTGCATTACCCTTCGGGAATATCACTTTCGTTCCCTTCAGTTCCTGACGATACAGATCCTTGTTGAGTGAAGGGTCGTTACCACAGATATACACCGTGGTATCGGGGTGCAGGCTGACGAACTGCCTGATCAGTCTGAGGAACTGTTCATCAGAGAAGAAATACTTCCCTTCGTACCAGGTGGCATAGTCACCCCGACGGATATGTACGCCCAGACGACAGGAGCCCTCGGGGGTTTCTGCCAGGGTGGGGGCACAGGCCTTAGAGACGGCTGGTTTGAAGGCAAAGAGGTCGATGATCTCCTGTTTGTATTTCAGGAAGAGGTCGTACCAGCGCGCCTCCCATCCCACGACGGCGATGTTCTTGCACGATAGCATCTTTTCCTCCTCGGCCGTGATGTCTGCCTCAGGGTCATTGAAAGCCAGCGTAGGCATCAATCCCCACTTGGCTGCATATTTGGCAATCGTATAATGCAGGAAATTGTGGTTCGGTGTGTCACAGATATGGAAATACTGGAACTTGTAGGCGAAGCGCATCGACATCGTCTGTCGTCCGTGTTCCCTACCCCACGCATAGAAGTGTCCGTACTGAAGGATGTTGTTGCACATCCATCCTGAGCCTTTAACGTATATCATAGTCTACTCCATTTAGTCATTCCATCCCCTCGCGAGGTACCACCTTGCCTCCAATGACCTGGAAGCGCTCGTTGAACTCCTCGCGGGTTCTCTTCCACCGGTTGTGACTCCAAAGCCACAGTTCCGGTTGTCTGCGGATGCTCGCCTCCAGCATCTGATGATAGATGTCCGTGGCTTCAAACTCCTTCAACTCCTCCGGTTTTCGGGTTATCAACTTAAACTCTGCCTCGTAATACCCCCTTTTCCGCTGCGACACCTCGAGGAAGAAAATCGCCTGACGGTTCTTGACGGCGATACGTTCCGTACCTGTCATCACGGGGGTGTCATGGTTCAGGAACCAGCACCAGTGGTGGATATTGTTCCAGTGCGGCACCTGGTCGCCTAAATAGCCAAACACCGTCGGCTGTTGTTTGCGTTTGTATTCAACGGTCTTGCGAAGGATATCCACCAAGGGGATACACTCTGCGCCCCAGCGTTCCCTGAGACGCAGGAAGAGTTTATCGAAGGCCTCATTCTCCAAGGCGTGGTAGAGTTGTCCGCACTGTGCCTTATCCGATACCCAGAGAGGCAGAGAGGTGATCCACTCCCAATTAAACGAATGACCAAGATACACGGCACACGACTGACCGGAGGCTACACACTCGTTGACCAATTCGGTACCCTTGAAGACCATATGGCGGCGCATCTGTTGTCTGGTCATCGTCTTCATCTTCACGGCCTCCACGAAATAGTCACACAGCCGGTGGTAGAATTTCCGCTCTATCTCCCGTATCTCCGGCTCCGACTTCTCGGGAAACGACGATGTGAGATTCCCCCGCACCACCTTCACCCTATAGCCTATCAAGCGATAGAGCACCAGACAGACGAAGTCACTCAGCAGGTAATGTACCCAGAATGGCAGCAGCGAGAGCAGATACCAGAGGGCAGACACGAGACCATAGATCACCTTATTCTTCATATATCTTCTTGATCTGCTCGTAATAATGATCGTAGTTCAGATGGTCGTCGAAGTCGGCTTTCGCCTGCATCCCTAATCGCTGGCGCAGTGCTGCGTCATCCACCAGACGGGCAATCGCCTCAGCAAGTGCCTTGGCATCACCAGGAGGCACCAACAGTCCGTTGTGATCCTGAAACACATATTCACGCTGTCCACCGTTGTTCGTCACCACCACAGGATGTCCCTGCGACATATACTCCTGAGGCGAGAGCGGACACCCCTCCTGGACTGTGGAGGCCAGGATGCCAAAGTCTGCAGCAGCCACATACGGCAGCACAGGATGTACAAACCCTGCAAACACCACCTTTTCGGCGATGCCCTTTTCCTGCACCACCTGCTTCAGATGGGCGGTATATTCCTCACAGCCACGACCTACGAGTATCAGGCGAAAGGGTTTATCCTTGATTTGTGCCACTGCCTCCAACAAGACGTCGAGACCTTTCTCAGGATCTAATCTTCCGTGGAACATACCAATCACACAATCCTCCGGTATCTGGTATTTACTCCTGACTCCTGACTCCTGACTCCTGACTCCTGCTTCCCCCACCACAATGCTCGTATGAACAATGCCTAACTTGGCCTCATCGATTGTAGGACGGGTGCTGAGGAACACCGATCTAGACAGTTCCGAATCGAAGATCAGACGGTCCAGATGGCGATAAAGCCAACGGTAAAGCAGGGTGTTCTTTCCCTTACGTGTCAGATGGCGGCACATCACCACACGCACCTGTTTGTTTCCTGCCAGACACTTGGCATAACAAGCCGTAAACGCATCTTTGAAGTTATGGGCGTGGATCTTCGAATGATTCTCAATCACCTTCGCCATTTTCCAGGCACTTCGGATATCCAAAGCCCCTCCCAAGGCCAGAGGGATCACTGTCATACCAGCCTCCTGATATTTCTGTATGATCGCCTCCACGGGCTTGCAGAAAATGGTGACGTCGATGCCCTCTGTCCTCTGTCGCTGACTCAGGTCGTAGACATACTGTTCGCCTCCGCCCCACTCCTTATTCGATACGATATGGAAAATCTTCATGCTGCAAAAGTAACAAAAATAAAGGAGTTAAAGGAGTTAAAGGAGTTAAAGGGAGTTAAAAGACATCACTTTTCACTTTTCGCCATTCACTTTTCATTTATTTTGTGCTACCTTTGACACAAAATTATTATGGCATCCTACGATATAGAAACCCTGCATCAGCACATTCTGCAGATCCTGTTGTCTGTAGATCGTGTCTGTCGTGAGCACAACATCAAGTACTACTGTTGGGCAGGTACCATGCTGGGTGCTGTCCGTCACAAGGGCTTCATCCCCTGGGACGACGATATGGACATCTGTATGCCCCGTCCAGACTATGACCGTTTTATGATGCATGCCCATGAGTGGTTGCCGACACCCCTCGAAGCCCTGTGCATCGAGACCTCGCCCACCTACCCAGGCGGCTTCGGGAAGATCGTGGACAGCAGCACCACCTTGATAGAACGTGCCCACAGCGACTATCTTGCAGGCATCTATATCGACGTGTTCCCCATCGACGGCATCTCAAAGAACAAGATGGCCCAGAAGTTGGCAGTAGTCCGTTACAAGGCCCTCGACAAACTGCTCTATTTCCTCCATCGCGACCCCTATAAGCATGGACATGGTCCCAGTTCGTGGCCTGTGCTGCTCATCCAAAAGCTTTTCACCCATGAGTGGGCACGTCGTCAGTTGCGCGCTGCCTATCTGGCCTACGACTACGATTCCTGTGACTTGGTGCTCGACTATGACGATGGTGTACAGGGTGTGATTCCCAAGACGCTGTTAGGAACCCCTCAACCCGTTGAGTTTGAGGGTCACACCGTGATGGGCGTGGAACAGGCCGATGCCTATCTCCGGAATAAGTATGGTGACTATATGGTGATTCCACCACACGACAACCAACGCCAGCATAACTTCTATTATCTGGACTACCATCTGCCTTATCGGGACTATCAGGATCAGCGCGCTTTCGTCAATCGCGATAGCGCTTCTCAATGATTTTTGCCACCAGGATAAACTGATACACTCCAGCCATCATGGCCCGGATCAGTCCACGTGTACCCATACGGTATCCGCCATCCATCACGTATTTCTTGAAGAACCGCCACAACGGACGCCATAGCAAGGCCCCTACCCCATAACCCTTGTCGCGTTTCTTCTCCACCTCATTATCCGTATAGAGGTTCATCTTCTCCATATACTCGTGCATGGTCTCGTCCATCAGATGCAACAGACGGGCCTCCTTCGGGGCTTTCAGTTTCTCCACCCTGCCCTGCACCTTGGGAAAGGTATGCACGTATGGCGGCCACTCCGTGCCTTCACGGATGAAGAAGCGCAACTGAAAATCATAATGAAAATCGCGCACGAACATGCTCATAAACATATTCTGACGGGGGATGTAATAGCCCGCAGGACAGTCTGAATCAGCAATCCTCTGATAAAGCACTTCGCGCAGCTCGGGTGTGACTATCTCGTCGGCATCCACCACGAGCACCCAGTGGTTCGAGGCAGACTGGATGGCAAAGGTACGGGCTGGTTCTGCACTCTTATGGTCTGCCTTGGGGAAGGTGACGATGCGGCAACCATATTCCCTGGCGATGTCGCAGGTATCGTCGGTACTCTCCATGTCGCACACCACCACCTCGTCGAAATCCTTCACAGACTCCAACACCTGACGCAGGTGCTGCCTGGCGTTGTAAGTGTTGATCACGACGGATATCTTCGACTCTGTACTCATGCTCATCTTGACTTATCGGTGCAAAAGTAGCAAAAAAAACGCAGACAACACAGAAAAAAAGAAAAATAAACCACAGATGACACAGATTATACGGATTTTTGCGTGTTATCTACAGTAATTTTTATAAATTTGTAGCCGAAAAAGAAAAATAGGATGAAGCGCGAGACCTTCGGTGAGATGTTCCGGTTTGCTGTCGTGGGTACGATATCAACCATTTTGAACTATGTCATCTACTGGATCCTGCAGCACTGGATCAACGTGAACGTTGCCTATACCATCGGCTACGTGCTCAGTTTCTTTGTGAACTACTGGCTCACGGCCCACTTCACCTTCCACGAGCAGACCTCTACGAAAAACGGTATTGGTTTCGGGGGTGCCCATCTTTTCAACTATTTCCTGCACATCGGGCTGCTCAATTTCTTCCTGTGGCTGGGTCTGAGCAAGGAGCTGGCCCCTCTTGGTGTATATGCCATCGCCGTGCCCACGAACTTTATCGTTGTCAGGTTTGTCTTTAAACATTTTCTGTAAACTGTAAACCGTAAACTGTAAACTATATGAACAACTCCATCACCATCGGTTTCGACGCCAAGCGTATCGTGCGTAATAATACAGGTTTAGGCAGTTATGGACGTACACTGGTGCGTGACCTGGCCTATCTGCCAGGTAGCTTGAGACTGCGTCTCTATGCCCCTGACAAAGGACGTGACGACCTGCGCAGTCAGGTGGAGGGGCTGCCCAGGATCAGTGTTTGTTATCCCAAGGCTGGTGTTCTGCCTTTCGAGAAGGCGTTGTGGCGAGACGCCGGCATCGTGAGAGACCTGAAGAAAGACAAAGTGCAGATATATCACGGCCTGAGCGGAGAGCTGCCCAGAGGTATCCGGAAGAGTGGGATCAAGAGTGTGGTGACCATCCACGACCTGATCTTCTTGCGCCATCCGGAGTTCTATCCGTGGATCGATGCGAAAATCTATGCGTGGAAGTTCCGTCGAACCATCAAGGAGGCTGACCATATCATCGCCATCAGCGAGTGTACCAAACGGGATGTGCTGGAGTTGGGACAGGTCGATCCGGAGCGTGTGAGTGTGGTGTATCAGAGTTGTGCGCCCAGGTTTACAAAGGTGCCCACGCCTGTGGAGGAAGAACAGGTGAGACTGAAATATGGCCTGCCCAAGCGGTTTGTCCTGAATGTCGGGACGATTGAACAAAGGAAGAACATCCTGTTGGGGGTGAAGGCGATGGAGAACTTGCCTTCGGACCTGTCGCTGGTCATTGTGGGAAGACATACTGCCTATACGAATCAGGTGTTGGAATATGTCTCAGAGCATAAACTGCATCGGAGGGTGTATATCCTCCACGATGTGCCTGATGCCGATTTGCCTGCACTGTATGCCCAGGCCGAGGCGTTTGTGTACCCCTCTGTGTATGAAGGTTTTGGCATTCCTATCATCGAGGCCATCAGTTGTGGATTGCCTGTGGTGGGTTGTACAGGGTCTTGTCTGGAGGAGGCAGGTGGGCCTGATAATCTCTATGTCGCGCCTGATGATCCAGAGGCGCTGGCTGCAGCCATCCGTCAGGTGAGGAAGGGAACCCCAGGACGTGAGGAACGTATCCAGCGCAGTCGTCAATACATCCGTCGCTTTGAAGGTAATGACGTCGCCAGCCAAGTGCTCGAGATTTACCATAAAATATTATAATAAACCACAGATTTCGCAGATTTCACAGATTTCAATTGATTTTGTCGCAAGCGACGGATTAAACAATGCGCAGCCATAATCTGTGTAATCTGCGTAATCTGTGGTAGATTAAAAATTTGAGAATTTGAATTTAGAATTAGAACTTCCAGCGGAGCTGGAGGTCGAGGTCTGAGAGGGAAGAGGCATCGACCTGTTGGTAGCTGCTGCCAATGGTAGTGCGATCGAAGTAGTCTGAAATGCCGATCTTGGCTGTCAGCGCCAGGTGCTTTCCGATATTGGCCCTTGCCATCAGCCAGTAGCGGATGCCCTCACCATAAAACATTTGTGAAGAATAAGTATATAGCGGACCCAGTTCGTAGAGATACACCCGACTGTTGTAACTGTCTGTATGGAAATAGCCAAAGCCCCCATTCAGTCGTAGCCAACGACGGGTGTAGGCAAGCGTGGCACTCACCATCCCACCCCACTCGCCTGTGGTCCATCCGCCGTCTATCTGCATACGACCACCCAAGCCTGTGGCGATGGTATAGTCAGCACTCAGTCTCCCCCGATGTTCCCACCTGTTGATGAGATGCTTTTTGGTCTCATCATCTTTCTGTCGCAGTCTCAGACGATAGCGGCCTGTAAGTGTCCAACGCTGTTTTTGCCAAGTGGTCTGCAAGAGGTTATCCCAGGAATAGGACGACTGCGACACCTGATACTTCGCCCAGGCGAAATAGGCGTAATCAGAATAGGCTGAGAGTCGGAAAGCCAGCGAGGGTTGCCAGGTGAGTCCGAGGTAGATGCCACTCTCGTTCTGGACTCTTCCCCCATCGCTGTAACTCTGGGCATCGAGGGAACTATAGGCATAGGAATAGAAACGCTGCAGAACCATCAGACTAAGAGCGTCAGACACACGCAGGCTGGCAGTATTGATGGTAGCCAGATGGCCCTTACGGTCTGTGGCGGTCTCTCCGCTAAGTGCCACTTTGGGAGAGGCATAGCCATAGTCGAGGCTCAGGTTCAGGAAGTCAGTGCCTTGGGGATAGTGCTGACGATAGAGCGTAGAGGTGTTGGGCTTCAGCGTTCTGTCGAGGTGGGTGTAGAGAGCGTTCATACCCAGATGGAAACCGTGGGCATTATAGCGCAGACAGCCTCCTGTCTTAAAGGGATGGAGGCTGTGTTTCTTGTTCATCTCCGTCTCCGTGCGGTGGTAGTCCGTGTCGAGGATGGAAGATACCGTGCCGTCCTTGTTCAGCGTGGCATCAGCAGGATTATAGGAAGCGAAGGCTGTCAGTTTGAGATGCCGCCCCATATCGATAGTTGCTGCTGCCCCAAAGAGAGAACCCGCTGAACGAGAGGAATGGGCTCGGAGGGTATAGGAGGATCGTCCCAGGTTCTGCAGCATCGCCATCTTGCCTAAGCTGAAACTGTTGTTCATCACCAGTCCCATCCCCATCGACACGCGGTAGCTGCCCAAGACGAGGGATTCCAGGCGACGGAAGTTCCGCAGTTGGAGATAAAAGGAATAATAGTCGTAGCCCCATTTGTTCCGATGGGCGAAGAAGGGTTCTCCAGCATCCTGAGAGCCGACGAAGCCCAGTTTCACCTGATCGCCGTATGTGAACTGATAGCGCAGCCAATGGCGGTACTTCGGTCCCAGATAGCCGTCTGTGTCGCCCTTTCTATTATAAAAAGGTACGCGCGCATACGCCATCAGTTCGTTCTGTCCGTATTTCGCAATATCCTTGAGTGTCGGCAGAGGGACTGGCTTCTCCTCGCCCACATAGACGAAAAAGGAGAGCAGGCGTCGCTGGGTATAGTCGAGTTCCCTGACCATCGCCAGTTCACTGAGTGATTCCATCCGTCCATATCGCCACAGGTATTCCACAATGCCCTCTATCTGTTGGGCAGAGAGGAAGGGCAGTTCCTCAAGCTGTTCGCGTGTCACCTGGTTGATGTCCATCGGATGCTCCTCCAGATCGCAGAGCAGGTCATACGTCTGTTCCCACGACGCTGACGCCATATCCTCCTGTGTCATCACCTCGTTCAGATACGCTTCCCACGGCCTTGTCTGGGCGTTCACACCCAGTGCCAACCAAAACAATAGACATACCATTTGTGTCCTCATAATCCTTTGTATTTAAGTTTAACGCTGCAAAGATAATAAAAAACTAAGAATTAAGCGTTAAGAATTAAGAAAAAATGATTGGCGGCAGCAAAATTTCTTAACTCTTACCCCTTAACTCTCAATTAATTTGTATTTTTGCAGCTGATATGCGTAGGATGATGACAATCATATTGGCTGTGGTGTTGTGTCAGCAGGTGTTGGCACAGGACGAACAGAGGCTGACCGCCGAGCAGGTGCTGGCGGAGATGGACTCGCCTACGTTTGTGCCTACGGTGAAGGTGGGCAAGGTATTGCACGAGGGCGACAGCATCCAGTATATGGAGATGAACAACGTGTATGTCTATCCCCAGCTGACGTTCAAGAACAAGCGCCAGGCGGAGTCGTATATGCGTCTGGTGAAGAACGTGAAGAAGGTGCTGCCCATCGCCAAGGAAGCCCGCCAGATGCTCATCGAGACAACAGAGTACTTAGAGACGCTACCCAACGACAAGGCGAAGGAAGAGCATATCAAACGCGTGGAGGACGATATCTTCCGTACCTACAAGCCGAAGATGAAGAAGCTCACTTATTCTCAAGGCAAGCTGCTCATCAAACTCATCGACCGCGAGTGTCACTCTACGGGTTACGATATGATCAAGGCCTTCATGGGACCTCTTCGCGCAGGCTTCTGGCAGGTATTTGCCTGGGGCTTCGGTGCCTCGCTGAAGAAGGAATACGATGCCAAGGGTGTGGACCGCCTCACCGAGCGTGTCGTCCTTATGGTCGAGGCCGGACAGATTTAGACCATGAATTATACAACTTTCATATGTATATAATAAACCACAGATTACGCAGATTACACAGATTTTAATTGATTTTGTCGCAAGCGACGGATTAAACAACGCGCAGCCATAATCTGTGAAATCTGCGAAATCTGCGGTTAATAATTATTCCGAGAAGAGGACCTGGATGAGGGTCTGGCCGACAGCCTGGAGGGTGTTGCGGTCGATATGGTCCATATCGTCGTTGACGGTGTGCCAGGTGGGGCCGAAGGAACTCTGGGCGCAGTCGGGATAATAGGGGATGATATCGATGCAGGGGATCTTCGCCACACGATTGACAGGGATATGGTCGTCGGTGATGCCCACACCCTCTCGCGACGGGAAGAAACTGCCAAAACCTACGACCTGAGAAGCACGCCAGACCTTATCGACGATGTTACGGGCATACTGAAGGGACTGCTGTTCCTGATAGAACTGCGCGCCCTGACCACCTACCATATCGAGGAGGATGCCATAACGAGCCTTGTAACCATCCACATGGGGATTGGCAGCCCAGTATTGGGCACCGAGGGCCCAGGTGTTTCCTGGGTCGTTGGTCTCTTCCCATTGGGGGATGCCCCAGTCTTCAGCATCGAAACAGAGGAAGTCGAGGCCAAGTGAAGGAGACAGGAGACAGGAGTCAGGAGACAGGAGACGGGCGAGTTCGAGCATGACGGCGACACCGGAGGCTCCATCGTTGGCGGCGAGGACGGGTTTATGCCAGTTGGCCTCATCAGGATCGTTATCGGCCCAGGGACGGCTGTCCCAGTGGGCACAGATGAGGATGCGGTCTTTGAGATCAGGACGATAGCTGGCGATGATGTTCGTGGCACGGAGCATCGTACCGTCGTAGCCTTTGAGAAGGGCCTGTTGGGGGGTGACGGTGAGACCGTGACGCGTGAACTCACTGATGATCCACTGGGCACAGGCATCGTGAGCAGCGCTATTCATCGTACGAGGGCCAAAGGCACATTGTTGTTCGCAGTAAAGAAAAGCGCTGTCAGCACAGAAGGCAGGGCCTACGGGCTGGATTGAGACAGTCTCTGTGGACGCAGCCTGCTTGCGGAGACCACAAGAAGTGAAAAACGCTGCGCTAAATGATAAATGACAAATGATAAATGATAAAGATATCAAGCGTCTTCTACCTATGTTGGTAATCATCTATAAACTATAAACTGTAAACTATAAACAAGAATCTAAACCTTCTGCGCCTCGGCCATCACACGGAGGAAGTTGCCACCCCAGATCTTCTGGATATCCTCGTCGCTGTAACGCTTACGGAGCAGTTGGCGGGTGAAGTTGAGGAGTTCGGAACTGTCTGCCAGGCCAGGGACGCCACCATCACCATCGAAGTCGGTGCCAAGACCTACGTGGTCGATGCCCATCACATCAATCGCATGCTCCAAATGAGCCATCACATCGAGGATGGTAGCCTGGGCATCCTTGCACAGGAAGCCGTTATAGATAGTAGTCTGTGCCACACCTCCTTTGGCTGCCAAGGCACGCATCTGGTCGTCGGTGAGGTTGCGGGGATGGTCACAGAGGGCACGGGCAGAGGAATGGCTGCACACGATGGGCTTCTTGCTGATGTCGAGGGCATCGTAGAAGCTCTTCTCGCCAGCATGACTCATATCGACGAGGATGCCCAAGCGGTTCATCTCGGCGATGACCTCTGCACCAAACTGACTCACGCCACCATGCGTCTGGTTGCTCTTTGAGGCAGAGTCGCAGATGTCGTTGTCGCCATTATGGCAGAGCGTCATATAGACGATGCCACGATCAGCGAAATGGCGGAGGTTCGAGAGTTTTCCGTCGAGGGCGATGCCATTCTCGATGCCCAACATAATGCTCTTGAGGCCTAAGTGCTTGTTTTTCCAGAGATCCTCAGGGGTACGAGCCAGAGCGAGATAACGGGAGTTATCACGGACGATGGTCTCAATCTTATCGAAGATGTTGTCTGCGAAAGCCGTAGGGTTGTCGGTGGGCTGTGGGAGGTAGGCCACCATGATCGTTGCGTCCTGACGGCCCTCGGTCATCTTGTGGAGATCGACGAGGATACGCGGATCACGCTGTTCGAAGTGGATGCCCTGAGGGAAAAACATCGGTGTGTCGCAGTGGGTGTCGAGGGTGAGGATGCGGTCGTGAAGCTGAAGCGCCTCGCGATAGAGGTTTGCCTCTTTGACGAGCCACTGGAAGAGCGGCAGACCACTCTCCATGCACTCGGGATGCCACTGTACACCCAAGATGGGCTTGTATTCGCTGCTCTCCATTGCCTCTATGACGCCATCGGGGGCTGTGGCAACGACACGGAACTTGGAGCCGGAGTCGCTGACCGCCTGATGGTGGAAGGAGTTGACGAATAATGTGGAATGTGGAATGTGGAATGTGGAAGGAGATTTGTCGTAGATCTCAAAAAGCGTAGAATTTTCCTCGACGGAAACACTATGGGTGGGTTCGGAGCGGTCGGCATCCTGCGAGTGCTTCACGGTAGCGACATCGCTGATGTCCTGTTTTACCTTGCCGCCCAAGGCCATGGCGAGGGTCTGGATGCCACGACAGATGCCGAGGATGGGAATCTGACGATTGTAGGCGAGACGGGTAATCAGCAGTTCAGCGTTGTCACGTTCCTGATTGATGCCATGCAGCAGGGGTGATGGTTCTTCACCTGCCCAGAGAGGGTTGTAGTCGCCACCACCGCTGAGGATGAGACCATCGATCCGCTGGAGGGTGTTGATGATCACATGACGGTCAGCCACAGGAGGGATGATGAGAGGTACGCCACCTGCCTCCACCACCGACTGGTAGTAACCACGGCCGATCTTACACGTCAGGTCCTCATAGTTACCCGTGATACCGATGACAGG
>JAEEGI010012737.1_pt1 | contig 17938 bp, 2 predicted proteins | sample 8958751 | NCBI WGS metagenome assembly JAEEGI01 (sample SAMN16246545, study PRJNA631951) | gut metagenome | biome: gut microbiome; feature: rumen; material: KS-attached | host: Bos | place: Iran: Karaj | collected 2018-10 | reverse complement strand
TTTCATATTAATTTTATTTATAGAAAACATTTTATATACTCTGAATCAAATATTATAATATTTTTCCTGTTTTTAAAGCATATTGATTTTCTTTTAAAAAAATAGTCTATTTTTATTTTATCATTGTTGTTTTAAATTTATTTCTTTTTATTCTTCAAATGATTATAAAGGAAAAGATTTATTTGAAACTAATAATTTAATAAATCAAAAATGATTTTTTTGATTTATTTTCAATTTTTGTGAAAATATTATATATTTTCAGAAAGATTAATAAATAACTTTTAAATGCATTTCTTTTTAGATTCATTTTTAATTGTTTTATACTTATTAGATTACTTCTTCTTTATATTCAATATAGAGATTTAAATTCTTTCCTCTCATTTCAATTCAACATTATGTAATTAAAATTATTTCTTTGATATAATAGATGAACAATTTTATTTTTGAGAAAATATTCAATTACTCAATTATTCATTATTTTATTCTTTTAAATTTAAATATTTTCATTATAATTTTATCTCTAAATTTAATTGTTTATTAACTCATCATTGGAAATATCATTTTTTTTAACTTTACTCTAAAATTGTTGATACTAAATCAAAATTATATTTCTTATTAGCCAAAGGAATATATTAATTAACCTTAAACATAAAATCTTTAAAAAAATTAAAAAAATAAATAAAAAAATATAAAAAAATGAATGAATTACCAGAAAATGTTCAAAACAATAATGAAAATAATCCAAATAATGAAAATAATGTAAACAATGAAAATAATCAACCAAATAATGATATAGACCAAAGAGATGGAATAACAGGGAAAGAAATATTAGATATAAAAACATATAATCCAAAAAGAGATGAAGAAAATGTAGTAGATATAAGAAATCCAGAAATTTGGCCTGGATTTCCATTTTGTGAAAGATTTTTATATAGTTTATTTTGCAAAACAAAATGTTGTTCAGATTATAAAAATGGTGAATTTTTAAGCACAGATTGTTTGAGAAATACTTGTGTAAAAGATCCTATGGTTGATTTAAATAATAAAATATTATCTATATCTATTCTAAAAAGTGGTACTTTAGAAATAAAAGAATTAATTTTACATCCTTTTGTCAGAGTTTCTTTTATTAATTTAAAAACAGGTAAATTTCTTCAAAAAAGTAATTTTAATACTCCTTGTGTAAGTAGACAAGAATTAAATTTTATTGTTCAACATAATAAAGTTCAAGATAAATTAGATTTACAATCTTCAATATTAGATTTTATTCCAACAATTTCAACATGTCCTTATGATTTAAGAGAAAAAGGAGAAGCTTTTGCAGAATGGAATGAAACTTTTTATATAAATGAATCTGCTGATTATTTATTAAATTCAGATAATATTATGTTTTTTGAATTAATGGATTTTAGTTTAGATTATGAAGAAAATCCAATTGAAAATTCTATTATTCCAATGGCTTGGGGTTATTTAAAAATGGTTGGTTTTAGTAGAACTTATTTAGGGAAATATAAAATTCAATTATATAATTATAAATTTAAAAGACCTGAAATTTTGAATAAATTAAAAAATACCAAATTTGAATATATTAGAACTCCTGATTATTTATATGAATTTGATTGGATTAGAAAAGATAAATATCAAACATTTTTAGAAATATCACTTGGATTAGAAGATAAGCCTTCAGAAGAAGATTTAAATAATACATATATATATAATAAATTTTTATATAGTGTTTTTGTTCCTGAAGGAGATGATATAGATATTAATTTTTTAAAATATAAAAAAAGACAAAAATTACAAGCTCCAAAACCAACAATTCCAAATGAGAAAACTTCCCAATTATTTAAATGGCGAAGAAAACCAAATGAAAAATGTTATATTCCAAATATATTAATGTATAAATTCCCAACTGCAAAGTTAGGTTGTTTAACACATGAATTTTCAAACAATGGTAAATATATAGCAGCAGCATGTACAGAAATGAATTCAGAAACATATATAAAAATATTTAATGTAGAAGATGGTTTTTTAAGATATAGATTTAAAGGACATCATAATATAATTCATCATTTTTCATGGTCATTTGATGATTTAATATTAATAAGTGCTTCAGCAGATTGTAATGTTTCATTATGGAGAGTTCCTAAAAATGAAGCAAATGATATGAATAATTTAAATTATTTTGATAATGAATTAACATTTAAAATATATGATATCCCTCATCCAGCATATGTTTACTCAACTGCAATTTATCCTGAAAATTCAAATAATTTAATGATATTAGCAACAGCATGTTTCGATGGTATAGTACGTATATATGCAATAAATTTTAATTATGAACAAAATACTTATTATTACACATTATCAAAAATAACAAGAATATTTGAAATTCAAATAAGTCAAGAAATGGAAGATACAGAATATTTTAAGAAAATATCAGATAATTTAAAAAATCAAGAAGGTGTGAGACGTAAAGACAAAGAGAAAATAATGTTACTTGAAAAAACTGCTCTAGATCATCGACATCCTAACACAATAGTATTTGATCAAACCCGTCAACTTTATATTGGAGATTCCTTAGGATATATTCACATATGGGAATTAAATATAGAAAGAGGAATTCCTAACTTACAGAAAATCAAATCAATAACCCATAAAGATTTAGAACATGATACAATAAATAAGATAACATTAATCCCAAATCAAACAAAGACATTTTTAATTCATTCTCGTGATAATTGTATTCGTTTAATGAATATTTCAAAAGAAAAGCCTCAAGTAAATTTAAGATATTTTGGTTCAAAATGTGCAAAAACAAATATTAAATCAACAGTAAGTCCAGATGGTTTATATATATTATCAGGAAGTGAAGAAGGAGTTCCACATATGTGGTCACTTGAGAGTGGATTACCACAAAGTACAAGTAAATTTGAATGTGGATGGGTTGATAGTGTTAGTGATGTTAGTTGGAGTAATACTTACAATATGATTGCTTTAAGCTCTTTCGGACAAGAACATCCTCTTCTTGTTTATGTTTTTGAAAAAAAAGATGTTAAAGTGGAAAAAGGAGATGTTGTTATTAAAAAAAAAAATGTTGTTGATGAAAAAGACAGAGATGAAGAAGATGATGTTCTTATTAATGATGATTATGATAATAATGCCGTAGGAGGGAATAAAATTTTAAATAGAAATCAAGATATGATGAGTGATTTTACTAAAGAATATAAAACCAGAATTGAAAAAGATGTTGAAGATGTTCATAATTAAATTTATTTTTTTTGATTATTAATCTGGGCTTAATGCTTTTAGTTTTTTATTTTTTTATTTTTTTTTGATATTTAAATTTAAATTGTTTTTTTCAAAAAAAGGCTTTTATTTATTTTTATTTTATGCTTTTTTAAATCCTTATTTTTAGTTAATTTTTTTTATTTTTAAATAAAAAGACCATATTTTTGAATTTCCAAAGTAATTAAAAGTTAAGAAAAAGAAACAACTCAAAAAGAACACAAAAAATAAATAATGATATAGATTTTCTATATCAAGTAAATTCAATATATAAGAGTAGATTTTTAGAACATTTAAAGAAAAAAAATTATTTAAATACTATTTTCAAAACTATAAATAGTATATATAAAAAAAGAAGATTTTTCAAAAAAATAGAATAAAAAAAAAAAATGAAAGAAGAAGAAGGAAAAATAAATAAGAAATAATAAAAAACCTAAATAAAATATTTCATCTAACAGAAGATAATTTAGAAAAAGTATTCCAAGTATAAAACTTTCATAGTTTAATATAAAAAAATATAAGATATATTATCATTATGATATTAAGAAAAAGAGATGCGAATTATTTATATGATAAAAAGAATATAATTCACTTTATAATCAGAATTATTTTAGAAATGAATAAAGATTTTTGAGATAAAATTAAAAGTATACATTTGACGAAAATTTAATTAGAAAATGATTTACAGCTTTAAATAAATTTATAGATTTGATTGCTCATTTTTATGTGTTTATTTTTCTAGACCAACATTAAATAAATATATTAAAGAAGGAATTGAATATTTTGTAAGTTGTTGAAATAAGAAATTTATATATATTTATATATTTATATATTTATAATAAGAATGACAATTGGAAATATTAAATTAGTAGAAATTTCAGTTAATATGATTATGTGATAAACATTTTTATTGTGAAATATGTTATTCTGCTAAATTTGAAATTTTCCTTCTGGTGTAATCGTGATTAAAAACTTTGGGTATGGTTAAAAAAATAAAATGAATGTTAAAGTAATTTTCTTAAAAATTCTTCTTGTCATGATAAAGCACTTATTTTATGTTTGGAAATTTTTATTGAAGTTTTTTAGACAAAATATATTAATATAATATCAGGAGAATCTTGTTGATTAATGGTATTTACAGCTTATAAAAAGGTTTTTATGATTTAGTTTTTTGAATTATTTAATTTGTTATTTATTTTGAAAAAAAATAAATATTATTTTTTTTTTAATTCAAATAATTAATTAATATTACTTTGTTTCTTTATAATTCAAAATTCTAAAAAAAAAAATAATAATTATTAAAAATTAAATAAAATTTAATACTGAGGTTGTAATTCATCTTCCAATTCACAAAAATCAACTTTTCCATCTCTATTTTTATCAAGTCTGATAAACAACAAATCAGCGTCTTTAGGATTTCCTAGTAAACAATTTTTCTGTAAATAACATTGTAAATCATTAGCATTAAAAGAGCCTAAACAGCATTGATCTAAATTTCTAAAAATATCTTTTAATCTTAATCTTAAAGTTGTATAACCTCTTTTCATACAATTAAATTTACTTTCATAATCAATTAATGAATTGAATAAATTTTTCAAATATAATTTAGTACTAAACATAAATACATCAGGATTATTTGAAGGACAACAATTATTAGGACATCTATTTTCAACCATTTGTCTAAAATCTTTTTCATATGGAACAACCATATCAAAGAAATCTGCATAATTTAAATATCCTTTTCCACTTAGATCAAATCTTTTCATTAAATTTCTTATATCTGAATCAGTAGCATAAACATCTAATAATCTTAATCCACATTTTAAATCTTCTGGACTAATACAACCACGACAATTACATTCAAATATTCTAAAAGCATCTTCACAATTAAAATCACATTTTAAAGCTAAATCTGTTTTAGCTTGTTCAATTCTACTTTCAGCATCCATTAATGATTTTAAGTAATCATTTAATTGTCTTTCTTCCATTTCATTTGGATTACACATATTATAATTTGAATTATTATTTCTCATTGGGCTATTCATTCTCATTGGACTGTTCATTCTCATTGGACTATTCATTCTCATTGGACTATTCATTCTCATTGGACTGCTTACTCTGTTTGGAGAACAACATATTGGTGGACAACATATTGGACGGCAGCAACATGGATCACAACAACATGTTAAACAAGGATTACATTTTCTTTGTGGTGATAATCTAAGTGATAAGTTATTTGAAACTCTCATTGGACTACAATTATCTCTTTGAGGACTTCTCATTGGTGAATTTGCGTTTGTTAAATATGTAGAATTTTGAGTATTGAACATACCTGAATTATTTAATACATTTTCTGTTTTTCTTGATAAATCACCCCTAATGGGACTGTTGTTTGAACTGAAGCATCTTTTGGGTGATGGACATGGACTGCAGCATCTTATTGGTAAGCATTTAGGAGGACAGCAATCAATAGGTGGACAGCATTTAGGAGGACAACAATTAATAGGAGGGCAACATTTAGGAGGGCAGCATGTTATTGGAGGGCAACACTTAGGTGGACAAGGATCACAGCATACTGGAAGACATGTTGGAAATTCTAGTAATTTAGTTAATTCACATAAATCTACTCTTCCATCACAATTAGAATCCATTCTCTTCATCATTGCTCGAACATCACTATCTAAATAACTTGCACAATTTTTATCTAAAAAGCACTTTAAACTTTCTGGAGTAATTGAATTATATGATTTTAACGAATTGAATATATCACAAGCATTATAATCACATCTGCATCTTAAATCGTTAAGTAGATTCATTATATTTCTACTTAAATCAATTTCTTTTTCTAATAACTTACTAAGGGAATATTCAATATTAAAAGATAATTTATTATCACATGAATTTGAATTACTTTTTCTTAATGATTTTTCACTTTGAATTAAATTAAGAAATTCAGTATAAGAAAGTGATCCATCACCATCTTGATCATAGCATTGAATAAGAAAGTTAACTTCTGCTTCATTTGCAAATATTCCTTTACATTTAAGGAAATTTAATATGTTACATGCATTTACTCTATTTTTACATTCTGTGTCTAAAGCTCTAAAAATTTGATATGGATCGAAATCGTAATTATCAGATAGTACTTGTCGACTTATTTCTACGGTTCTCTCTCCTTCTGCGAGAGAAAGAAGAAGTTTTGCTACTCTAGCTTCTGTTTCTACTGATAACATTTTTTTTTGGGTTTGGTTATATGATATTTTAATTATATTTTTTTATTTGTTTCATTATTTATATTTATGAATAATTTTTAATTTTTATTGGTATTTGGGATTTTCTTATTGATTTTTATTTAATCTTTTTTAAAGGAATATTTAAATATTTTTTTGTTTTTATTATATATATTTTTTTATTTGAAGAATATAATTTATGAAAAGTTTAAAATTTAATTATTATTCGAATAATTATGAACGGGAATACTTAGGAAACAGAAATTCTTTTTTATAAAAAAATTTCAAAAAAAGAAATAACATAACAATTAAAGAAAATGATATAATATAAATATTAATATATTAAAAATTAAACTAAAATATCTACTTATCGAGTAAAATCTTTATTATTATAATTAATTATAAATCTCCTATAACATCATAATTATCAAATAAATCATAAAAAAAATGAAAATTCAAAAAAATATTCTAAACTATTTAAAAACTGCATTAAAAATTTTTTATTAAAAAACTAAACAACCACTGAATATAAAAAAAATAAAAATCCAAAAAAATATATAAATCCAAAAAAATCATTTAAAAATTAAAAAAAAACCAAAATATAAAATAAAAAAATGATAAGTAATCCTCCAACAGGAAGAGTATATTTTTTCAAAACTGACAAGACAATAAAAAACAAATTTTCTCCAATATTAGAAATAAATTCAAATTTTGATACATTAAAATCAATAGTAATAGGGAGTGGAAGAGCGATTGGAATAACATCTCAAGATGAATTATTAGAATGGACATTTGATAAAAAAACTCAATCTTCAATAACTACGACTCCTCCATCAAATAAGCAATTAAAGCAAACAAAAAATGATTTTTTATTTCTTCTCTCAAAACCAGTATTTCAATTCAATAAATTGAAATTTAAATCAATTCTCTTAAATAAGACAATGTGTCTTGGATTAGATACAATGGGAAATGTGTTAGTATGGGGACAAAATAAAGAAGGTTTACTTGGTTTAGGATATGATGTAACGAGTGTAGATTCTCCAACAAAATTAGAAGGATTAAGTGAAATAAAGGAAATTTCTTTAAGTGATTTTCATGCTGTTTGCTTAAATAATAATGGACAAGGATTTAGTTGGGGTATTGGAAAATACGGTGAATTAGGTCTAGATAAATGTATTTATACTCCTACTCCACAAAGAATTAATAGTGACAATACTTATTCTAAAGTCTTTGCTGGTAATTTAATCACTTGCTTTATTGATTTAAATGGTCATTTTTCTTATTATGGAGTTATTATTAAACAGTTAAAAGGATATAATTCAAGTATTACTGTTAAAAATTTACTCAACGATCAAAATAATTTTGATAATAAAAGCTTGTTTTTAGAAAAAGATATTGCTGAGTTGGAAAATGAATTGTTTGAAAATATTATTATTGGAAATGGATTTATCGGGTTATTGAGTAAAAGAGGTTTGCTTTTTACTTTGGAATATTCTGATAAATTAACTATGCTTTATAGTAAATATTTCATTTATAGTATTGCTGTTTCTCATAATGAAATTTATGGTTTGTGTAAAGATGGTTATTCTAATAAAACTGTTAATGTTACTTCTAAAATACATGTTATGAATAATAATTCCATTGGGAAAAATTATTATTTATGTAAATGGTCTTCTAAATTTCCTGAAAAAGAAGTTTTTTCTGAAATTTGGACAACTACAATTTTCAAAATTACAGAAGAAATTCAAAATATTCAAAACATATCTTTATTAAGTTCTAATCAAAATAGAAGTTTAGTTTTATTAATTGAAAAAGAAGATAGACCAAATAATTTAAATAATTCTTTCTTTACTCCTTTAAACAAAAAATTACTGGATTCTTCAACAAATAATGATTTATCAATGGATAATTCAATGAATGTAACATATAATGAATTTCCAAACATTAAAAGAGTTTTCCCTGAAAATTTCCTTACCTATGATTCAGAATATGATGATTCATTCAATAAAAAATTTAAAAGAACAAAATCAAGAGTCAATGCAAATATATCTGGAATATTTATTGATAATTCAGCATATGGAAATTACAATTATTACACAAATAATACATTAAATAGAAGTAGATCATATTCCCCAAATTTAAATAAAACTTATAATACAAATACTTTTAATAGTGTTGTTGGTGGATTATCACAAATTGGGAAAAGCACTTATTTTCCAGGTTCAAATATGGGAAATTATAATTATAATACAAATACTAATTTATCTAATTTTAACACAAATAACAACTTATATACACCAAATAATAAATCATTAAATAAAAATGAAACTGGAGAAAACTATGACGAATCAGTAGATATGAAAGAAAAAGAATTAAATAATTATAAACAAGAAGTTGATAATATTATTAAAAATTTCAAAGAAAAACAAAGAGAACAAAAACAAAATTTACAACATAAATATGCAAGATCAACCGGTCATCATGTTATTTTTACAGGAGGAAATCAAACAAGGACAGCAGTTCAAAATGATCTTTTACATAATAGAGGACAATCAACTGATTTAAATTTATCCTTTAGTACTACTTCACCTAATATTGATAAAAGTAATATATCTGGAAATAAAATTATTATAAATAAAAATAGTAAATTAACTAAAGGATTATCTGTTGATACAAGTAATAATTTAGATGAACTTTTAAAAGATAATAGTAATATTATTAGAAATGATTTATATAGTGATACTGATGAAAATAATAATATTTTTAACAGAACAACAAGTGGAATAAATTTAAGTTATTTAAGTCCAAATCCAAATGCAAATATTTTGAATAAAAGATATGGTCCTAATATTAATATTGGAAATAATAATATGGCACATTCAACAAATATTTTAAGTAGAATGAATTTAATTGGAAATAATTCTAAAAGATTTAATACTGAAAGCAGTAGTAATGAATTATATAATTCAGGAAATAGAAGATTAATTGGTAGTAATTCTTTTGGTTTTATTAATAATAATGGAAAAAGAGTTAATTTCAGATTATCTGAAGATAATATGCATAATATTAGAGTAATTAAAACTTTAAGTGATAGTGATGAAGATAGAAGTAGATCTAAAGATAGAATTAAAAAAGACTTTGGTTTAGATGATATTAATCAATTAAAAATAAAAAAAACAAATAGTTATAGAATTCATGAAAATAATGAAGATAATGTTAAACTAAGAATGCAACAAAGATTAATAAGTTTAGATAAAATAAGGCAATTAGAAAAAAAAGGAAAAATTTTCAGTGAAGATGAATTAGAAAAACATTTAAATAACCCTCAAATTTTAGCAAATGATCCAAATGATATGTTATTTTATAAAAATATAGAACTTCAAAATAATCCAGAATTATATAACCAATTTACAGGTAAATTTAATCAAGAATATAATTTAAATTATCCTAAAAATAAAGGAAATAGTCAATTAAGTATAATAAATTTATCTGGAAAAGGAATTAACCCTGGAAATCAATATGCAAATAAAGAAGGATATATTGATAACAATGGAATTTTCCATATCTTTAGAGAAGGGAAAGGAATTAACGTTAATAAAGTTATTTCTGGTGGTTATGTAGATAATTCAGGTAATTTTTATCCTTATAATGATGATATAAATAATAATTATGAAAAAAATAATATTATTAATAAAGGTGGATTCATTGATGATAAAGGGATATTTCACTTTAATCAAAATCAACAAAATGAATTAATGAATAAAGAAGGTTTTATTGATAATGAAGGAAATTTTGTCAATTCTGAAGAAGGAAGTAATAATTTAGATAATAAAAGAGGTTATATTGATAATAAAGGAATGTATCATCCTTATGATAATAAAAATTCAAATTTCTTAGACAAAGGTGCTTATATTGATAATCAAGGAAATTTCTATCCTTATATAGGAAATAAAAATGATATTGTTATGAATAGAAGGGTATATAATGAGGGATATGAAATGAAAGATTACAGTGGGGAATATAGAAATAGAGATGGTGCTTTACAAACTGGTTTTATTCAAGATAAAGATGGAAATATAATAAATATGAAAGAGGGTATCAAGAAAGAAAATATGAGAATTCAAGGTTTTATCAGTGATAATATGAGTAATAGAGATTATACTAATAAAAATCAACATTATGTTCAAGGAAAAATGATTTACGAAGATGAAAACGACGATGATAATGTAAATATGAGAAGTGGAAAATTTTATGATAGTGATGAAGTTAATAAATATAGTAATAATAAGAAAATAAATATTCAGACTGGAGAATACTATGAGGGTGATTATGGAAATTATAATATTCATGCTAAAGATACATTTGGTAATAATAATTTTGTTTATAAAGATCAATATAGTGATAGAAATATTAAAAATATAAATACTGGGTCTTTTAGTAACGAAAATAGTGGAAGAAATAATATGAGTAGAAGAATGAAAAGTGACAGAGAAATTGAAGATTTAGCTAATTTTGCTGAAAGTCAAAGATTAAAAAAAAGTAGTCAAGATGAAAATAATTTATCAAATATAATAATAGATAATAATAATGAAAGTTATGTAAACGCTTATAATAGAAGTAAAATGAATGAAAGAGAAAATGAGAATCTAAACGAATATAAAAAAAAAATAGAAAAAGAAAATGAAAATTCATTGTACATAAATAAAGATTTTGATGAATTTATGAATGAGAATCCAGAAGTCGTTGAAAGAATTAAAAATAATAAGCAATTAAATGATATATTAGAAAATAATCCAGATTTTATAGAAAATATAAAGAATAATCCAAATTATATTGAAAATATTAAAAAGAATAATCCACAATTTAATGAATTTGTAAAGAAAAACCCTGAAATTATGAAAGTTTTACAAGAAAACCCAGAATATGTTGAAAATATTAAAAATAAACAACAATATGATAGAAGTGTTAAAAAAATTGAAGAATATAATGAATTTACTAAGAAAAATCCTGAATTTAAACATTTCATTAATAATAATCCTGAAGTTGTTGAAAGTATAAAGAATAATAGTCAATTAGATGATATTATTAAATCTAATCCAGATTTTATTGAAAATGTCAAAAATAACCCTCAATATATTGAAAATATGAAAAGAAATAATCCAGAATTTAATGAATTTGTTAAGAAAAATCCTGAAATAATTCAAGTCTTAAAAGAAAACCCAGAATATGTTGAAAATATTAAAATTAAACAAGAATCAGAAGAAAATATTAAAAAAATTGAAGAACATAATAATAATGTAAATATGAATCCATTAAATAATGAATATATGAAAACAAATAAAGAATTTCATCAATTTATGAATGAGAATCCAGAAGTCGTTGAAAATATAAAGAATAATGAACAATTAAATGATATATTAGAAAATAATCCAGATTTTATAGAAAATATAAAGAATAATCCAAATTATATTGAAAATATTAAAAAGAATAATCCACAATTTAATGAATTTGTAAAGAAAAATCCAGAAATTATGAAAGTTTTACAAGAAAACCCAGAATATGTTGAAAATATTAAAATTAAACAACAATATGATGAAAATATTAAAAAAGCTAATAAATATAATGATTTTGTCAAAAAGAATCCTGAATTTAAAGAATTTATAAATAAAAATAATAAAGTTGTAGAGAATATTCAACATAATAAACAATTAGATGATATTATTAAATCTAATCCAGATTTTATTGAAAATGTCAAAAATAACCCTCAATATATTGAAAATATGAAAAGAAATAATCCAGAATTTAATGAATTTGTTAAGAAAAACCCAGATATAATTCAAGTCTTAAAAGAAAATCCAGAATATGTCGAAAATATTAAAAATAAACAAGAATCAGAAGCTAATTTAAAAAAAGTCAAAGAATATAATGAAATAAAGAATAATATTCAATTCAATGAAAATATGAATTCTGAATATAATAATTTTGTAAGAAAAAATCCTGAATTTAATAAGTTTATTAATAATAATCCAGAAGTCGTTGAAAATATAAAGAATAATAGTCAATTAAATGAAATAATTAAAAATAATCCAGATTTCATTGAAAATATTAAGAATAATCCTGAATATATTGAAGATATGAAACAAGATCCACAATTTAAGGAATTAATGAAGAAAAATCCAGAAATTGTAGAAGTATTAAGAAATAACCCAGAATATGTTGAAAATATAAAGAATAAACAACAATGTGATGAAAATCTTGAAAAAATTAAACAATATAATGAATTTTCAAAGAAAAATCCTGAGTTTAATCAATTTATGAATGAGAATCCAGAAGTCGTTGAAAATATAAAGAATAATGATCAATTAAATGATATATTAGAAAATAATCCAGATTTTATAGAAAATATAAAGAATAATCCAAATTACATTGAAAATATTAAAAAGAATAATCCACAATTTAATGAATTTGTAAAGAAAAACCCTGAAATTATTGATGTATTAAAGAAGAATCCAGAATATATTGAAAATATTAAAAATAAACAAAAAGTTGAAGAAAATATGAAAAATACTATGAATAAACAAACTAATAAACAATCAGAATTTAAACAATTCATCAATAATAATAAGAGATTAGTAGAAAATATTAAGAATAATAGACAATTAGACGAAATTATTAAAAAGAACCCAGATTTAATTGAAAATATGAAATATAATCCACAATATATTGAAAATATGAAGAAAAATAATCCAGAATTCAATGAATTTATTAAGAAAAATCCAGAAATTATACAAGTTATGAAAAATAATCCTGAATTTATTGAAGATATTAAAAATAAACAACAATATGATGAATATGTTGAAAAAAATCCAGAATTTAATGAATTTATAGAAAATAATCCAGAAGTTGTTGAAAATATTAAGAATAATAGTCAATTAAATGAATTATTAGAAAATAATCCAGATTTTATAGAAAATATTAAGAATAACCCCGAATATATCGAAGATATGAAACAAGATCCACAATTTAAGGAATTAATGAAGAAAAATCCAGAAATTGTAGAAGTATTAAGAAATAACCCAGAATATGTTGAAAATATAAAGAATAAACAACAATATGATGAAAATTTAAATAAACCTATTGATTCTAATTCAAAGTTTTCTTCTTATGGAAAATATGTTCAATCTTCTTTGACTTCTCGTAAAAATAGTAAATATCAATCTTTTAAAAACCTCAGAAGTGCCTCTTATAGTGACAATGAAGGTTCAAGTGAGACATCTCAAAAAAAGAAAACAAGAAAGAAAAAATCTAAGAAAACTAACTTAATGATAAGAAAAAGAAATGCATTTGATTCATTATTAAATCCAAGTCATGAAAATAATATAGATGAAATATCATCTAATAATAATAGTATTCACACGATAACTTCTTCTATATTCAGAAAAAGAAATTATAATATTACTCAAAGTAATTTATCAGATGATTTCAATAATCCGAATGTCAATAGAAGAAAAAGTTATCAAGAAAATCAAAATAATAATGGAGTCAAATTTGATAAAAGATTACATTCAAAAAGTCAAGATATGGAAAATGATATTGATTCAAACCCTTATTTAGACAATAATTTAAGAGACACTTATTCAAATTTAAAATCAAATAATTTAGATAGTAATCAGAAAAATAGAAATTTAGGTAATTTAATTTCTGGAAATAGATCATCTCAAAATAGTGCCTTTAATAAAAAACATTATGATGATGATAAAAATCTAACAAATAAACAATATTCAGTAATGGGAACTTATAATTGGGAAAATGATGATGATGATGAACATACTGATAATATCCATAGTAAAAGTCAAATTCAATCAAGAACTCTTAAAAATAATGCTGCAAATTTAGATGATATTGAAAATTTCGCTTATAATTTAAGGAAAAATAAACCTAATAATAATCAAAATTTGAATGAAATGGATAATAATACTAAACATTTAGAAGATAATTTTAATAATATAATTAATGATATTAATAAGGATCATGCAAGTCCAACATTTAATGATTTTAATTCAAATAAAAAAGGAATATCATCAACTGAAAGTAACCAGAAATTACAAAATTCAAATAATAAAAATGAAGGAAATAATTTAGTAATGAGTAAAAATTCATCTGAATTATCTGTTAATTTCTCAAATCCAAATTTAAATCAAAATAATAATTTAAGAACATCAGAAAATAAAGATGATGCTTTAGCTTCAAAATATGGAACCAATTCATTATATAATATAACTAAGGGTAGTTCAAATAGAAATACAAATAATAATAATGTATTAAATAACACAAATTCATCTGCAAATTTCCCTTCTTTTGGTAATTCTCAAAGTCAAAGTAAAAATAATATCATAATAAATCCTCTTCAAAATTCAAATAATACTGTTTCAAAAGAAAATCAAAATAATAGTGGTACAGAAAGTGATTTAATGTTTTCATTTGATCCCAAGAAACAACAGAAAATACAGAATAAAATAAAAGGTCAAAATAGTAGTAGTAATATCAATGAAAAAAGTCAAAAAGATTTAGAAAAAATAGGTGAAGAAGATGATAGTAAAAGAATAAATGATTATTATAATAAAGATTATAATAATAATAAATTAATCAGAAATGTTGAAAATGATAGAGAATTTAAACAAGATATGAATATCCAAAATAATAAAAAATTATATGATAGAGAAATGAATTCAGAAAATATAGAAGAAGATAGAATTAAACAATCAAAAAATTCTTCCGCAAAAAAAGGAGATGAGTATGATAATTATGAAGATAATGAAAATTTAAGACAAAAAGGAGATAAAAATTCCAAGAAAAAAGCATTAAAAATTTCAATAGGTGACAACAGTCAAAATGAATATATTGAAGATAATAGTAAAAACTACTTAAATAATAATAGAAATAGAGATAAATCAAATGAAAATAAAGAAATAAGAAATCAACAGAAGAAAAATGATGATTATTCAAATGATACAGGAAGTTATGGTTCTTATTCTCCAAATGAACAAAAGAGAGATTCAGCAAATGTAAAACACAGAGATTCATCAAATAATTATAATAATGATGATTATTCTCATGGAAACAAAGTAATTCGCTCACTAAGAACTAAGGATATTGAAACATTAAGTGATGATAGTTTAAATGATTATAATTATAATAATGGAAAAAATAATTTAACATATACTGGAGCATATCATGGTAATAGAAATAGAAGTAAAAATAGTAATAATAATGAATCATCTTCTAATCAAAGAGATGATAATCACAGAAATAAAAAACATCATGAAAAGAAAGAAAATAATTATTCTCAAAATGAATCTTATTCAGATGAAGAAAATGATAATAATTCACAAAATAGAAAAGTAAATAAATTAGTTAAAAAACATAGTAAAAATAAAAATGAATATGAATATGATGAAAATAAAAATGTTAATTATACTGAAAGTAATAGCAATAAAAAAAGAAAGCATCATCATTCAAAGAAAAATAGTTATGAATCAAATTCAAGTAAAGGTTATCAATCAGAAGATTCAAATGATAATTATAGATATTCAAATAAAAAACCAGGAATTAAATTGCCAAGAAATCAAAACAAAGAAAATATTATAGATGATAATAATGAAAACAATCAAAAAGGAGATTATAAAGTTCAAACAGTAAAAGAAAAAATAGTTTCATCAACTAAAAATAATAATAGACCACCTCATCCAAATTTAGATTATCAAAATGATGAAAAAAATAATGATAATAATCAAGAAAAATATCCTAGAAAAAAACAAGATATAAGATATAATAGTGAAAATGTAAAGAATAAAAATGAAAAAATAAATAATAATAATAACTTTAATAAGGGTGGAAGTGCACAAGGAAGTAATAAAAATTTAATGGTAATAAGTCCAGAAGATACTTTTGGAATGAATGATTCTCAAGGAGAAAATAATATGAATAATAAATATAGAAAAACTGGAGATTTTTATAATGAAAATAATGATAATAATAATCTTAATAATAAATTACAAATTAAAATTGCAAATAATAATGGAGTGAATGATTATAATGAAGGAGAATATAATCCAAATCAAACTTCTAATCAAGTTAATGATCAACAAAAAATATTTACTCTAAAAGGAAATACAACAAGTGATAATATAACTATGACAAATCCAAGTAATCATCCTACTTTTAATGAAGAAAGAGGATCAAATAAATTTAATATAGTTTATAATAATAATAATAATAATAATACAAATACTAATAATAAAAAAAGTAATAATCAAAATAATGAAAATAATATTCAAAATGATTCTGGAGAAGAGATTTTCTATAAGAAAAATACAGTTGGTCATGATTATATTAAAAATCAAAATAAGTTAAATAATAATAAAAACTTAAATAGTAGAAATAATATGGGAAATAATAGTGAAGATCCTCAAAACAAAAAAAGAAGTGATCAAAAATCTTTTGAAAATTCATTAACTTCAAATAGGACAAGTAAAACAATGAAAATGGCAACTGAACCAGCATCAAATTATGAAGATTATAAATCTAGAAAATATAGGAATTATCCTAAAAAAATGGAAGATAATAATTCAAACTTAGTTAATTTACTTTCTGAAGAAAATAAAAATTTAAAGCATAACGAAAATGAAGATAATACGAATATTAAAATGGGAAATAATAATGAACAAAGAAATAGAAATCAAATGAATATTAAAATGGGAAATAATAATGATAATGAGCAAATAAGAAATAACCAAAATATTGTTATGGGAAATCAAAATAGAAATTATAATGAAAATGAACAAATAAAAAATAATATAATATTCCCAAAAAGTAAAATGAGTAATAATCCTGAAAATATTGAATCAAATAGAAATAATAATATTGTTATGGGAAATGCATTTAGAAATGATAATTATGATAGAAATAAAGCAATGAATTTAAGAGATAATTTAATTAGAATGAATGAAAAAAACTTTAAGCCAAATCAAAATTATAATAATAATAGTTATAGAAATACAGCAAGTAATCAATATGATAATTCTGGTAATACTTCAGGACAATATGGTAGTGCAGTTTTTGGAAGTTCTAATACAAGTTATAATCAATATAATCAAAAAATAAAAGGTAATAATAATATAAATGAATATGGAATTAATATGGGTGATGCTTTTGCAGAAAGATCAATTGGTATGAATAATAGAACTAATAATTTAAATTATGGAAACAGTAATTCTTATAATAATAATTCTAAAGAAATTTTAGATGATTTATATAATAATAATTTCAGTGGTAATCCTAGAGATTTAAAAGATAAATTTATTGCTATGAGATATTTAAATAAAGGAGTTAATAAATATTCTTTAGGATACTTTTCATAT
>JAEEGI010012735.1_pt1 | contig 17939 bp, 14 predicted proteins | sample 8958751 | NCBI WGS metagenome assembly JAEEGI01 (sample SAMN16246545, study PRJNA631951) | gut metagenome | biome: gut microbiome; feature: rumen; material: KS-attached | host: Bos | place: Iran: Karaj | collected 2018-10 | reverse complement strand
GTCGTAGAGGCGGGATTTGAGGATGAGCAGGGCGCGCTGACGGTTGTCCTGCTGGCTTCGGGTCTCGGTGTTTTCCACCATGATGCCGGAGGGGATGTGGCGCACGCGGACGCCGGTCTCCACCTTGTTCACGTTCTGGCCGCCGTGGCCGCCGCTGCGGAAGGTATCCCACTCCAGGTCGGAGGGATTGATCTCGATATTGATGCTGTCATCAACCAGCGGATACACGAACACGCTGGAGAAAGTAGTCTGCCGTTTGCCCTGGGCGTTAAAGGGCGAGATGCGCACCAGGCGGTGCACGCCGTTCTCGGCCTTAAGATAGCCGTAGGCGTAGTCGCCTTCCACCTCGATGATCGTACTCTTGATGCCGACTTCTTCGCCTTCCAGCAAAGACGTCACCGTGTATTTGTAGCCGTTACGTTCGCACCAGCGGGTGTACATGCGCATGAGCATGGCGCTCCAGTCGTTGGCCTCGGTACCGCCGGCGCCGGAGTTGATGGTGAGCACGGCGCCCAGGTTGTCTCCCTCGTTACCCAGCATATTGCGCAGCTCCAGGGCCTCGACGGCCTCGACGGCTGCGGCATAGGCGGCGTCCAGTTCCTGGGTCTCGGCCGTTTCCATGGCCTCGTCTTCGGAGCCGCTCAGGCTGTCCTTCGCGAAGTCGTACAGCACGTCCAGGTCATCGGCCTGGCTGCGGGCCTTATCGAAGTCCGTCACCCACGACTTGATGCCGTTCAGCTTTTTCAGGAAGGCTTCGGCGGCCTTGGGATCTCCCCAGAAGTCAGGCGCGAGAGTTTCCTCCGTCTTGGCGGCCACTTCCCTCCGTTTTCCGGCAATATCCAGGCAGCTGTTGAGGGAAGCCACCCTTCCCTGCAAATCTTTGATCTGTTCCGATGTAATCATAGACTGCAAAGATACAAAGAAAATCTACTCCCGCGACAGGGAGTAGGGCAAGTCGGCCTCACGGGGCGTACGTTTTTTCACGGGACGGTCGCTCATCTCGAACTCCAGCACACCGCCGGCCATCATATCCTCACGGGTGATATAACGCTTTGTGTATTTCTTTCCGTTCAGTTTCACCCCGCGCACATAGCGGTTGCGGGAGCTCACCTTGGGCGCCTTCACCGTAAAGACCGCCCCGTTATCCAAGCGGAGGCTCATTTCCGGCAGGAAGGGCGCGCCCAGCACGAACTCGCCGCTACCCGGGCACACGGGATAGAAGCCCATGGCGCTGAACACGTACCACGCGCTCATCTGCCCGCAGTCGTCGTTGCCGCCCAGGCCTTCGCGAACGGGCCGATACATCCGTTCCATGATCTCCCGCAGCCAGTACTCCCCTCTCCAGGGCTGGGAGGTCCACTGAAACAGGTAGGGAATGTGGTGGGAAGGCTCGTTGCCATGCACATAGCCGCCGATGAGGCACGACTCCTCGATATCTTCGTTGTCGGCATAATACTTCGGATCCAGCGGCTGGGAGAACAGGGTATCCAGGACGCTCAGGAACTTCTTCTCCCCGCCCATGATGTCCATGAGCCCCTTCACGTCATGCGGAACATGGAAAGTGAAGTTATAGGAGTTACCCTCGATGAAGCCCTCACCGTAGGTCTGGCGCGGGTCGAAGTCCTTCTTCCAACTGCCATCCCGGTACTGCGCCTGGGCGAAGGAGTCGCCGGAGGGGAACACGTTCACGTAATTGAAAGCCCGCTTCCGGTACTCCCCTGCCAGGTCGTTCCACCCCAGCGCCTTCGCCGCCCGGTAGATGGTCCAGTCGTCATAGGCATACTCCAAGGTAGTAGAGGCCGAGGTAGAAGAAATGTCATAGGGCACATAGCCCCTTTCCATATAGTCCTTCATCCCCTCGAAATAGGGCAAGGTGGAAGTGGAGACCAGGGCGTCCATGACAGGGCCGACAGGAAGATCCAGCCCGGCCTGCAAGGCGTCGGAAATCACGGAAACAGCATGATAGCCGCTCATGCACCAGCCTTCGTTGGCCATCAGGGACCACACGGGCAGCATCCCGTGGGCGCTCTGCTGCTGGTGGGCCAGCATGGACATCGCCATATCCCGGGCGCGCGACGGGTGCATCAGCAGAAGGAGGGGATGCTCGGCCCGGTAGGTATCCCAGAGGGAGAACACCGTGTAGTTGTGCCAGCCGTCCGTGCTGTGGACGCCACCGTCCAGGCCGCGGTAAGCCCCGTCCACATCGTCGTACAGGGAGGGGTTGATCATCGTATGGTAGAGGGAGGTGTAGAGCATCTTCAGCTCCTCCTCCGTTCCCTGGGCTTTCAGCTTGCCCAGCTCCTTTTCCCAGGAAGCGGCAGCCGCATCGCACACAGCGTCGAACGCGCCGCCCTCAGCCTCCAGGTTCTTCAATGCCCCCTGGGCCGATGTCGCGCTGAGGGCCACCTGCACCGTGAGGTCGTCGGCCCCGGCCCAGTCGAAGTCGAACCAGCAGGCCAGGCCGCGTCCCGCCATTTCGGGGAAATGATGGTCCGTATCGAACTTCCTCCAGAAGCCCTTATAGGCCGATGCAATGCTTTCCCGGCAGCCGTAATCCGCCAGCGGACGGGAGAAACGGATGGCGAAGTAGGTATAGTGTTCGCGGGCCCAGCCCTGGGTGATGCGGTAGCCGGTGATGAGCGTGGGCGACACCACCCGCACGCTGGCCCAGAGGGTCTTTCCCTCGTAATTGTAGATACCGTGCGAAAGGTCCAGCACCAGGTGCCGCTCCCCTTTGGCCGGATAGGTGTAGCGATGGACGGCGGTGCGTTCGGTCGCGGAGACCTCGGCCTTTATGCCATAGTCCTGTAAGGTTACGGCATAGTAACCGGGCCTGGCCGTCTCCTGCTCATGGCTGAAACGGCTGCGGTAGCCCTTTTCGGGGGCGTCGGCCGTACCGGGATTCAGATGCAGCGCGCCGACGGTGGGCATCAGGAGCACGTCTCCCAGGTCCGAGTGACCGGTACCGCTCAGGTGGGTATGCGAGAATCCCACGATGGTAGGGTCATCCCAGCGGTAACCGGCGCAGAGGGAGTACACCTCGTCCTGATACCGGCCCGCCACATTGTGGGGAATGGTATCGGTATCCGGGCTCACCTGCACGCCGCCGAAAGGCACGCAAGCGCCGGGAAAGGTATGCCCCATCCCGGCGGTGCCGATAAAAGGATCTACATAGGCCGACAGACGGGCCTGGGGGGCTTGGGCCATCGCCGGACTTACTGCCAGCAGGGCCAGTGCCCAGAATAGTTTTTTCATACTTAATAGTGTTTCCAGGCCCGTTAAGGCTTAGCGATAGATGTTATACTGACTGTAGAGGGAACCGTACATCTGGCCCAAAACCTCCAGATAAGGCTGACCCTCGAACAGGGTGGTGCGGTAAACGGTGTTGTCCACCAGGTAGTACTCCACGCCGTTCATCACGATGACCTCGTAGTCGTCCGGCAGCGAAGTGACCAGGGCGCCTGCAGGAGGGATGATGGTAGAGTAGGAACCGGAAGGCGAGATGGTGTAGAACACGCCGTCCAGGTAGAAGTACTCGGAGTTGGCATAGGCGTAGCTCTGCACGAGGCCCAGTCTCTCGGCCAGTTCGTAAGCGGAAAGGGCGCGGTTGGAGTTGAGGGCGTACGCGGAGCGCTGCGCAGCCAGGCGGGCGTTCTGCTGGGCGATGATCAGGTTCTGGCGGGCGATGTTGTTATAGTAGTCGAAAGTACGGCTGTAAGTGCGGTACGTATCTACGTAGTAAGCGAAGCGGATGCTGCGCAGGATGGCCCGGTTGATGGCAGCCTCGAGGGGTGTACCGAAAGGAGGACGGCAGACTACATACACGCCACCGTAGTTACGGTAGTAAATGCCGTTGTAGAAGTAGTAGTCGATGCCCCAATGGCTGATGCGGCGCCACTGAGGAGGCAGGCTGTGCACGCGGTAGCCGTAGTAGTGAGGATGGTCTCCCCAGAAGTGGCCGGGACGGTCCCAGGCCATGGGCTCGCGGTGACGGGGTGCCACGCGGGTGACGTTATGGTTGTTGTCGATGCGGAAATCGTCCTGGTAACGGTAGTTGCCACCGTTGTCACGGTAGGTCTCGCGGACGGCCTCGCTGCCGGAAGTGCCCAGTCCGTCACGGTTCACGTTCGAGGAACGGACGTTGCCGCCGGTAGCAGCGGAGGAACCGCTGGAACGGGTGGTCGAAGTCACATTACTGGAACGGGAAGAGGAAGAAGAAGAGGACACGCTACTGCTCCGGGAAGAAGAGGAGGACGAAGAGGAGACGTTACTGCTTCTGGAAGAGGACGAAGAAGAAGACACGTTGCTGGAACGGGTAGCGCTGCTGGAGGAGCGGCTGCTGCTCTGCTGACTCACACCGGAGGACCGGGTAGAACTGCTCGAAGAGCGGGTGCTGCTACTACTGCCGGAAGAACGGTTGGTGTTCTGCTGGCTCACGCTGGAGGAGCGGGTGCTGCTGGAACTTCCGGAGGAACGGGTTGCGCTGCTGGAAGAAGAAGAGCGCGTATTGTTCTGCTGACTTACGCTGGAAGAACGGGTCGTTCCGGAGGAACGGCTGCTGGAAGTGCTGGTGCTGGTATTCCTATTGGAGTTGGAGGATCTCGTAGTCTGGGCCACCGAGCCAGGTGCTGCGAGCATGGAAAGGACCAGCGTCATCGTGGTGGCGAGTGTCAAAAACCTTCTCATAACAAATCAGTTTTAGGTTGGATATAATATTTCTGAGGGTGGGTAATCACATAATCCGTGCCAGAGGCCTTTCAGGCCATTCCAAGGTCGAAAATACGATGCAGGCCGGAAGGATCTGCCGAAGCGTGGAGTTCCACGGAAAAAGGACCTTTCCCCAGGGGAACGCCCCTTTCCTGAAGGAGGCGCAAGGTCTGGCGGGCAACGGCCGGGGCGGGGTCGATGACCTGCACGCCGGGTCCGGCGATGCGCTCGATGACTCCTCGCAGGAAGGGATAGTGCGTACAGCCGAGGACGATGGTATCGGCCCCTTCGTCCAGCAGGGGCTGGAGGGAAGCGCGGACGGTAGCCTCGGCCTCGGGGCCGTCGAAGATGCCGTTCTCCACCAGTTCCACAAAGCCCTGGCCGACGTGCTCCACGATGCGGACATCGTCTTCATACAGGCCGCGGGTATTGAGGTACTTGGAACCTTTGAGGGTGCCGGCGGTGGCCAGGACGCCGATGACGCCGGTCTTCGTTCCGAGTGCGGCGGGCTTCACGGCCGGCTCCATTCCTACGAAGGGAACCGAGGGATACTCGGCCCTGAGGGTGGAGATGGCGGCGGCGGTGGCGGTGTTGCAGGCGACGACGATGATATCGGCCCCTTTCCCGAGGAGAAAGTCCGTGATGTGGCGGGCGCGGTCCTGGATGTACCCGGCGGTCTTTTCGCCGTAAGGGACGTGCGCGTTGTCTGCGAAATAGACAAAATGCTCTGCGGGAAGGAGTTTCACTTCCTCGCGGTAAACGGAGAGTCCTCCGCTGCCGGAATCGAATATGCCGATGGTTGCCATATAGGTACAAATTTAGTCATTTTTGCAAAAAATAGCGTATCTTTACACTTGTAATGGCAACAGATATAGACAAGTTCGTACACGACCAACTCTCCGTGTGGCCCCAGGTGGCGGCCAAGTACCGCGCCCTCAAAAGCACACAGACACGCACCATGCCCCTGGGCGGTATGCTGGTAACCCTGCAATCCAATCCGGGACGCATGCCCATCTTCGATCACGGCTGCCCGCTGTGCGAGGAAAACTACATGGAGCATCAGCATACGCTGCCCTTCGAAGGCAGGAAAGGCCGCAGTTACAATATCCTGGTCAACCGGGCCCCCATCTTCCCGAACCACCTGGTCATCACGCGGGACACGCACGTTCCCCAGACCATCTGGCACCGTTTCCCGGATATGCTGGACCTGGCCGCCAGCCTGGAGAACTACATCGTCTTCTACAACAGCCCCAACAGCGGAACCACTGTCCCCGGACACGCCCATTTCCAGGCCTGCCCCAAGGGTTACATGCCGCTGGAAAGAGCAGCCGACCGCTTCCTCCGCGAAGTCGCCGCCGGCGGCCATCCGGAAGACGCGGAGTTCATCTGCCAGACCCGTGACGCCCAGCTGTACCATTTCAAGAAATTCAACCGGGGCGTGTTCCTCCTTCGGGCACAGACCACCAAATCCATGGCCAAGCAGTTCTACCGTCTGCTGGACTGCATGAACCTGGTCGCCGAGGAGACCGAGCCCCGCTTCAACGCCTTCGCCTATTGCAGCGAGGGAGAATACCGGGCCATCGTCACCCTGCGCGGCGCCAATCGGCCCAATTGCTATTACGCCACCGGAGAGGAGCACTTCGCCATCTCCCCCGGCGCGGCCGACATGGCGGGCTTCGTCGTCATCCCCGAGGAGGAGGACTTCCCCCGCATGACACCGCAGGTGCTGCAGCAGATCTACGAAGACGTCACCTTGAGCGAGGCCGATGAAAAGCGCCTCCTGTGGCGCCTGGTCCGCACCCAGCCCCGCGTCGAGGTGGCCGTCACCGCCGCTCCCCGCCTGCGCTTCGAGATCATCTCCGACGGCGCCGGTCCCCAGACCGTCACTTTCCGGGAAGGCAAGATCGACTACAACGGCGTCCTCTACGACGAGCTTGTCTTCGAGGCCAACACCATCAGCACCCTGTTCGCGGAACCGTCCTTCATCCTGTATGCCGAAGAAAGCGCCCGCCGCTACGCAGGCACCCTCAAATTCATCGTGGAGGGGAATCAGGTACAGGCCGTCAACCTCGTCGGCGCCGAAGACTACCTGCTCAGCGTGGTCTCACAGCTTCCGGCCGAGGAGCAGAGGTCCGAGGCCATCCGCCTGCGCCGCTCCCTGCAGGGACAGACGGAGATCCTGCACTGCCCGGGGTATATCGGCCTTACAGAAAAGGCCGACGCGTCTGCACGGTCGGCCATCGATGAGACTTGGGGAATGTTAGAGTAGCGCCAGCAGCTGATCCTTGATCTTGGCGAACTCGGACTCCAGGTTGGGCGTCAGGATGCCCTTGCCCGTCGCTTCGGTGATTTCCTCGAAGGTCCACCACTTGCCCTCGGAGACCTCGGCGTTGTCCGGATGCAGGTCCGGATGGCCCACGGCAGCGAACATGATCACCCATTCCGAATCACGGCCGGTGAAGAAGGGATAAGCTCCCAGGAACACCGGATTGAAGGCCGTCAGGCCCAGTTCCTCCCCTGCCTCGCGGTAGAGGGATTCCATCACCTGTTCACCGTAGGAGATGTGGCCGCCCACGGCGGTATCCCATCGGCCCGGAAGGAGATGCTTATTCATGGACCGTTTTTGCAGGTAGAGCTTGCCGAAGCGGTCCACCAGATGCAGGTGCACCACCGGATGCAGGGCTTTGCTGCCTTCTTCGCTGTGGCACCACATGCGGGGCGCCTGTCCGTACACCAGACCATTGGGTTCAATCAGAGGGAGCATTTCTCCCTGGGGAACCGGCTGCTTGCCGGGACGGTCGCTGGAGGGACGGGGATACAGCGGAGCGGGGGTGGAAGGGTAAACGAGGTCGAACATTATGCCATTGCGATTAGTATGAGCAACTGAGCCACCAGTACGCGCATGAACATGGACAGCGGATACACCGTCGCGTAGTTCACGGAAGTATAGTCACTGCCGTACATGCCCTGGGAGAAGGCCAGCACGGGAGGGTTGGTGCAGGAACCGCTGATGAGACCGCAGATCTGGTAGAAGTTGAGCTTACCTACCAGACGGGCCACGACGAAGGTGATGCACAGCGGGATGATCGTGATGCAGGCACCGAACAGGATCCACCAGTAACCTCCGTTCACGATGGAGCTCCAGAACTCACCGCCGGCGCCGATACCGACGGCCGCCAGGAAGAGGCAGATGCCGATCTCACGGATCATCAGGTTGGCGCTGGAAGTGGTATAGGTGGTGATTCTATACTTGGGGCCGAAGTGGCCCAGCAGGATGGCGATGATGAGCGGACCGCCGGCCAGGCCCAGCTTGATGGCCTGAGGGATGCCGGGGAAGCGCATGGGAAGGGAGCCGAAGATCACGCCGACGACGATACCCAGGAAGATGGGGACGAGGTTCGGCTTGTTCAGGGCCTCGGAGGAGTTGCCCACGACCTTGGCCACCTGTTCGATATTTTTCTCGGCGCCTACGCAAACCAGGCAGTCACCCATCTGGATGTACAGGTCGGGACCGGCCACCAGTTCCACACCGGAACGGACCACACGGGTAACGCAGACACCGTAGGCGCTGCGGAACAGGAGTTCCTTCAGTTTCTTGCCGGTCAGTCTGGGCTGGGTGACCATGATGCGGCGGGTCACCATGTTGTGGTCCATTTCCTGCCAGTCCTGCAGGTGCATGGGAACCTCGGTGCCGAAGATGATGCGGGTGCGTTCGACTTCGCCCTGGGAGGTCACGATGAGCAGCTTGTCGCCTTCCTCCAGGATCAGGTCGGAAGACGGGAAGAGGATTTCCTCTCCCTTCATGACGCGGGAGACGACGAATTCTCCGCCGAACTGGTGGATAACGGTGCTGAGGGCTTTGCCGAAGATGGCGGGGTTGGTCACCTCCACATGCATGCGGCGGGCCTTCTCGGTGGTGTCTTCCTCGGCTTTCAGGGTGGCCAGCTCCTTCTTATGGTCAATGCGGAAGATAGCCTTGAAGAGCACGATGACGAAGATCACGCCGATGACGCCGATCGGGTAGGCCACGGCATAGGCCGATGCCAGTTTCTCGGAAGCGGAGGCTGCCGAAAGGGTACTGGCGCCGCCTGCGACGGAAACGTCGATATAGGTCTGCTGGGCGGCACCCAGACCGGGCGTGTTGGTCACAGCGCCGGACATGACGCCGACCAGGGTCTTGAGGTCCTCGCCGGAAATGGCGGAGATGACGTATGTTACCAGGACGGCCAGCAGGATGTTCATCACGGCCAGCAGGTTCATCTTCACGCCTCCCCGCTTGAAGGAGTGGAAGAAACCGGGACCCACTTGCAGGCCGATGGAAAATACGAAGAGGATGAGGCCGAACTCCTTCACAAAATGGAGGGTGTCGGCGTCTGCCCGGAATCCGAGGTGACCCATGAGGATGCCCAGGAAGAGCACCCAGGTGGAACCCAGGGAAATACCCTTGACCTTGAAACGGCCCAGATAAAGGCCGCCGCCGATCACGAAGGCGAGCAGCATAATGGAATGGGCGATGCCATTCCCGAAGAACAAGTCATGCATAGTTTAATATTCCATTTTTACCACGAAACAGGATTTGCCGTCAACGCGGCCTTCTACATACCAGGCGTTGCCATCCTGCACACGGTACAGTTGTACGTTCTCTCCAACTGTGGTTTCTTTATTGAAATTGATGTATAGGTCTTTCATCGGCTGCAAGGCCACGTCCATGGGCAGGCAGTCCATCGCCCACACTACATAGCGGGCGTTGTTGGTGTGTCCCACGATGTCGATGTCGGAATACACGACCTTGTGTTCTGCGGCCAGTTCGGCCTCGATGTCGCGGGGCATCTGCACCTTGGGAGCGGGCTCTTCGATGGCGTGATCCACCTCGTAATCCAGCGCCATGGTGCTGGGAAGGTCCTCCGGACGGACGAAGCGGCGGGTGCGCTCGTCAATCACGACCCAGGAAGTGGTGGCCGATGCCGCCAGCTTGCCGTCGGGTCCCATCAGCTGGAAGTCACGCAGGTAGAAGAGGCCGTTTCCGCCTTTGTGCCAGGTGAGGAGGGAGACCTGGTCTCTCCAGTGCAGCGGGGTTTCAAAGTGCAGGTGCATACGGGACAGCACCCACGCTATATGATGAATATGTAAGGTGTCATAACCAAAACCCAGTTCCATGGCTGCCCAATAGGCGATTTCCTGGGCGATGTCCATCAGCGCTGCCGGACGGAACACGGCATTGCAGTTGGTCTGGTAACAAGGGATGCAGATATCCTGACGGAATTTGTATCCTTCACGGCTAACAGGTTTCATACACTACTCCTTTTTAAGCCGCGAAGATAGCACTATTTGCGGAGAATGTCAAGTTCCTCCGGGGAATAAAGATAGGAATCAAGCCATTCAGGGGCCACTCTACCCACGATTGCAAGGGCAGCGGCCGCCACAATGACAATGATAAAGAGAATAAGCAGCACTCGCCAGAATACCTTCCATCCGGACTTTTTCGCCGGGGCTTTCACCTCCGGAACCGTAGTGATTTCCTCCTCCGTCACTTCGATGGGAGTTTCCTCAACTTCTTCCTGAGGAGTCACTTCTTCCTGAGGAGTCACTTCTTCCTGAGGAACCACTTCTTCCTGAGGAACCACAATGTCATCCTGAGGAGCCGAAGGCGACGAAGGATCTATCGGCCCCTGCTCGATAATCTGCGCCAGGTTGGAGACGGCGGCGGCGACTTCCTCCGGGGTCTCCTCGTGGGTCTTCAGGGAGATGGGCTGCAGGCCGTAACCGGTAGGATAGATGTCCAGGTCTTCATCGGCCACAAAGAAGAAGTGGTTTTCGCGGGTGGCGCGAAGGCGGCCCAGTCCGGTGAGGACGATGGTCTTGCGGGCCTTCAGCACTTCCTTCATTTCGGAGATGAAATCTACCAGGATGCGGGCGGCATCGGCCTCGGGGACATCGTTCGACTTGGCATAGAGTTCCACCAGCAGACGGTCCTCCCCCTGCTTGGGCGAGAAATAGAGCCGGCGGTACGGCGGAAGAATGGTGTATCCACGGTCTGCAAAGGAAGCGGGAACCAGTTCTGCCACGAAACTGCCCATACCGGGCAAAGTGACGGAATCATGATCCATCACCACTTCTTTCACCATCTTAGCCAGGAGGTCGATATCCATGTTTTTCTTCAGCTGAATTAGATTCACAAATATAGCAAAAAAAATTTTCAGAAATTCTTTGGAGAATCCAAAAAAGATTGTACCTTTGCAATCCCGTTCAACGAGAACGGCAAAAAATTCCTCCTTAGCTCAGTTGGTTAGAGCATCTGACTGTTAATCAGAGGGTCGTTGGTTCAAGTCCAACAGGGGGAGCAAAAAGAAAACGGATAGTCACACCAGACTGTCCGTTTTTCCATTATTATAAAACAGAAGAACGTCTGTTAGTATCCCAGGGAGAAAATGACAGGATAGGTGTAGGTGACGTTTACGGGCTCGCCGTCTTTGAGGGCGGGGGTCCACTTCGGGGACATGGAAACGACGCGTACCGCCTCCTTGTCCAACTCGGGATAGACGCTTTTCACAACCTTGACATTGACGACGTCTCCCGACTTGTTAATGGTGAAGGATATGAGTACCGTCCCTTCAATGTAATTTTTCTTTGCTTTCGGGGGATAGACCAGCCTATTCGTAACCCATTGGGAGAAATGGTTGGCGTCCTTGCCTTTGAACTTGGGAGGGATGATGGAGGGGTCATCGGCCAGAGTGCGGCGTTCTACCTCGACTACTTCGTTGGAGGTGGCGCTCAGCACTTCGGCGTCCACCAGGGCCTTGAGCGTCTCCTCTCCGAAAACGAGCTTGGAAAGCGTGCCCTTGACCTCGATGGGAGACCCCAGGGGCAGATCCTTCAAAGAATTGTACGTAGCGGCGGCATCGGCCGAGGGTGCCAGCTGCACGGGAAGGATCTCGTCTTCCCTCTGCTGCACGTAGAAAATCCGGGCCTCTTCATCCGCAAAGCCGAAGAGCGTAGCCCGGACACAGTATTCGCCGTCTTCATGATAGTCCAGCAGGTCTGCGATGGAGATGAATCCGTCGGGATCCACTCCCTTTCCCTGCACATTGTCCGTGCTGAGTTCTACGCCGAAGCCGTACGTGATGGTACCGGTGCAGTTACCGCCAAGGACATCGGCCATCTTGAAACGGGCCTTGAGGGCGGCTTCCTTGGCTGCTGCGCAGAGGGTCGGGTCGGTGGTGTCGGAGCCGGTGTAGCCGGGCATCGCCTCGATGACCTTTCCCTGCGAATTGACGACCACTTTCACTACGACAATTCCAGTTTCCTGGGAGTTGTACGAAGGTTTGGGAAGGCTGCCGCCTCCGGCGATTCCTTCGATATCCACCATGGCATTGACTGCATTCTGCGCCCAGCATCCCAAAGAGACCGCAAGCATCAGCAGAAGGGAGAAAAAAGTACGTTTCATAAAAGGTTTCTGTTTTGAGGTATTGCAGCCCGAAAGCCTCTCAAATATTAGGCCACAGGCAACGGATTTGCTAAAACCAAAATTGTTTTTTACTTTTGCAACTAACTGATCCATAACACTTGAACTAATTAACTTCACGGAGGGGTTTATATGAGATCCTATCCACAGATCAACCGCACCGAATGGAAGCAGGTAGGTGAAGGGTTTAACGGGCAGGCTTTCCTGTCGTCCGCTCACCCCGGCATCATGCTTAAACTGGTCCGAAGGGAACTGGGAACCGCCGAAAAGGTGGAGCACGAATTCCAGGCATCCCGCGCCGCATACGCATTCGGCCTTCCCACACCCCAGGTATATGAAATTGTCCGTGACGGAGACGACCACGGCTACCTCTGCCAGGTAGTACATAACAAGAAGTCCTTCGCACGTCTGTGCGCCGACGAGCCCGACCACATCCCCGAATTCGCCGCGATGATGGCCGATTTCGGCAAGCAGCTGCACGCCACCCCGATCTGGGAGAGCCAGCACGTTCCCAACTGCAAAAAAATGCTGGGAAAAGCGCTGGAAGAATGCGCCCTGATCACACCGGCCCAGCGCGAACAGCTGCAGGCCCTCGTCCGAAACATGCCGGACGTACAGACCTGCATGCACGGAGACTTCCAGCCGGGCAACCTGCTGCTCGCCTCCGGAAAGCCCTATTGGATTGACATGGGCTGGCTGGCACAGGGCTGGTACATGATGGACCTGGCGCACCTGTACAAGATGATGGTGGAAGACAGCGTCATCCCCCAGGTGCAGGACCTGACCCACATGAATCGGGAACAGATGCTGCTGTTCTGGGATGAATTCGCCAAAGCCTACACCGGAACGACAGACATAGAAGGCTTGAACCACGAGCTACGGCCCTATGCCGCCCTGGACGTCGTGCGCACGTCCTACCTGCACCCGATGAAAGCGCAGGTCTATACCGAATATGCAGCGGAAAAAATCAGTTACCTGCTTGAAGAAGCATAACTCTCCGCAATAACGGCCGCATACCAACAGAAAAGCCAGGCAAATCTGCCTGGCTTATTCCGTGTCGGGATGACTCGACTCGAACGAGCGACCCCTACGTCCCGAACGTAGTGCGCTACCAACTGCGCTACATCCCGCTCTTGATAAAAAACAAGCTCTTAAGCGAGCTTGTTAATGTAAACTTGGAGGCCGCTCTTGAGGTTGGCCGCTTTGTTCTTGTGAATGACGCCGATCTTGGCGAGTTTGTCAATCATTGCATAGACCTTGGGAGCGCTTTCCTGGGCTGCTGCCTTGTCTGTTGTGTTACGCAGGTCGCGGATGGCGTTCCTGGTAGTCTTCGCATAATACTTGTTATGCAGGCGGTGACGCTCGCTCTGTCGGGCGGCACGCGCGGCGGATTTAGTGTTTGCCATTATTTTACTTTTTTATATCTGGTAGTGGGTAGGAGAATCGAACTCCTATTGCGGGAATGAAAATCCCGAGTACTAACCGTTATACGAACCCACCAAACTTGGGACTGCAAAGGTAGCAAATATTTTTTACCCTGCAAAATTATTTTTCATCTTTTTTCCACTCGAAAGAATAGAGCAAAGACTCTACCTGGCGGAGGTACTGACGTTTGTCATAACGGGGGGCAAAAACAAAGGCTTCCAGCACGATGATGTCCTTTCCGTCGGGGCTGTAGAAGGAGTGGCTCACGAAGGGACCGCCCATAAAATCGCCTTCCACTTCCCAGAAACCGCGGGTTTCCATAAAGTCACGGCCGTGATAGCGGAGACTGCGGGTGACGGGCTCCTCCGCCTCGCTGGTGGTCATATAGGATCCCTCTACGGGGCCGGGTACATTGGCCTTCATAATGGCGTTGCGGGCCGCGATGATCTTCTCCTGGGTGAATACGTCGGGACCGTCCACGGGATATTTGTAAACCAGGACGGTCTGGTTGGTGTACTGTTTTTCATCGGCAATCCATACAAAATCGTCGGTGTACTTGCGGCAGCGGTAGCCGGAAGGGAAATGTAGGATGCCGCCCGTCACCTTCTCCACAGGGGCCTGCAGGGCACGCTCCTCGTAAAGTTTGGCGTTGGCAATGATGCGGTCTCGCTCGTTCTGCTCAAAGTATTCGGCAATGACGGGAGAAGCCTCGCGGAACAGGGCCAGGGCCTGGGCGCCGTCCACGGCGTTCACCTGGACCACGGCCTGGGGCTGTGCCCATACGTTGTTCTTGTACACCACGCCACTACTCACGTTCTGCGGATTAACATTGATGAGCAGCAGGTTGCGGTGCATCTTGAACATGTTGCTGAAATTGCCGGGCGTCACGTTGGACAGGGAGAACAGGGGCTCCCGCTGAGCCAGGTAGGGAGTGTCGGAGGCCAGGGCCTCGCGGATGGATACGCCTAAATCGGCCTCCCAGTCGGGGCGCTCGATTACCACAAGCACTTCCCCGGCCTTGCCGCTCACGTTGGGAAGCAGGGGGCGCTTGGTCTTTGTCTTGCAGCCGGTGAAAACCAGCAGGCAGGCCATCAGGGCCCAAAGAACACGTTTCATACGCTTAATGAATTAGTCTTGCAATGTCGTTCCCGAAAGCCAGGAACATAAGGCCGATGAGCAGGATCATTCCTATCATCTGAGCCACCATCAGGAACCGGTCCGACGGCTTGCGGCCGGTAATCATTTCGTACAGACAGAAGACAATGTGTCCGCCGTCCAGGGCAGGTATCGGAAGCAGGTTCATCACGCCCAGCATAATGGACAGCAGTGCCAGAATGTAGAGGAACTGCTGCCAGTTCCAGGTGGCGGGAAAAACCTGGCCTATGGCCACGAAACTGCCCACCGACTTGTAGGCCCCGGTGGAAGGCGTGGCCACCAGGCGCAAATCCCGCAAATATCCTGCCACACTTTCCCAAGCCCAGCTGCAACCGGCCGGAATGGCTTCCAAAACCGTATAATCCCGATGTTTGAGAGACGGATTCAAGAAAAAGACGCCCAGCCGGCCCAGGGAATCCACCTGGAGCGGGAAGGTAAGGGTATCGGCCCCGCGCAGCACCTCCACGGGAATCTCCTCCCCGGGATGTTGCCGCAGGATCTTCTGCGCGTCCTGCAGGTAGGGGGTGCTCTCCCCTGTCACGCCCACGATGCGGTCCCCTTTCCGGAGCTCCGATGCGGCGTTGGGCCCGCCTGTCATCACGCTGTCCACCACGAAGGGAAGGGCGATGTCAAACATGTCGGGGCTGTTGAGCACCTGACCCATGAGGGACTGGTCCACGTAGATTTCCAGGGTGTCGGTTCCGCGGAGAACCGTTGCCTTGCGCACCTGACGACGAGCTAAATCGGCCTGCAGGTCCATGAAATCCGTGGGAGCGTAGTCGTCGTAGTAGAGAATGCGGTCCCCGGTGCGGAAGCCCAGTTCCTCGCCCAGCTCGTTCACGTAAACGGGGCATTCGTTGGGCATATAATTGCGGCCCCAGCCGGCCAGGAGAGCAACGAACAATATCAGGGCCAGGAGGAAGTTGTTGATGACGCCGCCGGCCATCACCAGCAGGCGCTGCCAGGCGGGTTTGGACCGGAACTCCCAGGGCTGGGGGTCCTGCTTGAGCTGCTCCGTGTCCAGGGATTCGTCCACCATACCGGCAATCTTGCAGTAGCCGCCCAGGGGCAGCCAGCCAATGCCGTATTCGGTATCCCCTATCTTCTTGGAGAACAGCTTCACGCCGCCCACGTCGAAGAAGAGGAAGAACTTGTCTACCCTTATCTTGAAGACACGGGCCCAGAAAAAATGTCCGGCTTCGTGGACGAGAATGAGCACGGACAGTGCCAGGATAACCTGTAAAACTTTGAACAGTACGATCATAGGGCGAAGAAGGATTCGGCCAGGCGGTAGGCTTCCTCGTGGGTGGCGAAGATATCATCCAGCGAAGGATTCTCTACGTAGCCGATGCTGTCCATCACGCGGGAAATGCTGCGGGCAATGTCGTAGAAGCCGATGCGGTCCTTGAGGTAGGCCGCCACGGCAGCCTCATTGGCCGCATTCATGGCGCAGGGGATGTTGCCACCCCGCCCGATGGCGTCGAAGGCCAGCTGCAGGCAGGGGAACTTCTCCCGGTCCGGCTCAAAGAAAGTAAGGCCTTTCAGCGCACTGAAATCCAGCCGTTTGCCATCCAGCTCCAGGCGCTCCGGATAGGCCAGGGCCAGGGCGATGGGCAGGCGCATATCCGGGCAGCCCAACTGCGCAATCACGGCGCCGTCCCGGAATTCCACCATGGAGTGGATGACGCTCTCCGGATGCACCACCACGTGAATCTGCCCGGCGGGAACGCCGAAAAGCCATTTGGCCTCAATCACCTCGAAGCCCTTGTTCATCATGGTGGCGGAATCGATGGTGATCTTGGCGCCCATGTCCCAGTTGGGATGTTTGAGAGCCTGCTCTTTCCGGGCTTTCACAATCTCTTCCCTCGGCCAGGTGCGGAAAGGACCGCCCGAAGCCGTGAGGTGAAGCAGATGCACGGGATTGCCTTTGGCGGCCTCCAGGCATTGGAAAATGGCCGAATGCTCCGAGTCTACGGGATAGATGGGGGCGCCACGGCGAGCAGCCTCCTCCATTACCAGGGAACCGGCCGCCACCAGCGTCTCCTTATTGGCCAGGGCGATGGTTTTTCCGGCGCGGATGGCCGACAAAGTGGGCCGAAGCCCGCTGAATCCCACCATAGCCGCCACCACCACGTCCACCTCCGGAGCCTGCACCAGGTCACAGGCGGCCTGGATGCCCAGGTGCACCTGGATGCTTGACGGGAGGGCGTCCCGCACTTCCTGGAACTTGGCCGGATTGCAGATGACCACGTGCGGCACCTGAAAAGCCAGCGCCTGCTGGATGAGCAGCTGCGCGCTGGAGTTGGCGCTGATCATGAACACGGAAAAGCGCTGCGGATGCTGACGTACCACGTCCAGTGTCTGCGTGCCGATAGAGCCCGTGGATCCCAGTATAGCGATGGTTTTCATTAGAACTTGATATATTGCACAGGGTCCACGGCCGCGCCCTCGTACCAGAGTTCGAAGTGCAGGTGGTCACCCTTGGTGAGGGAGGAGGACGCCGCCAGCACACCCACGGGCGTACCGGCCTTGATGGCTTCTCCGGCCTTGTGCAGGAGTCTTTCGTTGTGCTTGTAGATGGAGAGGATGTCTCCGCTGTGCTGGATGGCCAGGATGTAGCCGTCTTCCTCTTCCCAACCGGTGTATACCACCGTGCCGTCCAGCACGCTCATCACCATGGAGCCGGCCGGGGCCGTGACGTCTATCCAGGGATGCAGCGCGCGGTCGAAGCTGGCCGATACCACCCCCTTCACGGGCGTGAAGAAGGACAGGGCCTCGATGGGAAGGTTCTTCCGGAGGGACGAGGCGGTGATGCCGAACTGCTCCTCCTGCTCTACATCGGCCCGAAGGAGGGAATCGCGCAGCGCGAGGTAGCGGGCGTCTACCTCTTCCCGCGTGGAGGTGCGGCTGTTCAGGATGAGGCTGTCCATGCGGATGGGCTCTGCGCCGGAAACTACGCGGCGAAGGTTCTCGGCGTATAGTTCCCACTGCATGATGCGGGTTTCCAGCGAGTCGATGCGCAAGGCGTTCTGCACGGCCTGACGGCGGGAGATGGCGCCCGGATAACCGGGAATGAACGAGCGCACCGGGGTGAAGGCCACCAGGGAGAAAACGCCTACCACGATGAGCAGCACCGCGGAGATGATGGCGATTATCATAGCCGTGCGGGTATAGCGGAAACTCCAGATAC
>JAEEGI010012733.1_pt1 | contig 17940 bp, 8 predicted proteins | sample 8958751 | NCBI WGS metagenome assembly JAEEGI01 (sample SAMN16246545, study PRJNA631951) | gut metagenome | biome: gut microbiome; feature: rumen; material: KS-attached | host: Bos | place: Iran: Karaj | collected 2018-10 | reverse complement strand
ATTTTCTTTCAATAATTAAATCAGGAGTATCAATTGGTTGAGTTAAATAACCAAGAATCCCAATTACTATATATATGCCACCATCTATAAAAGAAGATATATAAAAGATTTTATCTACTTTCTTTTTTGTTCTATCTTTAACTGCACTTATTATAGGAAAAAGAGCAATTTGACTTGAATATGCAAAAAATAAAGTAACAAAAGGTCTTATTATATTTAAATCTTTATCAACTCCTTTGGAAAGATTATAAACATTTAAATGAGTACTTTTATCATCTTTTTTATAAATTTCATCATAATAATGATCAATAAATAAAGGACTTTGGCAAATTATAATTAAAATTACAAAAACTAAAGAAATAACACCGGCATAAGTAGAAATTTTCATTTCACCTAAATTTTTTCTTAAGCAAAAAGGCATAATGAACAATAAATTAATACCATAACATATAGTGAATTTGTATAAATATTTTTTCCAAAAACTATTGTCAACAAAATCATTTAAAGATTCATAATTATAATTACCTATATCATTAACAATCCCTCCAACTAATTTATAAATAATAATTTGTAATAAAATAATAAGACCATAACAATAAAGAATCGTTATAATACTTAAAATTGTTCCACAAATTTTTCCTAGAATTTTATATGTAATATGGAAAACATCTAAAATACCAGTTTTGTCTACAGCATAAGAAATCATAAATAAAGAAATTAAATTTGCAATTCCAGCTAATATAACATATATTGGAGTAAATACTAATGTCATATATTTAACTTTAACAGGTATCGCAAATACTCCTGTTCCTAAACTTACTATTGACATATTAAAAATTGAATTAACCATTGTTCCTGCTGCAAAGTGTGAAGTAAATTTTTTAAAACATGAAGGTTCATTTAATTCTTTATTTTCATTTTGATTTTGATTTTCTTCATTTTCACTTTTTTTTACTTGTATTAATTCTTTTTCTGAATCCGTTTGATATATCATTACCCCATTTACTTGATTTTCACCGTTTTGAGCATCAGTTACTACTTTTTGAGCATTTCCTTCTTCATTTGATAATGTCACTGATTCTTGATTTTTAGTATTCGGTCGTGCTATTCCTTCAATTTCCATATAATAATATTTTTATTCTCTGATTTTTATCTTATGAAAAAAAATTATTTAAAATAAATACTTAATTCATATTGAATAATTATTTAAAAAGTTTCATTAGTTATATTTAATTTTTTATTTGTTTTTTCAATTAAGTTCATTAGTTAAATATAAAAAGCCAAAAGAAGAGTTCAAAAGAAATTTATTTCCATAGTATAACATAAATTCTTTTTTAAAAAAAAAATAATTTTTTTACAAAAAGTGAAAGGTAAACATTTTTTCTTTACATTGAACATTTATTAAATAGGGATATAAAATAAAATTATAATTAAAATTAATTTTAATGGTTAAAATTTATATATAATTTATTTTTTCTATTCCATTATATCATTTATTATCAAATAAAAAAACCTCTCATTAAAATTCTAAAATTATGATTCAGAATTAGATATTAATAAATTAATAAAAAATAAAAAAAATTAAATTAATTATATAATTATTTTATTTTAAATTATATTATTGTTGTTAAATAAAATAATGACTGAAAAAATTATCGCCAAAAATTCTATAGAAGAAATAAAAATAAAAAACAAAACAAATTTATTGTTGAAAAATACTATTTATGCACATGATTCTGCAGTAACATGTGTTTCAATTTTTCCATCAGGAAACATAATTTCAGTTTCTTATGATAAAACAATTAAAATATATGATAATGATTTTAATATATTACAATGTATTCAAGACGCTCATGATGACAAGATTATATTTGTTGATATTAAGGATGATAATTATTTTGCAACATGCTCTTTGGATAAATCAATTAAAACATGGATAAAAAAAGAAAATGAATTTGAATTATATAATCATATAAAAAATGCACATAAGAATTATATATCTAAAATAATATATTCTTCAAATGGAAACTTAATTTCTTGTTCTGTTGATTCAACAATTAAAATTTGGGAAAAAAACAATAATAATTACCAATTATTAACAACATTAGTTCAATCAAATTGTATAATGACTATTTTATTATTAGAAGATAAAAATATTTTAGTTTCTTCAGGAGAAGGAGGGACTGAATTTTGGAAAATATATGACAATATTTTAAATATATATTGGATATATAATTTCGAGAAAGTAATTGGGACTTGTTGGAATGCAATAAATAGAGTTGATGAAGATAGAATAATCATAGGAGGAAAAGATTCATTATTTGTTATTTCAATAAATCAAAAAATAATAATTAAAGATATTAAAATTCCATTTAGATGTAATGGAATTAAAACAATTAATAATAAAGGTATTTTTTTAGTAGGAGGATGGGAAAATTTTTTTATACTATATAATTCTGAAAATTACGAAATCATTCAAAATATTGAAGATGCACATAATAATTATATTGATGGGTTTGCTGAATTAAATAATGATAATATTGTATCTTTTTCAATTGATAAAACAATTAAAGTTTGGTCATTTTTATGAAAAATATGAATAAAATAATTTTTCAAAAAATATAAGAATGTAGAAAAGATTCATTAAACCATATCTCAAGTTTTGATTATATATTATATATTATTTTTTTCTGAACAAAAGTTTATTATCTTTTAATTCCATTAAAGGAGTTAAATTTATTATTTTAAAAATTTGAGATTTAGTTCAAGATTCTTTTTATTTAATTAATTGTTTTTAAATCAAACACTATTTTTGATTTTCGTTGTTTTTTGTTCATATATCAATTAAAACCTTATATGATTTTATCAATATTAAAATTATTGGCAAACTATTTCTTACATAAAATTTTTGAAGAACTGACTTTTTTCTATCAATCTTATTAATAATAATTATACAATTAGATATAAAAGAAATTGCAAAATCAGAATTTGATATTTTTTTTAATCAGATAAAGAAAAAAATAAGTCATTTATCTACTGTAAAATTTAATGATTTTAAATTGTTGAATTATTGAATCAAAGGAAAATAAAAATTTATTTTATAAAATTAAATGTCTTTGAATAATTTTTTTAATATCTAAATAATTATTGTTTAAAAAAAACTAAACCTTATTAACATATATTAAAAAATTAACATTTATATAAATGTAATACAATCATAATTCATTATTTTTATTTGAAAATAATCAGTCAAGAAATTATGAAATATTAAAACCGAGATTTAAATTATCATTTTTACTTAAAAATGTCGACACCACAAATTATAGAAAATTTAGAAATGGAAATTGTTAAATTAAAATCTCAAATCCATATTTTAAAAAACACAATATTTGATTTAAACCAAAAAATTTATACTTATGAAAATATGATGAAATCAAAAGGCATAGAAATACCAAAAATAATATCAAATATTAATGAAAATAAAAATAATAACAACCCAAGACTTCCTAAAAGAAAAAGGCATAATTATAATAATAATACTAATTACAACTTAGATTCTAATGTTTTAGAAAATAAAAATATTATAAATTTAGAATTAGATGATGTGATAAATATAAAAAAAGAAAATGATTTTAAAATTGGAAATTTATACTTTGAAGATATAAAAATTCCATATGATATTACAGAAATCAATTTATCAAACAATTATTTTGAAGAAAATAATTATATTGATATTGATGAAATGTCTTATGAACAATTATTAGATTTAGAAAATAGAATAGGAAATGTTAAAAAAGGAATTAATAATATTTCAAAATTAAAATTAAAAACAGTAAAATTTTCTTCATATAATTCAAAAGATAAAGAATGTGTAATTTGTAAAGAATTATTCAATGAAAATGAGTATATAAGATTATTAAATTGCTCTCATATTTTTCATATTAATTGTATTGATAAATGGTTTAAAGATCATAAAATTTGTCCTATTTGTAAAAAAGAAGTCAAGTGAATTACATATAAATTTTTTAATGACAAACAAAAAAATATAAAAAAAAATTAACACCTTTAAAAATATAATTAATCATAAATATTAATAGTTTTAATATACAAAAATATGTATAAAAGCTAAATTAAAGATATCACAATAATATTTTAAAATTTATATTTTTTAATATCAAAAAAAATTATTCATAAATTTTAAATTTGATTTTTCTTCTTTATAATATCTTGATAATCTTTCCATATTCGGTAAAATTTCTTCTATACTCAAATATTTTTTTATAATATTATACACCACAGGTAGAAAATTATTTTTTTTATGTTTTTGTATACAAAAATATGGAATAATATAATCAAAACAAGAAATTTTAAATTTGTTTTCACTTTCCTGATTTTTTTTTTCAGTAAAAAATTTAGTGTTTATTTTGATAAATAAATTTCCATTTGCTTTTTTTTTATTATTACTATTAGCATAAAAACTACTGTTAAAATTAAACTTAGTACTAGGATTTATAGTATTAAATACTCCATTACTGCTACTTGAATTGAATTTTTTAGGATTAAGGTCCGAATTATTTTTATTTAACAAATAATTTGCAATATCATTAAATAAAGTTTTTTTAGAAAAATATAAAGTGATCATTTGAAATATTTTAAACATAAAATGAATATATCCTCCTATAATTGAAAAAACATCAAGTATTTTTAAATAATTTCTTGAAATTTTTAAAGGATAATCACTACAAGTAATTGCCAATTGAAGAAGATGAGTATAATTATTCCCTTTTAAAAATGATTTACTTAACTTATTATCTTGATTCATAATTTCTAAATTCATTTTTTCAAATTGAAAAGAAAAATATCTTTTATATATATTAAATAAATATCCATTGTTACTTTCATAAGTAATAGGGTTTAAATAATATAAATATTTTTTAAAATGAGATGTATCAATAAATATATTTTCTTCTCTCAATTGTGTTTGAATAGGTTTTTTATAATTTTGATGATCAATGATATTTGATAAATAAATAATTTGAAGTAAATAATCATTTATATCAATATCATAATCAAATGTACAGTTTTTATCCGTACATTCGTTAACAAATATATTTATATTTTCAAAACCATTTAAAAAATCACCGTATCTTCCAAAAATACTTAAATTTTGATTAGGTTTAATACATAAATAATTTGAAATAGGGAATTTCAATAAATTCGGATATTGATTTAAATAATTTGAATTTGAACAATTTTCAAATTCAATTTGTTGTATAATATAATCATTTGATGATTTAAAAGACCCTTTAGAAATTGATATTTTATATTTATTATTTGGTATTAAAAAGTCTCCATTTAAATTAATTATCGCTAATAAAAAAGGAATATCTGTTAAATTTATAAAATGATTTCCTGAATAATTATTTTCTGATAAAATCGAAAATGATGAATGTATAAATAATCTTGATAAATAAATTCCTGAATATACAAAGATACATATGAATGATATAATACTTAAAATCACTCCTAATTGAGATGTAAATACACTTCTGTTTTTATAAAATATGGGTAAACTAATTCCATATAAATTAATTAAATTAAACAATTTTGGAGAGACTGAAATATGTCTATTTTTAATTTCCATTTATATTTTGAACTTTTTATTTTTAATAAATAATCAAGCATTTTTAGAATTTTCATAATTAATATTGTTAATAATTTAAATTAAAAACAAAAATTTTTATTTTAATAATTATTAATTAATTTTTGTAATAACTAAAATAAAATAATAACAAATATCAATCCTGGAATATATTTTACAGATTAGTTTTTCAGAGATATTCTTTTTTTTAATATAACTTATCATATTTAATGTTATAATAAATACTTCAAATAATATTAATTGAGAGAAGAGAAAATATTTCTTTGTTTTTAATAAAAAAATTGAATTAAAATTTAAGTTTCTATTTTTAAAAATAAATAATACAAATTTAAATAATTCAAAATTTTAATCAAAATTCTTTCAAAAATATCAAAAAAAATTATATAAATAAAATTTAATACTGCTCCAAAAAATTTTTATCTTTTCTCATAGATTTCTAAAATTCTAAAAGAAAATTTTTTTCAAACAAATGATATATTTGAAGCTTTAAAAATAAATTGAATGTAGATAATAATGGACTCATTTTTTTAATTAAAAAAAATATATGATGAATATAAATAGTATTGAAGTTTTTGATAAAGAATTTGAATACATCAAAAATTTAGTTAACTTTTATATTTTTTGGATTATTTTATAAGCAATTATTTTGAATTTTATATTGAACTCTTTATTTTTTTAATATTCTATATTATTTTTTTAACATAAAATAATTGATTATATTAAAAAAAAAAGGTTAATAATTCAATTAGAAGTTTAAAAATGTTTAAATAAAATAAATAATTCTATCTCTATTTGAAAATTAAAATTAATTGATGAATAAAAAAATTCAAAAAAAAAATGATTTTTTTAAAATCATATTGGATAAAAATTGATTCACCCATTCGTTAATGTATTTTTTTTGATTATTTTCCCTTGACCTTCTTTAACTTCTTTAACTTCTTTTTTTTCATTACATTCTTCTTCTTTATTTCTTATCTTCTTTTTTGAAGTTGATATTTTTTTTTTATTGAAATCAAAATAAGGTTGCATAATTTTTATATTAGGTAATTTTAATTCTAAAACAATATTTTTCTTCATAATTTCTTCTTCAGCAATTTTTTCTTTATTTGTTAAATCTTTTGAAATTTTAAATTCATTGATTATTTTTATTAATCCCTTATTCTTAATATTTTCATCTTTTTTATTTTTTAGAAAAGGACTAAGTGATTCTTTATAAACATTATCATAAATAATATTACCTTCTTCTGTAATAAATCTTCCGCTTTTTAATCTTTGTTCATTAGCATGAGATTTAAAATATAAAGTTAAATTCTTATCAAGTAATGGATTATATTCTATATATTTAGATTTTTTTTTATTATCACAATCTAGTTTAAATTGTCCTTCTTTTTTTCTTAAGATTAATTGACTTAATTTTCTACTAATTACATTTTTTGATGGATTCACCTTAAAAAAATTAGACTCTGATGGTTCTTTTAAATCATATCTTTTAAATTCAATTTTTTTCTTAATTATTTCAATTCCACTTAAATAACTCATATATATATTTTCTTCTGTAGCACCTCCTTCACAAATTTTTTGAATGTTACAACCTAATAATATATTTGAATATTCTTCGTAATTTTCTTTAATTATTTTTTTATATTCTTCAATTATTTCTATGTTATGGGGATTTACTTTCGGATAACATTTTAGATCATAATTAATCATTTCAAATGGCTCATCTTTGTTTCTAACTTTTATAATTATTAATTTATTGAAATCATCTATGAAAATTCCAATTTTTTCTTTAAAGGGTATATCACATGATTTACATATTGTTTCAGAAAAGAATTCATACACTTTTCTTTTATCAAAATCTTTTTTATTGTTATTATTTTTTTTTTCCTTTTTCTTTTTCTTTTTAATATTAATATCTTCATTTTCTTTTTCTTTTTTCTCTTCATTATTTTCATTATTTAATTTTCGTTTATTATCAATTTCTTCTTGATTTTTATCTTCTTTAATATCTTTCTTTGATTTTCTACTTTTTTTATTCCTAATATCTTCTTCTTTTTTCCTTTCATTTTCTTTTTTTTTCTCATTTATTTCATTTATTTTTTGAAAAAGATTATAAGTGTTTTCAATATTATTAAAAATGTAAATATCAGGATATTTCAAAAGTTCAATAATATGTTTTAATTTCCCATTTCCTTTTTCTACATTTAAAATAATATTTAATTTTTGTTTTTGTTTAATTTCCTTAAAAAAATCTTTTAATTCTTCCAAAGTAATTGCAGATGATATTTCACTATTTTTAAAATCATTAAAATCAATAAAAACATATTCAAATGAATCAAAAGAAGGTTCGTTTATTTTTTTAAATTTACTTTCTTTTTCTTCGTCTTTATTTTCTTTAATATTTTTTGTTTTATCATTTTCTTTACTTTCTTCTTCATTTATATTATTTTCTTTTTTGTCAGTAGGATTATTTTTTGAATTTATAATAGAGATCTCTTTTTCTTCTTTACCACATATCAAATTCATTTTAATATCAATATTACATTTGCAAACTTTACTATCATGTAAAAATAAATTATTATTTTGAGTAACATGAGTAATTAATCTTTCAAATAATACTTGTTCATCATTATAATTCATTTTATCTAAAGTAATATAATCAATTGGTATTTTCTTTTTAAAAATTTTATTTGCACTTAATAACATTATTAATGTTTTATTTCCTGAAATCATTTTAATTTGATCCCATAATTCTTCATGATCTAATAGAAATTCACAATCTTTTATTGAAGAAATATCAGAAAATTTTACTTTTGAATCTTTTTCTTTTATTATCTTTTCATTAATTTTTAATTTAAAAGTAAGATCAAGATTACCTAGAATAACAATTTTACCGCCTATTTTTATTTTTTTTTTTTTATTTTTCTCTTTTTTTTCTTCTAATTTTCTTTTTCTTTCTTCTTCTTTTTTTCTTTTTTCTTCTTCTTCTTTTTTTTTTTTTTTTTCTTTTTTTTTTTTTTTTTTTTTTTTTTTTTTTTTTTTTTTTTTTTTTTTTTTTTTTTTTTTTTTTTTTTTTTTTTTTTTTTTTTTTTTTTTTTTCTTATTTTTTTTTTTTTTTTTCTTCTTTTTTTTTTCTTTCTTCTTCTTCTTTTTTTTTTCTTTCTTCTTCTTCTTTTTTTTTTCTTTCTTCTTCTTCTTTTTTTCTTCTTTCTTCTTCTTCTTTTTTTCTTTCTTCTTCTTCTTTTTTTCTTCTTTTTTCAATAATTTGAACATTTCTCTTATTTAAAAGTGATTTCAAATATGTTTCACTTTTAATTAATTCTAATTGTTGAAAATGATCTTTATTTTTTTCATTAGTATCACTTAAACTTTTTTGAACAAATAAATTATGTAATTGCTCATCTATTTCATTTTCTTTTAAGAAATTATGATAAGATTCTTCTATCATTTGAACAAATTTTTTATGTAATTCTTGTATGTTTTCAGTATTCATTTTTTCACAATTATCATCTATAAAGTCTTTTATAGGTTTTCTGAATTTTTCAGATGATAAAAATTTACATACTTTCTTATATTCCTTATTTATCTTTTTTTCTTTCATATTAAAAGGACTATTTTTTGATTATTTAAGAGTGATAATTAAATATTATATAAAATAAAAAATTATCCCCAAATGCAGAAATAATTAATTATCACTTAATATTTTAAAATTAAACTTATAATCTATAATTGTCTATCAAAATATTATTTATATAAGATTCTTTGGATTATATATAATCATAACCTTAAATTTGTGATTTTCTTCCTTTTATATTATCACTTTTCAATATTACTTCATTATTATCTAAATTTTCTTTTTCTTTATCTTTATTTTAAATATTTTTATTTCATCTTTATTTTGAACATCTGATAATTTATTTTAACTCCTTATTATTTTTTTAAATTTTTTTTATCTTTTATTTTATTATTACTTTCTTCTTCTTTTTTCAAACCCTTCTTTTTAAGTCAGAGGCCTATTCCATATTTTTTCTTTTTTTTGTTGTTTTTTGTCTTTTGTTGTTTGACATTTCAAAAAGTTATATTCAGTCAAATTATGTCTTTAATTTTATTTTTAAGTTTTTAATAATTGATTTTATTTTTATTTAATTTTTTTGGTTATTTTTATTTTTTTAAATATCAACATATTTTCATAATATTCATTCAATTATATCAAAAAGAGTAAAGTATAATAAAAATTAAAATTTTGATTTTTGTTTTTATTTTAACATTTTATTAACATTCAAATATTAAATATCATAATATCATACATTCTTTCCATAAAATTCCATTTGAAAAAAAAAATAAAATAAATAATTTAAATAAAAAAATAAGATATTATCATCCTCTCCACTAAAAAAATTAAAAAAATAATAAAAAAAAAAATAAAAAAAACCTAAGATGTTTGAAAAGAACGAATACGACAGAAACGTAAACACCTTCTCAAATCAAGGTCGTCTCTACCAAGTAGAATACGCAATGAAAGCAGTAGAACAAGGATGTACCACATTAGGAATCCAAACAAAAGATGGAGTAATATTAGCAGCAGAGAAGAAAATAGCATCAAAACTTCAAATTCCCTCAAGTATTGAAAACATAATGAAAATAGATGACAACGTGATTTGTACGTATTCTGGTCTACGTTCCGATGCGAGAGCTTTAATTGAGACAGCAAGAGTAGAGGCAGCAAATCATTGGTTCACATTCAATGAACATATGCCGGTTGAAGCAATCTCTCTTGCTATATGTGATGTGACTTTATCGTTTGCTGAGAAACAAAAGAAAAAAGGAAAAAAAGAAAAAAGAGTTGTTAGTAGACCTTATGGTGTTGCTATGTTAGTAGCTGGTGTTGATATTGATGGATCTATTAAGTTGTTTAAAAATGACCCTAGTGGAAATTATGTTAGATATAAAGCTTGTTGTATTGGACAAGGAGGAGAAAATGGAATTACTACTTTACAAAGTAGTTATAATGAAAATATGGAGTTTGATGATGCTATTTTATTAGCTGGGAAAGTTCTTAAGGAAAATTTAGAACAGAAGATTAATAAGGATAATGTTGAAATTGCGTATGTTAAGAAAAGTGATAGGAAAGTTGTCTTTTTAACTCCTGATGATATTGATAAGTTAATTCCTAAGTTTTAGAATAGGGTTTTTTTAAATTTTTTTAAATAAATATAAGCAATTAAAATTAGTTTTTTTCAAATATTTTTGTATATTTGAGATTAAAAATTTTAGAAACTACTTTTTTACTTTTTAAGAATTATGTTTTTTATCTTTGTTTACAGATAATAAGGTTTTTTTCTGATATTAACTTTTTTATTATTATCACAATTTCCACAATGAAAGTAAATTCAAATATTTGGTGAATTAATCTAATTTAAAAAGTAATAGTTTATGATAATGGAAATAATAATTCATTATATAAATTTCATCAAATAAAAGATGATTATATTATTGAAGGAAAATCTTGCGAAAAATTAATATTAGAATTTTAGAAAAGGTTGATAACAAATTTGATTTATTAATTTAAACTTATTTAAAAATAAATTTAATATTTTTAATTATTTTAATTTTTAAAATTCAAAAAAAATTCCACGTGTACAAAACATCTGCGGTGGATGATAATTTTTTTTTTTCATTTAAAAAAAGAATTAAAAAATGGCAATTTCACGTCCATTAACAATATTAATATATACAGGGTTAATCATTTTCATAGGGAATAATTTTTTCAAAAAACTACAAAAAAATTTGAATCAATGGGAAAGAGCACATGAATTAAATTATACTTCATCAAAAAATGATATATTATCATATGATATAAATGAGGTTTTATCCCATAATGAAAAATTTTCAAAAACTTTAGAACAATTAAAAAAAACTTTATTTTTCAAAATATTTAAATTAAATTTAGAACCAGAATGTACAATTTTCCAACAAGAAATGATATGTAAAAGTTCTCAATGTCAAATATGTGAATGTGATGAAAATGAAGTTCCAAAAATTTGGACTCAACCTACTCATTCTGGTGAATTTTTAAATACAAAAATAGATGATCCTTTCAATAAATGGGTAGATAAATATACTATAAATACTAAACAATGGTTACTTGAAGAAGATGTAGATTCTAAAGATGGAAGTTATGTAAATTTATTAAAAAATCCAGAAGGATATACTGGATATAGAGGAGCTCATATTTGGAATGCTATTTTTAAAGAAAATTGCTTAAGTGATAAATATAATAGTTTATGTAAAGAAGATAAAATATTTTTTACAATTTTTTCTGGTTGGTTAAGTAATACTAATTTTGAAATTGGAATGAATTTCCATGATACTGTTAAAAATACTTCATATATTAATGTGACTATGCTTACTGAAAGATTATTATATCAGAAAGAAAGAATTGATAATTTTTTATTTTTATATTCTTTAGTTATTAAAGCTGTTAATAAAGCAAGGGAATTTTTATTAGAATATAATTATGAATCTGGAAATAAAGTTGAAGATGAAAATACAAAAAATTTAATTTCGACTATTTTTAGAGACAATTCAGATAATTTAAAATATTTAGAAGATGCATTTGTTGGAACTGAACAAGAATTAAAACATTTTTTAGAATCTCAAAAAATATCAGAATTAATTATTCGTTTTAGAAATATTTCATCTATAATTGATTGTGTTACTTGTTCTAAATGTAGAATGCATGCAAAATTAGAAGTTTTTGGAATGGGAACAATGTTAAAAATTTTATTTGCTAATAAATTAGAATTAAAAGAATCTATTTCTAGAAATGAATTAGTGTCTTTTATTAATTTATTTGCTAAACTATCTAGAAATGTTGGATATATTAAATATATTGATGATGAAATTAAAAAAGCTCATTATTATTTGAAATTTAAATATGCTGGAATTGTTTTATTTTTATTTATTTTTTGGATTTATGCTGTGTTCTTTGATAAAGAAGAAGAGAAAAAAAATGATACTAAAGATAATAAAAAAGAAGATAAAGAAAAGGATGATCAAAAGAAGAAAAAAGAATAATTTTAAAATTAAAATGATATATTTTATATATATTTATATTTTTTTATTATTAAATTTTATAAATTTTTTAATTTATTAAACAATGTATAATAAAAAAAATTAAACTTTAATTTCCAGTTTAAAAATATATAGAAAAAACAAAGGCAAAATATCTATATAATATAAAATTGTTCATCACATTTTGATTAATAATTATAATCAAATAAATGAATTTTATTCCTTTCGGTTTCATTTTCTGTTTTTGATAAATCATTTAAATTATCTAACATATTTTTAGAAGGTCTCCTTGAGATATTTATAGTACTGTTTTTTATAGAAGAACTTACATTACTTTCAATACTATATCCTCTGTTTAATTTTGTATGTTTTTCAAAATAAACTAAAGATGAATTGTGAGAATCCATAGGATTTTGATAATATTTATCAAAATGTCCATATAAAATATTCAATAAAAATTGCTTATAAGGAATTTGTGGTTTAACATCAAAATTAATATTAAGAAATTCTTGAAAATTAGATAAATATTCTGATTTATAAAATTTAACTTCAAAAATACCATTTTTAGCTAAATAATTACATAACATTCTATGTATATATTCTTTTCTTTTTTTATCATCATTTTCTTTTATATTTTTAATTATTTGTTTTATTTTTAATAATTCACTCATATGCCTTTCATATCTTTCTCCTACTGCAGCAGAACCAAAACTTTTATTATATAAAGTAACACATTTATTTGTTGAATCTTGAAATTTTAATTCCCTATTCATACTTATATTTGGAAATGGACTTAACCCTAAAACAATTTTTTTTTTACTTCCATTAACTCTATGAATATATTTATTTAAATTGTCTAAATATTTTTTAGTTTTTTGATTTAACACACTATATAATGAATCTGCTTGTTTATATCTTGAGAAATATTGATTTAAATATTTTTCATCATTTAACATTACTTCTCTATCTAATTGATTTTCTTGATATTGAAATTGTTTTATTTTAGGTTTTTTATTAAAATGATAACATGTTCGAGAAACACGATTTTTAAATTGTGCTTTTTTGTTATCTCTTAAGAAATTACTAGAAGTTTTAAAATCTGTTGAAGTTGTTAAAGCCATATTTCTTTCAGAAAGATCAGTATTAATATTATTTAATGTTCTTATATTTTGAATTTCTGATAATTTTTCATTAACTGAATCATAAATTTGTTTTTCTTTATATTTTCTTATTAAAATTTTAATATCTGATCTAGCATATCTGTTTTTATTTTTTAGTGGGTATTTTGCTATAAATTTTGAAATACTAATTTTATTAATTTTTAAAGAAGATGACATTAAATGTTTATTATAAAAGTTTTATATTTATAAATAATTATTATTAATTTTTACAAAAATAAAATATAAAACAGAATAAAATTGAATTCAAATATTTTAAAAAAAATAAAAATTAAAAATGAATATTCATTATAGAAAATTTCTTTCCCAAAGTCAAAATGAAGAAACTTTATCTCATAAATCAAAAGAAACAAATACATCAAAAAATATAAAAAAAATAAATTCATCAGGAAATAAAAGTGAAAATTCAAAAAGTCAAGTAATGGATCCAAAAGAAAAATTCATAAAAACATTAAAAAAAATAAATCCAAACAATTCAAAAATGTTAACTTTAGAAAGATATGTCTTTTTAAAATTTAATGATTTTTATTCAAACAAAGAGGATTTTTATAATATTAAAGTTATAAATGAAATAATTTGTAATGAATCAACACATGTAGTAGCTGCTTTTAAAGATTATTTAATAAATGAAGATACATCAGAATTTTTACAAAAATTCTACACTAGAAAAGAAAGTAAAGAAGGCTTGCCTAAAATTTTTGAATATTATGATTGTTGTTCTGTTATTTTTCCTAATTATATAGTTTTACCTGAATCAAAATATATTTATAAAAATATTCAAAGGAAACAAAGAGTAATTGATAATCAACAAGATTTAGAAGATAAACAAGAACTAATTAAAAATGGAATTATTAAAATTAAGGATGATGATAGCCCCCTTTTTAACACTGTTGAATTAGAATCTATTTTAGATCAAACAAACACAAGTGGAATTAAGAGATTTTTTGGAATTAAAAATAGAAATGAAAGTAATTTTGAAAGTAAAAATATAAGCATTGAAAATATTATTAAGAAAATTTCAACTGCTGAAAATTTTTTTCAAGAAATTAAAAATGAAAAACCAAAAATAAACATTAATTTAATTACAATAAATTCAAATAAAGGAAGAAATTATAATAGAAATACTGATTCTGGATATATAAATAATATTAGTAATAGAAAAAAGAATATGAATAATATTGGAATTAATTCAATAAGTTCAATTTCAAAAAATACAAAAGTTTCTTCAACAACAATTGATATAGAACCTAAAAATCAAAATAATGTTTTTTATAATTCAATAAATAATAATTTAATAAAACAGTATAATAATTTAGGTTCAAAGAAACATTATCTAATAAATAATTTATTAACAAATAATAATAAAAAAACAATAACAAAAACATTGGAAGAAGAATATAAAAATAAATCAAACAATCAACTTAATACAATAACAACAAGTTCATCTCATAAAAAAAAATTGAAAAATATAAATAATATTTTACCTATGACTAAAAGAATACATAATAAAAATAAATTTAATAAAATTTTATCAACAGTAAATCACATAAAATCACTTTCTTCATCTTCCTCTTCTCCTGAACAAAGATTAATAACTTTTAATCATACTAAAAATATACTTTCAATGTCAAAATTACAAAATATAAATCAAAAAAATATTTTTGAAGTTCCAGTTCAAAGTAAAGAAAATTTAATTAAAAACTTAAATTTTAGAGAATATATTCCTTTTACAAGTAGAGAATCTAACAATTTTAATTTTGAAAATGTAGATATTTTAAATCCAAAACTTAAAAGATTGAACAAAAAAATTTCATCTTTAATTCCAAATAAGAAAAACAAATCGTATAATAATATAAATAAACAAAAAGAACATCAAACAATAAATAATGAATTTAAATCTTTAAAACAAATAAATCATAAAAAAAGAAAATTTAATTTTAAAGAAAATTTTTTGATTCCTTTAAATTCAAAATTAATCCCTAAAAAAAAAAGGGAGCAATTATCAAAAAGTCCATATCGATTCGCAAAAAGAAATATTTCAAAAATATATTCTAATTTTCATTCTGATGGTTCTTTGATAGGAAATAATTATGATAAAAAAAAATTGAAAAATATTAAAAACTCTGCTTTTCCAAAACAAGAAAAAAATTTAAAAGGACTTCAAATAAAAGGATTTAAAGAGTTAATTCATAATTGTCATAATTATAATTCAAGAAATTCAAAAGGTTCCATTAGTGAAAGAATATTATTAAGAGGTAATTCTGTTTCTAAGACAAATTTCTCGAATAAAACTTTTATGGATATCTTTGCTACCACCCACAGAAAAAAGTAATTTAGTTATTAATGATGGTTTATTTAATTTAGTAAAAGTTTTAAATATAAAATTAATACTTTTACTTATAATTTTGAATTTTATAAATTTTTACATCAAAATTTTATGTAAATAAATATCATCAAATAATGATATGAATATATAAGAAGTTTTATTTGAATTAAATAAAACAAAAAGTATCACCATATAATTAATTATTTTAATTGATTTAAAAATGAAATTATGAATTGTTTATAAATTAAATTTAGTATATTACCTTTTTTTACAGAAAGAGAAAAAAACAAAATGATTTGAATTTACCGAAACAGAATAATGAAATTTGAAATTTTATCCAAGGTTTAACATAAGAAAAATTAAAAAAAGAAAAATAGAAGAAAATTTAAAAAATATCTGAACATTCCTTTAATTATTAAAATTTCTTATAAAAATAGGAGAAACTCTTAACAAAAGATTATTTGCTGGAAATTCTGAAATATTGACTTCATGAAAAAATAAAAGATTTCAAAGGAAATTTATGAAATTTAAATAAAGTATAATATCTATTATAATAATTGTATTTAGATTTATGATTGTAAAGGTTCATTCAAAATTAATGATATATAATATTTTAAACTGGATTTTAATTATAATTTATATCTAATGTTGATATTATTAATGGAAAAATTAATAGAAAAATAGAATTTGACAAAAAAACAACATTTAAGTTTAAATTTTATTTTAAAAAAAAAAATTAATTTTAAATTTGATAAATCATTATTCTAGAATAAAAATAAAAAACATTCAAAAAAATATAGAAATGGAACCAGAAAAAGACAAAACCCAAAATCAAGAAGATTTAAAGGAAAAAATAAATAAACTTTCTGGAACTCAATTTCTCATTTTAAAAAATCTCCAAGGTCTATTAAACTTAGTATTAGAAGAAATAGCAGATTTCAAACAATCAAATCCAATGAAAGTAAAATCAATATCAGTTCTCTCATTTATAATATCTCAATGTGGATATAAAATATCTCCAGACACATATACAAGAAGTGGAGGAATTTTATCAAATATATATAAATATATTGATGGAGATGAAGATATTTCACAAAAATGTGATGAATGTTCAGTTATGATTGGAAAAAGTACAGATCAAAATATTTTAATTCCCTTAATTATTAAAACAATAACAGAAATGGAAACAACTTCAAGTTATCAACCTTTATATGTTAGAATTAAATTTTTAGCTAATTATCTTGATCAATTACCTAATATTTCTAATGATAATACTAAAATAATTTTAGATACTTTAAATACTCTTGATATTTTTAATATAGATGATCAGAATTTTTCAAAAAAAATCCTTGTTAATTTATTCAATATATATAATTCAATCATCAATTCTTTAAAAGAAAATTGTACAAAATATCATGAATTAATTTTTTTCCCTCTTTTACTTTTAAGTTCATTACCAGAAACATTTGAAATAAGAAATAATGTAATAACTGCGATGACAGAATTAGCAAAAAATTGTAAATGTTCAGTAGAGGATTTATATTCTTTAGAAATAGGAAATGTATTAGAAAAATTTCAATCAACATATAAAAATTGGAAAAGAAATTCTCCAGATAGGTTTGCCTTTGATATATATGTTAAATTAGCAGGAACTGCTTTAGAAAAACATTGGACTCAAGTATTATTAATAATATCTCAAT
>JAEEGI010012731.1_pt1 | contig 17941 bp, 8 predicted proteins | sample 8958751 | NCBI WGS metagenome assembly JAEEGI01 (sample SAMN16246545, study PRJNA631951) | gut metagenome | biome: gut microbiome; feature: rumen; material: KS-attached | host: Bos | place: Iran: Karaj | collected 2018-10 | reverse complement strand
ATTCTACAATTGTTGTTTTTTAAATTATTTAAATTTAATATTACTAAAATAAAGAACTGAAAAATATGTTTTCTTGTTTAAATATAAATGAAGTCTAAACAAATGATAATAATCACTTCTTCGCTCAATGTATCAAAGAAAATTTATGAGATATAATAATTGTTTTGATTTTTTTAATCAATATTTATTTATTGTATTCCATGATTTATTATTTTGAATAAATTTTAATTAACTTAAATTCAGTAGTGTTTTATAACAAAAAAATATTATATTTTTATTTAATTATCGATATTTTTTCTTTTTTTAAAAAAATTAAAAAAATTTTCCAAATTCCTAAAATTTTATACATATGCACTTCCTAAAAATAATTAAATATCAATCATAAATAAATTTTAATTTTAAAAAACAATAAAAAAAAAATAATAAAATAACTGATTAAATGGCAAAATTTCAATATCCTTTATTTAAAAAACTTGACATTTTTGGAATATCTCCTCTTTTTACAATAAGAGGAAGAGCCACATTTCAAACTCAAGTAGGAGCATGTTTAACATTAATATGTATAATGATAATATTAATTTATATGTCTGTGTTTTTACATGAAATGATACATCATAAATCACCGAACATACAATCATCAAATTATTTAGATGAAATTCCTCCAGAAATAAATTTACATAAAAATAATTTTACTTTTATTTTTAGTTTACAAACAAAAGATTATACTAATTATATTGATGAAAGTATATATAATGTTAATGCTTTTCAAACTAGATTAACATTAAATAAAGGTATTTATATTTTTGAAAATATACCTTTAAATATTACTAAATGTGATAAATATACATTTGATATTATTCCAGAACATTTTAAAAAATTCCCATTAGAAAATTTATATTGTTTAAATGCTAATATTAATATTCAAGGAGAATATATGAGTGATTATTGGAATTATATTAGATTTAATTTTTCAAAATGTGAAAATAAAAAAATTTGTAAATCAGAAAATGAAATAAATGAATTTTTAAGAGGAGGTTATATTGCAATATTTATGACTGATTATTCTTTCGAACCCGATAAATATTATAATCCATATAAAATTTATGTAAAAAATATATATAAATCTTTTTCAATAAATTATTATGAAGACATTTTTTTATATTTTAAATTAATACAAATTACAACTGATTCAGGATATTTTTTTGAAAAAAAAAAATCATTGGATTTAGTTACATATGATTATATTCAAAATGATATTGATTTTAGAAATTCAAAACATTTTTTATCTTTGATTTTAAGAGTTTCTTCAAAAAGAGAAATTTTTCAAATATCTTACATTAAATTACAAACTATTTTTTCTAATATTGGAGGAATGTTAAAAATTATTTTATTAATTGGAGATTATTCTGTTTATATTATAAGAATGACATTATATAAAAATTATATTTTAGAATTTTTTAATTTAGATGAAAGTGAAATAAGATTAAAAAAAATAAGAGAAAAATATAATTTACCGAATAATCATCTAAAAAGTGTAAATTCAATAATAAATAATATGAGTAATTTAGAAGCTAATAATACTTCATTTCAATTAATACATAAACACACTAGGATTTTATCACCAATAAAAATGAAAAGTGAAATAAATAATATGGAAAATGATTCAGAAAATAAAAAAATTTCTATTCTTGAAGGTAATTCATCAAAGAATAAAAAATTTGATAAAACCACTTTTTTATTAAATGAACCAAAAAAAAGTAATAATTATTTAATAAATGATGAGTTATTAAATACACCAAAAAAAAAACAATCAAAAAAAACAACTTCTTTATTATTTAGAGGACAATCAAATAATTATTTATTAAATAATAAACCTCATAAATCTTCAAAACAATTCAAGGATACAAATATAAATATGATATTAACTAAAAAGGCAAGTTATAAAAATAAAATTTTTCCAAAGAGAAAAGTTTCAAATTTAACAGTTTTTGAAAGAAAAAATAGTAATCAATCCGATATTAGTTTAAATAAAACACCAAATCCTAAAAATAATTTAAAAAACAATATTTTTATACCAAAAACTCAATTAAGAGTGATTAAAGTTCCTGGTTTTTGTTCTGATTTTGTTTGTAAAAAAAACACTTTTACAACAATTAAACAAGTACATGAAAATTATAAAGAAATTCAATTTTTATTAGATATTGTTCATTATCTTAAATCACAAAATGAATTAAATATTATTGGAAAATTTTTATTCTCAGAAGAAGAAAGAAAAGCTTTATCTTATACATATACTTTTGAAGCAGATTTTGGATTAGAAAGAGAAGGATATGAATATATGATTAAACATAATAAAAATAAATTTGATGATAAAGAATCAAATGAAATAAATAGTCAAAAACAATTTTAAAAAAATGAAAAATAAAATATTGTTATTTATAAATTTATTGCTTTTTACGATTTATTTTTAACAACACTTTATTTTTTTTATTATATATTAAAAAAACAATTTAATTAATTTATATTGAATAAATATTACTCAAATACAGTCTTTAAAAATGTTATTCTTTATTGAATAAATAATACATAAATATTTCCATAATCCACATGTATACAGTGAATTCGGGAGTGTCATGCTGTTTTCATTCCATGCGAAAAAGAGTGCTCCTGTTGAGAGGATGATTATAATTAAACAATAATAAATATCTTTTATGCTTAAATAAAACTGTTTTTTGAAAAATTATTCATTTCCAAAAAAAATAAAGAACAAAAATGGAAAAAGATATAGTATTAGGAATAGATTTAGGAACAACAAATTCGTGTTTATCAGTATGGTATAATGGTTCAGCAGAAATAGTAGTGAATGAATTTGGACAGAGAACAACACCATCAATTGTAAGCTTTTTAAAAAATCAAAGATTAATTGGAAACTCAGCAAAAAATATTATGAATAGAAATCCTGAAAACACAATAATTAGTGCTAAAAGATTTATAGGAAGAAAATTCAAAGATTCAGAAGTTCAAAAATTCTTAAAAAATTACCCTTGTAAAGTTATAGAAGATGCAGATACAAAAAAACCGAAATTTGAAGTAGAATATCAAAATAAAAAAGAAACTTTTTTCCCAGAAGAAATATCATCTTTTATATTATACCAAATAAAAAAATATGCATTAACTTTTTTAAATGTAGAAATAACAGATGCAATAATAACAGTTCCAGCATATTTTAATGATCTTCAAAGAAAAGCAACTAAACTTGCGGGAGAATTAGCAGGATTAAAAGTATTGAAAATAATAAATGAACCAACTGCAGCTGCAATAGCTTATGGATTAAATAAAGATAATGTAAGAGGAAGAAATGTTCTTATTTTCGATTTAGGTGGTGGTACTTTTGATGTTACTATTCTTTCTATTGATGGAAATTTACTTGAAGTTAGATCTAGTAGAGGTGATATGAATTTAGGAGGTAATGATTTTGATAATGAATTATTAGATTATTGTATACAGGAATTTAAAAAGAGACATAATGTTGAAATTAAAGGTAAAAAAAAAATACTAAATTTAAAACAAATGTGTGAAAATGCAAAAATTAATTTATCTACTTCATTGGAAACAGTTATAACCGAACCATCTGAAGATATTTCAATAGAAATAACAAGATCTGAATTTGAATTCACATGTAAAAAGCATTTTGATAAATTAATTCCAATAGTAGAATTAGCATTAGAAGATGCAAAATTAACAAAGGAAAAAATAAATGATATAGTTCTTGTAGGTGGTTCAACTCGAATACCAAAAATTCGAGAAATAATAAAGAATTACTTTAATAAAGAACCTTTAAAAAATATTAATCCTGATGAAGCAGTAGCAATAGGAGCAGCAATACAAGGAGCACTAGTAAATAATATTGAAGATGTAGGATTAGAAAAATTAATATTATTAGATGTGACTCCTTTAAGCTTGGGAGTCAAATTAAAAAATGGAGAAATGGATGTTATGATAAGGAGAAATACTACTATTCCTTGTGAAGTGAAAAGACAATATAGAGGAATTGGGAAAAATATTAACGTTTTAATTTATCAAGGTGAAAGGAAATTAGCTTCTGAAAATATTCTTTTGGATAAATGTATTGTTAAAGTTAATCCTAATGACACTAATAATACTATTATTGAAATAACGTTTAGTATTGATATTAATGGAATTTTAACTGTGACTGCTAATCAAATTAATAATAATAATGTTGTAAAATTAGATATTCATATTGAAAATGTTTTTGATGAAGAATCTATAAATAAAATGATAGAAAGAGGTAAAGAATTAGAAGAAGATGATTTAAAATATATTGAAGCACAAAATACTAGAATTAAACTAAATGAATTGGCAATTCAAATTAAAAATAGTAAAAGTGGAGAAGCTAAAGAAAAAGCTGAAAAGATTTTACGTTGGATTAGTGCAAACATGGATGAAAAAATAAATGTTTATCAAGAGAAAATAAAAGAATTGGAAGATTTAAAATAATTGTTTTCTGATTAAATTTAAAAATATTCTTAAAAAATACAATATTAATTAGTTAATGTATATAAATAAAAAAAATTCCTAAACAAAAAAAAATAAGGCTTGAAAAAGTTTTAAAAAATTAATATTTATAATAAAAAAATTTAAAAATAAAATTAAATTTTAAAAAGAAAGGAAAAAAATCTATTTAAGTTTAATTAACATTTATTATTTATAATGAATATTAAAAAAAAAATAAAATAAAAAATGAATAATAGAGAGATAAATGATTATAATATTTCATCAAGAACATTTTCATGTTTATATGGAAAAGAATATACAAGTCCAAATCATCAAAATAATAAAAAATATATTGACAATAATTTTCAATATAATTTAAATCATAATTATAATGAAAATAACATAAATAATTTAAGTTTAAATCAAAACAATTTTCAAAATCAAAATTATGAACAAGATGCTTTTAAACAAAGAATTAATTATTTAAAAAACTCTAATATAAATAATAATATAAATTATGATTATCTTAATTCAAAAAATAATTCATTAGCTTATACTGATACAACAGCAAGAAGTTATTTTAATACAAATAATTCAAATAATAATAATAAGAATAAATTTAAAGACCCAATGAATTATGCTTATCATCAAAATAACAATATTTATAATTCTATAAATGAAAATGGTAGTGATGAAAATTTAAATAATAATACATTAAAACCAAATCAACTTTTATTTTTTAAAAACTTGGAAAGTTTAAAAAATATGAAATATTTTACTCAAAGAGATGATTATCATCCAATTACAATTTATAATCAAAGAAAGGAGAATAATATTGATAATAATAATATTAATAATATTTTAGATTATAATAATTCTTCATTAGATAAATTAAAAGATAATCAAAATAATAATGTAAAATTAAAAACTAAAAAACAAAAATCAAAAATAAATAATTCAAAGTCAGTACAAAAAAATAAAATAACAAAAAAGAAAAACTCAATAAATAAAAAAAAAAATAATTCAAGTATAAATAATAATTCAAAACTTCAATTAAATCAAAATTTAAATAATCCAAAAAAAAACAATAATAATAACTTACAAAATCCAATAAAAAAAAGTAATAGTTTTTCAAAAATTCCAATTAGAAAAATTAATTCATATAATTTTAAAATAGAAGAAAAAAAAGAAAATAAATTAAGATTTGAAACAGAAAGAGAAATTTCAAAAACAATAAAAGCAAATTTAGAAAAAGAATTTATAAAATATAAAGAAAATTTAAATAAAATAAAAGATGAAAGTGATGAAAATGATGAAAGTGAAAGTGAAGAAAAAGATTTTGAAAAAATTAAAGTTCCTAAATATAAACATATTTCTTCTTTAGATGAAATTTCAAAATTTGACTTAAATGAACAAATAAAAAGATTATTTCATAATAATTTACAATTATATCAAGAATTAAATGATTTAAGAAATGAAAATTATTTATTAAGAAAAGAATTAAAAAGAAAAAATAATATAAAAGGAAATAATGATAATGAAGATAAATTTAAAAATTTTATTTTAAATGAAAATGAAAAATTAAATCAAATTAATAGAAATAATGAAAAAATTTTAGATGGTTTAATTGAAAAAATAAATGAAATTACTAAAAAAAAGAATATAGAAAACGAAGAAGATGAAAATTTAAATATTATTTCTTATAATGAATTAAGTGAAGAACCTGATAAAATAAAATTTATTCTCGATAAAATTTTACCATTAAATAAAAAGAATAAATACTTAAATAATAAAAATTCCAATATAAAACTAAATAATGATTTAATAAAATTAAAAAATTTCTCAATAAATAATAAAAAAGATGTAAATGATATTAAAGAAAATAAAATTAAAACACATAAAAAATCTCTTTCAAGTGATGTAATAAAAAAAGAAAATAATGAAAATAAAACTGAATTTTATGATTATTATAATAAAGAAAGAAATAAAAATTGTTATGCTTGTTTATTCGGACATAATAATTATACTAAAGGATATAGTCCATTAATGTGTTCACCAAATAAAGATTATTTATTCAAAGATCAACAAGATAAAAACAATTTTATTCAATTTCAAAATGAAATAAAAGAATAATAATAATATTTAAATAATATGAATTTTTTTTTTTAAATTAAATAATTTCAAATATTTATTTTATTTTTTTATATGAATTAAAGAAATTAAATTTTTATTATTGTTTATAATTACTTTAGTTTATTTTTATTGTTTTAAAAAAAAATATTAAATTAAATTTTCATAATAATTTAAATTAACAATTGACTTTGTTTTTGATGAAGTAGTTGAATAACAAGTTTGTTTTTCTTTATCATCATTAGACATTCCATTAATAAATTTATTTTTATCATCAATTTCATTTCTTCCATTATTAAATTTACATTTATATTTCATTTGTAATCTATCAAAAGTATTATCAATAGAAGAAAAATTTTGTGGAGAATCAAAAACTTTATCATCAAGAATATTTTCAGAAGATTGAATATTATTATTATTAGAAATTTCGGTGATTTTTTTTTGTGAATCATTATTAGTTAAAGAATTAATAGTATTCATCTCATTTAAATTTTGCATTGAAATAATATTTTCATCTGTTAATTCATTTATTTTTTTTACAGATTCTTCTAATTGTTCTAATCTTTTTTCATTAATTTTTAATAATACATTTCCATTATTATTATAATCACTATTTATAATATAACGTGATTTAATATCATTTAAAATTTTTTGTCTATTTTCTAAAATTTCTTTTGTATTTTTTGATATTTCAGGTTTGAAAGAATAACTTTCTTTATATTTAGTTTTTTTTTCTTCTAAATTTTTTTCATATTTATTTTTATAATCATATAATCTTTCTCCAACATCTGAAATAATTGTACTTTGATTAATTGTTGAATTTTCATTTATTTTTGGAGTAAAAGTACATTCTGAATCTTCTTTAATTGAATGTAATTTAATTTCTTTTTCTTTTAAAAAATTTTGATTTCTTTCCATTAAATCTGTTTGAATTTTTGAATTTATTTCTTCATTTAATTTTGGTCTAAATGTTATTCCTTTTTCAATATATATATTTTCTTTTAATTTTTCTAATTTTTTATTTTTCTCATTTAAATATTGCTTTGAATTAGTTATTAATTTTATGTCTTTATAATTTATTTTTATTTGCTTTGGATGAGGAATTGATTCTTCAATTTCTGCTTTTATTTTTTTTAAATTTTTATTTTTTACTTTTTCATAATTACTTAATCTATCAATAAAACTATTATTTTGAGAATTAATATCATTTTTACTATATGATCTATTTAATTTTCTTAAATATTTTTCATTTATTTTATTTGGAATAATATTTGGAGTAAAAGTATAAATTGAATTAAATTTATCTTCTTTTTCTTGACTCATTTTTCTTAATTTTTCCTTTCTTATTTGACTATCATTATATAAGGAATTAAATAAATTTTCTTGTTCTTCTTTTGTAATTTGTGGTGTTTTTCTAAGTTGTAATTCTTTATTTTTATTCAATATATTTTTTGCAGATTTTGCTCTTTTTGAATTAAATAGAATTTTTTCATTATATATTACATTTTTATTTTGATACATTAAACTTCTTTTTAATGGAATTTGTTTAAAAATACTAAATGAAGTTTGTTGAGAAATTTCTTGATTATTTTCTTTTTTAATAATTGGATTTGAAAATGTATTTTTTTTCCATTTAAATAAAAATCTTATCAATAGTTTTTTATGATATCTTGAATAAATTATTAAAATTTTCCTTATTATTCTAAGAACCTTTTTATCATCAAAATCTATATATTTTTCAAATAATCTATTACTAATATCTTTAAATTTTAAATTTTTCTTTGAAAATTGTAAATATTGAGTTAATATTTTAACTATATTATCATCTGAAATTGCATTATTATTTTTAAATATTTTTGATTTTTCTCCTAATAATCCCTATTTTTATTAAAATATATTTTTACAAATTGTCTTAAATAATCTGTTAATGCTTGATTCACTGAATTGAAACTCATTTTTTCTTTTATAATCAATTAAAAAATAAAAATTAAATATTAAAAAAATAAAAATAAATTATTCAAACAAAAAAAATTCAAACAAAAAAATTTGATTCATATTAAATTTTTACTGACAGAAAACATTTAACTTCTAATTACAAAATAAAGTTTTGAAGAAAAATTTTAAAAATAAATTGTTAAAAAAATAAATTTAAAACAATAATCAAATAATTCATTTTAAAAAAGAGAAATTATTAAAAAAATCAATGTCTGAAAATAATTCAAATGAAAATCTTTTGAAAACTCAAAAAATTCAAATAATCCCAAAAAAAATAAAAGATATTCATTTAAAAAGTCCAAACAGAGATAAAAAATTAATTACAAGTCCAGAAAAAAAATTATCAAAGACATCATTAAAAATAATAGTAAATAGCCCATTAAAAAATCAACAAACAATGAGTCCAAAAAAAATAAAAAATATAAACGAAAATTTACTAAATAATATTATGAATAAAAGTCCAAAAAAAACTCCTTCAAGAAATTCAAATCAATCAATAAATAATAATTATGAAAATGAAAAGAAAGATTATATTCCAAACACTTCTTCAGAAGTTACACATTCATATGATTTTTTTAAATTTATAAAAAAAATATCTAATCAATATAAAAACAGAAAAACAGAAAATTCAATTTTAGTTGAAAGAGAAAAATATAAAAAATTACCAATAAAAGAATTAAAAAAAATAGCAATAAATTTATTAAATAAATATAAAAGAACTTTTTTAGAAAATGAAGCTATAATAGAATTAATTACTCGATTATTTCCATTTTCAGAAATAATAAAAGGAGATGATTCAATAATAAGTTCATTATCATTTATTTTAAAATATGAATTACAAGAAGAAAATACAATATTATATAAATATAAAGAACCAGCAAATAAATTTTATATAATATTAAGTGGTTCAATAGATGTTATTGTTCCTAATGAAGAATATATGGATTTAACAGAAGAAGAATATTTTGCTTATTTATTAAATTTAAGAAAATATCAAGAATTCGAATTTTTAAATCAAACATTATTAAGAAATAATGATAAATTTCCAATGAAAGAAGAATCAATAGATATATGGATTAAAAGAGCTTTTTTAACAGTTCAAAATATTAAATTTAAAAGAAGACAAATGGAAAGATTTCGTAGATTAGAAAAAAATAAAAGAAAAGATTTACATCATTCTATAATGAATTTTTCTGTTGTTTCATCAGATAGTATTCATTTAAGAGGTTTTAAACCTTTTCAAAGTGAAGAAGAAAGAGAATTAGTAATGAGAATTGAATTAGAAATTGAAGAAGCATATCTTGCAATTAGTGAAGAATCTAATAATATGCAAAATAATATTGATTATAATAAAATTACTTCTAAAGAATATGTTGAAAGAATAAAACCTATTTATAAAGTTTATGGAAAAAAAGTTCCTAAAAGAAGAAGTGTTTTAATTACTCATTTATATGTATCTGAAACATTAAAAACTGGAAATAAATTTGGAGATTTACCTGTTGATAATAATTTTAATAATGAAGATAATATTAGAATGGAAACTATTATTGTTTCAAAAAATTCTGAATTAGCTTATTTAAATAAAATTGATTATAATGGTGTTTTAAGAGATACTTATGAAAAAAATAGAGAAGATAGATTAAAGTTTTTATTAGATTTACCTATTTTTAGAAATGCTAATATTAATTTATTTAAAAAAAACTTTGATAGATATTTTAAAAAAAAGATTTTCAAATATAAAGATATTATTTATAAAGAAGGACAAAATGTTGATAATGAAAGTCATAATCTATATTTAATTGTAGAAGGAAATTTTAAAATTAAAAGTGAATTAAGTTTAAATGATATTGATTTAATTTTATTGAAATCATCTTTGAAAAGAAATATTGATAAAAATGAATTAGATTCTTTAGAAAAATTTGAAGATTATTATGAAAAAAAAGAAATTAAATTTGAAACTTTAGGAAAAAATGATATTATTGGTTTAAGTGATTGTTCTTGGAATGATAAATATTTTTATACTATAACTTGTAATAGCATTGAAGCTATTGTTTATGAAATTCATATAACATATTTTAAAATGATGTTAAATAATGATGAAAATATTAATAATAATATGAAAGAATTACAATTAACTAAAAATCATATTTTTTTAAAAATGCTTTATAAACAAAGAAAAAGTAATGTTAGACATATAAAAGATAAACATATAGATAATTTTTTATTAAATCCAAAAGAATCAAAAGATATTATAGTTAAATTAAATGATACTGTTAAAATTAGAAATACAATACATAATTATTCTGATATATTACAGAAAAAAAAAGTTGAAACTCAATTAAATATTTTACCAAAAATTAATAAAGAAATACCATTAATTTCAAAGAGATTAATATCATTTGATTCAGAGGAAATTTCAAAAAATAATATTTCTGGAAGAAATAAAAAACAAAATCATTTAAATAATAAAGAAAGTCTTGATTTATCGAATTCTGAAAATTCAAAACCTTTACTTGTAAATACTTTTAGATATCATCCCAAAACAAAAAGTGGAATTTATAAATATTCTTTAGTAAATAATTCTGCAATTAATAAAACAAATTCAACCGATATTATTGGTAATACTTTTACATATAATACAATTAATAATTTTTTATTAGAATCTTCAAGAATTAAAAAGGATAAAGATTATGATTTTGTAAATAATATGGGAAAAAAAATATTAAATGATACTCAAAAAGTAATTGAAATTGATACTTTTAATTCAAGTAAAAATCACACTTTAAATAATATTTCTCATCAAAATGAAGGAAATATTATTAATCCTTTAGCTTATGATGATTTTGAAAAAAACTTTAATACTCTTGATTATTATTTTATTAAAAATTATAAACATAAAAAACCTAAATATAATTTAATGTTTTCCAATTTACATCAACCTCTTATTAAAAAAAAATTACCTAAAGATATTTTAAAAAGAGAAAAAGGAGTTTTAAGAGGAAAATTATATAAAAAATAAATAATATATTTTTTTTAATTCATAGATAATTTTAGATATGAATTATAGTTTCTTTATTAAAAACTATTTATTTTTAAATAATATGATTATTTATAATAATTTCCAAAATTTTTTTTCTATCAAAAAAAAATAATGAAAGCAATAAATTGAAAAACAATAAATTTTAAAATAGAGTAAAGAATAAATATAAAATTAAAAAGAAATTAAAAAGACCATATATTAATAAAGGAATCTTTTCCAAAAGAAGCAACACTTCCATCTTTTAATTCAACAATTCCAGTAATAAAATCTCCATGAGCATCATTAATAATTTGAATACATTCAAAATTATCTTTTCTATAAACATTAATATTCTTATTTTTTCCACAAATTAAAATAAGATTTTTATCTTCAATAACACAAATTCCCCAAGTGAAAAAATTAACATGAATAAAATTAGAATAATTCATTTCTGAAATAGAAAAAATTCTAATTAAATCATCATTCGTTGAACCAATAATGATTTTATCATTATCAAATCTTTTTAAAGCATTTCTTGCTCCCCAAACATTATCTAACTTTTTGATATTATTAAAATTATTAAAATTCCAAAATTTAATTCCATCAATTCCAGAAGATATTAAAATACTTTTATCTTCAAGTAATAAAATAGAATATATAACATTTGAATGAGATAAAGTCGTTATTAATTGATAATTTATATTATTATTGATATTATATTCTTCCCAAATATTTATTTTAAAATCACAACCACATGAAATTATTTTCCCATAATTATAATATATGATTTTATTTACTTGATCATTATGAGCATTATTTATTATATAGTATAAATTAAATTCAAATTTATTTATTATATTTAAATTTCTTTTGATCCAAATTTTAATATTTTTATCATTAGAACATGAAATAAAATTATTTTCATCTAAAATATCTAAATCAATTATTTCATTATCATGTGCATTTATTATTTTTTGAATAATATTAAAATCTGTCCCATAAATTATTATTGATTTATCATTAGATGATGAAAGTATATTTCCACTTATTGGAAAAACTGATAAAGCTCTAATCCATTGATCATGAAAAGAAAGTGAATTTATTTTTTTTAAATTACAATAAGTTAAAATTTTTTTTTTGTTTTGTATTTCATTTATTTTTTTTTTAGTATTTTTATTTTCATTTTTTTCAAGAATTTCAATTTTTTCTTGTAATTTCTTATTATTATTTATTAAATTTTCTACTTTTTGTTCTAATTTCTCATTATTTTTTTCTAAATTATATATTTTATTAAGTAATATTTCTAATAATTTTTTATCAGATTCTGATTTTTCTTTTAACATTAAATTAGTTTTAAAATTATTATTTGTAGTAGAGAAAAGAATCAATTGAATATTCCCTTCTTTTATTTCAATTTGGAATTTTTTAAGATCAATTATTTCTAAAATAGAATCAAATATTTCATTTAATGTATTTTTGGCAAGAAATAAATTCATTTTCTTTAAATCTTCTAATGTGTAAGAATTTTGATAAAATTCCAAAGAATTATTTTTTGAAATGTTTATTATTATAGAATCTATTTTTAATTCTAAATGAATATTCCATTCATTGAATTTCTTTTCAATTTTACTATTTTCCATAATGATTTTAAAAATAGTTTTAACTTAATATTAAAATATAAATATTTCTATAATCATTTATTATTCTTTATACTAATATTATTTTTAACATTCAATATAAATTTAAAAGGAATCTAAAATATTTAAAATGAATTTAGTTTTAAATCCTAAAATATATTTTACACTAATCAAAAAAATAAAAATGAATGATTTTAAAAAAAGATATATATTATTCGTCATATTTCCAAACTTTAATAGTTTTATCTTCACAAAAAGAAAGAATTAATCCATTATTTAATTCAATCAATCCAAAAGTTTTTTTACAATTTTCATCTTTAATAGTTTGTAAACATTGATAATTATCACTTCTAAATATTTGAATACCATAATAACCTCCAGTTAAGAAAATTCCTTTATCTTCAATAACCCAAATTCCATAACAAAGACATTCATTATATATTTTTTTAATGATTTTTTTTTCTGATAAAGAAATAATTTTTAATAATTTATCTTCATCACTTCCAACAATAATTCTATCTTCATCAATTCTTCTTAAAGCATTATAACTTCCACAAATTGCTTCTTTGATTATTACTATAAAATTATAATTATTATTATTCCAAAATTTTATTCCTTCAACTCCTAAAGTTAATAAAATATTTTTATCTTTTATTAATAATAATGAACATATAAATCTATTATTAAATAATGTTATTTTCAATTGATATTTATCATTTATTTCTTCCCAAATTTTAATCATAGAATCAATAGAACAAGAAATTATATCATAATTATCATTATAAATTACTTTACAAATACCTTCATCATGTGCATTTTTAATATATTTATTTAAAATAAATTTTTTTTCTTTATTTATTTCTTTTTTTATCCAAGTTTTAATACTTTTATCAACTGAACAAGTTATAAAATTATTTTCATCTTTAATATCTACATTAATAATCCAATCATTATGAGCTTTTTCTATTTTTTGAATAACTTTTAAATTTATATCATATATTATTATGGAACCATCATCTGATACTGAAATAATATTTCCTGATGGAAAAGTTAACATTGAATTAATTGATTTATTATGTGGTTTAATTATATTTATTTGTGTCAAATGAATTTTTGTTAATTGTTTTTTTTTTTCAATTTCCATTTCATTATCATCTTTTTTTTCAATATTTTCATTTTTATTTAATATTAATTCCTCATTTGGAATGTTTTCTATAGTTGATTTTAATATTAATTTTAATATGTTTTTTTTTTCTTCTATTTGAATTTCATTATGAGATATTAAACTTATAATTAAATCTAATATTTCTTTTATTGAATTTTTTGAAATGAATAATTTTAATGATTGAAAATTTTCTAATTTAAAAGATGATTCATATATATTATTTGAATTATTTTGTTGAATTACTATATTAATTGAATCTTTATTATAAATAAAACTGATTTTCCATTCATTAAATATTTTTACAATTTTTTTTTGATGTTGTTTCGATTTTAACATTTTATAAAATTATATTTTAATTTTATAATATAAAAATTAATTATCCAAGGTAAAATATTTTAAAATTAATGAAATTAAATAATTTTTTGATATTTACATTTAATGTTAATTTAAAAAAAATTACCTTTAATTTTCCATTTTTGAATAATTTCTGTGTTTAATGTTATGTTTTTAAAATCATTTAACTAATAAAAAAAGTATTAATCTCATTTTTTAAAATAAAAAATATTTGTATTTATTTTATAATTAATATTGTTATTTATTTCATATTTGGAAATGTTTTTTAAATTATTTATATATTTATCTTTTTTTAATTTTTCAAACTTGTTCTTTTCTTATTTCCAATCAAATGACCTTTGAAATTCTAATGAAACGCAATTATACGAGCATCAAAATTTCCTTTTTACAATTATAATTGAATTAATCATAAATATGTATTATTTAATATAAAAGAAAAAAAAATGAAATTCCTTACACAAAGTTAGACATCAAAATTTTATTTAAAGAATTTTTTTTATTTTAAATTCAAAAAATGGTTATATTAAATTTTTATATATTTATATAATTCATATTAATAAAATAATAATAGCATAAAATATAATATTATATAAATCAATTCTATTTTTTGACAAATATTCAATATAAATATATTAGATACTCTCTTTAATAACAATTAAATAATGTTAATTTTCAAATAATAATCAAATTAATTTATTTCTTAATTTTTAATCTTGAAATTATCAAACATTTTAATTTCATCAATTATTAATTTATATTTGATTTGTTTTTACATTTTGGAATGAGTTTATTTTTATTTAATTTTTTTTTATTTGTTTTTTTTTTGATATTTTCAAAAACTTCAAAATTCTGATTTTGAAAATCAAAACTTTTAATTTCATTTTTAGCTTTTTCAATTTGAAAATTTAAATTATCTTTTAAAATTTCAATTTTATTTTGAGAAAATACACTTTTCAAAGAAAAACTTCTTTTTCTTTTATTAATATTAATTTTATGATTTTCTTTATCCATATTTTCCGTTTCAACAACTCCAAATTCAAAATAATCTAAATTATTAATAATAAAAGGATGATTACAAATATCTTTTAATTTAAATCTTTTTTCTAAATTTCCATTAAGTATTTTTTTAATTAAATCTCTGCAACAGGGACTAAAATTTTCATTAAATTTAATTTTATGTTCTTTAATATTAATCTTAATATTTTTATTATCTTTTGAATAGAAAGGTGAATATCCAATAATCATTTCATATAAAAAAATACCTAAACTCCAAATATCAACTCCAAAATCATAATTTTTACTTTCTAAAATTTCAGGAGCCATATATTCAATTGTTCCACAATAAGTACTTCTATTTTCTAAAAATATTTCTTTACTCCAACCAAAATCACATAATTTTAAATTTCCTTTCTTATCTATTAATATATTTTCAGGCTTTATATCTCTATGAATTATATTATTTGAATGGAGAAAACATACTGCATTTAATATTTGAATAAAATAATTATGTGATGTTTTCTCATCAAAATTCTTTTCTTTTTTTATTTTATCATATAAAGTACCATTTGGAGCATATTCTAAAATTAAATTAAAATAATTTTCGTCTTCAGAAATATTATATAATCTAATTATATTTTGATGAATACATCTTGAATGAATTGATATTTCGTTATTAATAATATTATAATTACCATATATTCTATATAATTGCCTTTTATTAATCTTTTTTATTGCACATAATTCATTATTTATTTTATTTTTTCCTAAATAAATTCTTCCAAAACTTCCTTTTCCTAATTCATAAGGAAATAAACCTTGATTTATTATTTCTATGTTTTCTATCTTATAATTATCATCAAATATACTCTTTTCTAAAAAAGTTCCTGGAGTTAAGAAAAAAAATTTTTCAGTTAAATTTGATAATTGTTTTCTTTTTAAATTTTTAAGTAAAATATCAGAATTGTTTTCTGGTTTAATATATTCATGAATTGTATAATGATCTAAGAGACATGAAATTGAACAACAATATATTGAACATATTGAACATTTTACCTTTTTTTCTTTTGTTAATTCCTCTTCACAAAGTAAACATTTTTCCATTGTTTTAATTTTTAAGTAAAATTTTAAATATTTATTTTTATATATGATTTGATTTTATTTGTTTTTTATTATAAAAAATATTTTAAATTACTTATTCTATTGTTTATTTGAAAATTACTTTTTATTTTATTTATACTTACTTTATTATAATGTAAGTTCTCCTTTTAATAATTTTGTAATATATAATTATTTTTTAATTGAAATGTGTTTCATTTTAATTTTAAAAATAATTATTTTTTTATTTAAATTTTAAATAAATTTTTAAATTAATTTTTTAATATTTTATAAAATGATTAAAACGATTTCAAAAAAACAATTAGATTAAAGTAAAATATATGTTTGTATGAATTTTCTACATGAAAAAATGAAGTTGTAATTGAAAGATACAAATGTTAATTTAAAGAAAACTTAAATTTTAGTTATTTGGAAACAAAGACAAATAAATTGTGAATATGGAGAAATATTAAATGTTTTTATAATAATAATGATTCAGAATTTTTGATAAACGAAATTAAATTTTTAAAATTTGTTAATTATTTATCTTTTTATATGTTTATTCTTTTTTAGTAGTAAAAATTGCAAAATATTTATTAAGAGTTTCTGTAGTTGAAAATTAAGGAAAAGCCACAATTAAGCGATAATTTTAATTATATTCACATTTTAAAAGAAATTCATAAGGTTTTTATTAATATTTTAATACCATTGAAAGATTGTTCTATTGTTTCATATGGAGCTAATAAAAGTATAAAATTTTGGTTTTTTTTCTTATTCATTCAATAAATTAATGAAACAATAAAAGAATTTTATTAATTAAATACTTTTAAAAATTTAAAAAAAAATAATAAATCATAATTAAATAAAACATTTAATAATTTTAAATTAATATATTAATATTTATTTAGAATAGAAATTATAACTATTTTATTATAAATTGATAATGATTATTAGAACTATTTACAAAAAAATATATAACACCTTATGATTTAAAAACTACTATTTTCTCTGTTTATTTTCTTCTTCTTCATC
>JAEEGI010012729.1_pt1 | contig 17941 bp, 5 predicted proteins | sample 8958751 | NCBI WGS metagenome assembly JAEEGI01 (sample SAMN16246545, study PRJNA631951) | gut metagenome | biome: gut microbiome; feature: rumen; material: KS-attached | host: Bos | place: Iran: Karaj | collected 2018-10 | reverse complement strand
ATTGCTATTTATTATACTTTAAAAGAAAATAATAGTGATTTGGAAGAAAAGAAAATATATATTAATTATGGTAAATTAAAAAATATGACAAATACTTTAAAAATTAATTTAGAAGAGTTTAGGGAAGTATTAAAAAATTTTTGTGATTTAGGTTTAATTGAAGAAAAAAATTTCAAATCAAAAAAAAAAGGAGGTAATATTCTTTATAAAAATAAATATTCTGAAGATGAACTTGAAGTAGTTTTTGCTGATAAAGATATGCTATGTTATTTTCAATTAGATGATCCAGAAAAAAAAAATAAATAATAATTTAATATTATTGTAAATTATAATTTCTAAATTTTAGCAGTTTATTTCTTTTGAAAAAAAAAATTTATAAAATAAAAAAATTAATGGCAAATTCAGAGGAAAATTCCTTTGATGATAATAAAATAAAAGAGTCATTAATGGGTGAAGAATTATCAAATGAAGAGTCAAATAATTATGAATCTGAAAATAATAAAAGTGAAAGTGATGAAATAAGGTCAATAAAAAATGATTTGGATTTAATGGGTAATAATGATATTAATGAATCTCAAAATGAAGAAAATAATATTCTTAATAAAAGTAATGCCACAAGTAAAAAAAATTCAAAAACAATTAATTCAATAAATGAATCTTTATCAATGATTGAAGATTTAGAAAAAAATAGTAATAATCATTCTCAAAATAACAATAATATAAGTAATAGTATTAATAGCAATAATAATAAAATAAATCATAATTTAACTAATAATAATAATAATAATAATAAAATAAATTCAAAAACAAATTTATTTTTAAATATAAAAGAAGAGGATTTCATATATAAAAATTTTATCAAAATCGAAAATTGTTCAATATTAAAATATGGAATAAAACCATCATCAGAAAAAATAAAATATGGTTTTTGTAGTACATGTGATATTAATTTAATACATCCAATATGTTCTATTTGTTTAAAAGAATGTCATAAAAAATACAAACATCAAACAAAATTAATGGATGAAGAAGATAATATAAAATGCGGATGTGGTGAAAGATTACATAAATTTCCCTTAAAAGATAAAAAAACAGATATTAATTCTTCAATTGAATGTCCTTATATTGATTGGTGTGATAAAACAGGTTTAAGTAATTTATATGTTATTAATGATAATATTTGTGTTTGTGAATTTTGTTATAGATTATGTGGACATTTTGGTTTGGGAATTCCTTTAGAAAAAGAAAAAGAAATGTTACAAATTTGTGAATGTGAAGAATTAAATAATGGTTATTCTCATATTGATTTAAAGCAAATTTATAGAAAATTTGAAGAGTTAATTAAAAGCTCTCAATATTATATTATGGGAATTATTGAACCTTTGAAATTTTTTAATATTTTATTTTTAGGGAAACATTCTTATAAATCTTTATTTTTTAATTTTGAAGAAGTTGTTAATGAATTTAATAATTTAAATGAATTTTCGGGTTATGAAATTAAAGAAAATTTCCTTGTTACTAATTTTTTTTTATCATTAAGAAATTTTAACCTTATTTGTGGAAGAATTAAAGGATTTCCTTTAAGATATTATTGCAATGAAGCAATTAATAAAATTACTTTTAAAACTATATATAATATTTTCAAGTATATTAAATATAAAGATAATCCTATTATGTGGAAATTTTACGAAAATATTTTATTTTTTTTTAGGAAAGTTGCCTTAGGAAATTCAACTAATAAAATGAGTAAATTTAAATTATATGATATAGAAAATTTTTCTCCTATTCAAAGGAAATGTATTATTAAAGATAATAAAAATATTTATCCTGAATCAACTGATCATATTAATTTTTTTATTGAAGTTATTACTTTTATGTTAAATTCTGAAATTATTTATATCGATGCTTATGATACCTTAATACAATTTTGTTCCATTTTAAAAAGATATTCTATTTTTTTTTTATTTAATACTGCAGAAATGACAAAATTTTGTTTTTCAATAGAAAAAGGATTTGAGTTCTTTAAAAGAGAAGAAAATATTGAAAAACAAATAAAATTATTTTTAATTGTTATTAAAATGATTCATTATTTTATTTATACATATAATGATAAAATATTTTTTAGATATATTGAATCTGAAGGAAAAGGTGATAAAGGAAAAACAATTTCTTCTAATTCAATCCCTTTTCTTTTTGTTAAAAATGAATTAGGAAGATTAATTTGTAGAAATGTAATTAGAATAACATATTCAATTTTAATTATTAGAACATCAAATACTAATTTAGATAAAAATTATAGTAAAAGATGTAAAAAAATAATAAATCATGGAATGAAAATTTTAACTTTTTTAGTTGGTCCAGTTGATAATTATTGTATTTCTTTAAATAAATTTCAAAGTAATTGTAACAATTATTTAAATATATTTAAATTAACTATTAATAATAATCCTACTTATAAAAATATTGTTGAACATTGTGATTTTTTAGAAAATAATTATATTTCTTATTATTCTACTCAAATTGATGATAATGAACTTTTTATTGAAGTATCTAAAAGTTTAGAAAATATTATTGAATTAGCAAAAGGAACTGAAATTAAACATTATTTATTTAAATCACAATATTATTTTATAATATCTAAATTTTTTTATATATTTCAATTTGATGAAAATAATGAGGAACATAAAAATTTTATTTCTAATTATTTAACTTTTTTAAGATATTTCATTGAGAATAATAGTGATAATGCTTTTTTAATTTTTAGTCATTTTATTTTAAGAGCAATTATATTAAGAATTCCTAAAATATTTGCTTTAGATATTCTTAGAATTTTTGAATATGCCGCAGATATAATTTGTAAGAAAGATGAAATAATTTCTAATTCAAAACACATTATTAAAACTTTATTTCAATATATTTTTCTATTCAAAGACAATTTTAATAACAATGAAATCAATAATGATAATAATACTTTATTAAGTAATGAAACTTTTTCTGATGATTTATTACATTTATTTCTTATGATTTTAAGTAAATTAGTTTTTCAAACAAAACATCATTATCCTAAATTAATTAAAAGAGTTTGTAGAGATTTGTTATTTTCTCTTATTCCAATTTTAAATTTATCAACAATATCAAGTGATAATTTATGTATAATATTAATCTTCATTAATAAATTATTTGATCCTTCAGATGGAAGAGATAGGAAAACAGTTTTAGATTCAATTAATTCTAATATTTTTTTAAAAGATTTAAAGGATATTAATATTGATTTAGATTATAGAACTGAAATATTAAGATTTTTTAAAAAATATAAATATACTTTATTTTTCAGACAATCTGATTTAGGACATAATTCTTCAATGATATTTGAGGAAAATTTAAAAAAAAAAAAGACAGCTAGAGTAAAAAGAAGAAGTTTTAAATTACCAGGAACTTCATTTGGAAATGATTTAAATTTAATTAAATTATTTACTAATCATGAAATTCAAGGTTATCAATCTTATGAATATATAAATGCCTTTGGACAAAATGAAGATAATTACATTCATATTAAAAATAATCCTCTTGTTTCAAATTATAAATTTCCAACAAGATATTTAACTTTTTATTATTATTTATATAAAAAAGAATATTGTGATGATGATGATTATTTAAATGAATTAGAAGAAGGAATTCAATTATGGGAAAAAGAATTAGGAATAATTAAAGATATTTATGAAAAGAATAGTAATCATTCATTAAAATTTTTTAGATATATTGTTAAAGGAATTATTATTCCTTTATCAGCAATTATAAAAAATTTATTTTGTTATGCTCATAATTGTGGAGGAAATAAAATGTTAAGAGTTTATCAAGTTTTAATGAAATTATTATATGTTAAAAATTATATTATTGAATTTGCAAATTCAATTTATTTTGAAAAAAATATTAAATTTATGAGTTTTGATTTAGAAAATTTTTTATCTGAAAAAAGCCAAAATGAAACTTATAGAGATTATTTTGATTTAAAAGATGGAAATAAATTTTCTCCTTTTGATTATACTGAATTATTTGATATATTTGATAGAAATTTTTTACATTATATAAGGAATCCAAAAACTTTAGATATGATAGAAAAATTCAGTAATTATGATGTTGAAAATTCATTTTTTGTAAATATTAAAAATGAATTAGAAATTCTTTCAGTTCCTTGTGAAATAAACAAAAAGAAAAAAACTGGTTTATTAGTTAAAAAAAAAGATATTTTAAAAAAAATAGATAATTTTCTTCCAAATAAACCAATTCATCAAAGTACATTAACAGAACAGAATTTATTAGAAAATCAAAATGAAGAATTATTAAATATTGAATATGATGATTCTCCAAATGAATATTTAATACAAATATTTAAAATATATAAAGAAAGTAAAAATGATATTGATAAAAATTCATCTTTTTTTCTTTCTTTAAATGAAATTTGTGCTGAATTTGAAGTAAATTTTAGAAGATTATTTTTATGTATATTAATTAATTTATCTCTTAAAGAAGAAGAATATCAAAATCAATGTTATCTTATCTTATATAAATTATTAAAAATTGAAACTACAGAAACTCAGAATTCTATTATGGAAAATTTAGGAGGGAAACAAAGTAAAGAATTAGGTTTTTTAAAATATTTAAATAATCAGTTTTATTCTTTAATTGTTAAATTTTTTATTAGTGATTTTAATATTGAATATGAACATTGTGAAAATCATCAAATTTTAATTTTTAATATTGTTAAAATCTTTAAATGGTTATGTGAATTTCATTCTTCTTTTTTTCAACAAATTTTCTTAAGACAAATTGAATATGATTTTTTAAAGAATACTAAATGTAAAATGAACTTGACTTTAAGAAATAAATTTTTATCAAAAGAAGAAAATAAAGAAGGTTCAAATAAAAATAATGAAGTAATGATTTTAATAAGTTTTTTAGTTAATATTCTTCATAAAATAATTTTAATTACTAGAAAAGCAAAAAATGAACCTCATATTGAATATTATTATGATATTCAATTTTGTATTGTTGAATTATTAGTTGAATTAATTCAAGGAAATAAAGAAGATATTTTAATTATTGAAAATGATAAAACTAAAAAAGATGAATTTATAAATAGTAATACTTTATTTTCTTTTCATAATTTTGTTCATATTGTGACTGATATTTTATTTGATGATTATTTAATATCTCATTTTGGTTTTAAAACTAAATTATTATTAATGTCTTTATTTATTTCTATTTTAGAACAAAAGAGAAATGAAGAAATTCAAAAAATAATAATGAAATTTTTAACTATTAATAGAGTTTTATCTTCTATTATTTTCACTCTTAAAAAATATTTTTATCAAATGACAAAAGATGATATTAAATACAGTGAATATTATTCTAATTATAATGAAAAACAAATAGAACAAAATTTATTTGTTTTTGATTATACAGTTTATGAGTTTTTTAAAAATGAATATTTTGATGAGGAAATGCCAAAAAAAAGTGATGAGTTTAAATTAGCTAATAATTATTATAGATATATCAAATTATTAAGTATAAAAAATATGTCTCCTGATGCAGAAGAAATGATAAAACAAGTGGAAAAAATTTCAGAAGAAGAATCAAAAAGAAAGTTTAATTTATTTAATAAAAGCTTAAAAAATACAAATGAAATAGCACCTATTAATTTAATAAATGAAAAAGAAAGAATTATAAATACTGAATTTATTGAACATTATTTTTGCATTAAATTTTTTGAAATAATTACTAAAGTTATTGAAGTAAGATTAGCTCAAGAAAAGAGAAATCAAAAAATTATTTTTACAGTTCCAAGTGAAATAAAGTATTTATCTGATATGACAAAAGAAGAATTTTTATTAACTGTTGATAGAACAAATGAAACAAGTAAAAAATCAGATTTAGTGAAAAATATAATTTTATTTAAAGAAGAAATAAATTACTTTAAAAACACAAGAGTAAATCAATTACAAAAATTTATAATCAATTTAGATTATTATTATGTTCAATTAATAATATATTTCATAGCATTATTTTTTTTAATTTTTATGATTTCAACGTTAAAAGGTTATACAAAAACAATTCCAAATGAAACAAGAAGATTAAGGCATTTAATTCAAATTAAACAAGAATTTCAAAATGCAATTGATCATTCTATTTATCATTGGGGACATATTTATGATATGTGTATTTACTTTTTTTGTGTTTTAAATGGTATTTTAATTATTAGTTGGATTTATGTTAAATTACCATTATATTATAATTTAGATAAAATTAAATATTGTGATGAAAATAAAATAAGTTTAGATCAATTAACTATTTGGAATAAAATTTTTATTATAATTGTAAATTCAATGATAAATAGAAATTATATTAATTCTCTTTTAATTATGTTTATTTTAAGTTTCATTGGTTCAGTAATGAATAGAGGAGAATTAGTTTATGCTTTTTTCCTTTTAGCAATAATAAGTTTAAATTCAACATTAAAGGGAATAGCAGTTTCAATTGAGCTTCAAAAATCAGAAATCGGAGCAACATTTCTTTTAATGATAGTCTTAGTATATTTTTATACTAACATAGGTTTTTTTTTCTTTAATTCCAATTTTCAAAAAGAAATCGAAGAAGGATACGATGATAATTTTTGTTCAAGTTTAATTTTCTGTTTTCTCACTAATATTGACGCTGGTATACGTGCTAGAGGAGGAGCAGCTGATCAAATGGTGAGAATTTCTTATATGAGGAATAATGTTAATTATGTTACAAGGATTATTTATGATGTTACTTATTTTTTAATATGTATTATTGTTATGATCGATTTAATTTTCGGTATTATTTTAGGAACTTTCTCTCAAATGAGAGAACAGGAAAGAAAAAAAGAAATTGATAGAGTTAATCATTGTTTTATTTGTCATGATACAAGAGCTAATGTAGAAAAAAAAGATGAAGATTTTACTAAACATAGAGAATCAAGACATAATTTATGGAATTATGTTAATTATATGTTATATTTAGAATTTACTCCTTTTTATTCTTTAAATGCAATTAATAATTATGCTAGGGTTAATTTAGATGAAAAAAATATTGGGTTTTTACCTTCTTGTCAAGATAACTTTGAAGATAATGTTGAAGAAAATGATTTAAAAGAAGGAGAAAGAGATTATTTCGAAGAAGAAGAAGAAAGTGAAGAGAGTAATGAATTTGCAGAAAAAGATGAAGAGTATGAAGATGATGAAGAAGAAGAAAAAAAAGATGATTTGGAAAATTTATTGATTGAAGATAAAAAAGAAGAAAAAAAAGAAGAAGTGAAGATTGATAATGAGAAAAAATAATTTTTTTTATTTTATTTTTTTTTGTAAATATTTTTTAAACTTTTTTTATTTAGTATATTTGATTTTTATGATATTCTATTAAAATTTATATATTTTATTTATTTTAATAAAACATTTATTTAAATAAAAAAATGAATGAAGATAATCATTATTGTGATATTTATGGTAAATAAAAAATAAATAATGTAAATTAGTTATAAATACAATTTTATCAAATGCTAGTGATTTAATGAAAGAAAAAAGTAATTTTGATTATTTAAATAAATAGAATTTAGTTTAACATTTAGTTATAGAAGAAATATAAATGATAAATCTCCTATTTCAATAAGTTCAAAAGAATTACCTATAAAGGAAGGTTTAATTGATTTTTTAAATGATAAAACTACATTTTCAAGTGTAAATATTGAAGAAGGAATAATTGATGTTAATTTAGTGATTAATGGAAAAAAAATAAATTCTGATAAATTTGAAATTATTTTAAAAAATTATGAAATTTCAGAAGAAGGGAATGAAATTGATTTTAATGTAAATGAAAATACAAAAGTAAAGGCTAAATTAATTATTAAAAATAAATCTACAAGTATAAAATCTTTTAATGTTGCTTCTAAAAGAGAAGTTTTTACTCATAATAAATCAGAGGTTAAAAGTGAAAATATTCAAAATAAACCAATAAATACCAGTTCTAATTTTCAAGATAGATTAAAAATGTTTAATCAATCTAAAACAACTACACTTCCTCCTAAAGAATCTTTTTCAAATACTAATGCACCTAAAAAACTAAATTTAAATATTTTAAGTCAATTTGAGAAAAAAACTTCGGCTAATCCAATCTTAAAACAAACACCCATTTTTTCAAAACAAAATATAAGTGTTAAAACTGAGGAAGAAAAAGAAAATAAAGAAAATAAAATACCAGAAGCACAAAAAGAAGAAAATAAAATAATAGAAACAAAAGAAGAAAATCAAATATTAGAACCACAAAAAGAAGAAAATAGAATATCAGAACCACAAAAAGAAGAAAATAAAATAATAATGGAAACAAAAGAAGAAAATACAATAGTAGAACCACAAAAAGAAGAAAATAAAATAATAATGGAAACAAAAGAAGAAAATAGAATATCAGAACCACAAAAAGAAGAAAAGAATACAATAATAGAAATAAAAGAAGAAAATAAAATAGTAGAACCACAAAAAGAAGAAAATAAAATAATAATAGAAACAAAAGAAGAAAATAAAAAAGAAGTTGAAATTCCAAATGAAGAAATAAAAAAAAAAGAAGTAGAAATTCCAAAAGAAGAAATTTCAGAAACTCAAGAAAAAAAAGATGAAAATTCAGAAGAAGAAATTAAAAAATTAGCAAATAGAGAATCATTAGATTCCAACACAACATCATCAACATCAAAACCAGCAACTAAAAGTCCATTTTTAGATTCAATTCCTTTTGAAAAATTCATGGAGCAAAACCAAGATAAAAGAAAAGAAACATTTTGTGAAGGATTTTTTATATCATCATTTCCAAAAGAAAATGGAAAAGTAATAGAAAGATCTCAAATTAAATATATTTCATATTGTAAACATAAAGATTGTTCAAAATTACCAGCAATGCAACCAGAAATAATTTTTAGATATCCTTTAGAAGACACAAAATATTTAGAATTAAATAATTTAGCAGCGACAATTTGTTTTCCTTCTGGAATTAAAGTATGTTATCATCAAGAAGATCCTTTAATTACTGAAAATTACATGGCTCCTATTACTAATCAATTAGGTGAAAGATATTATATGATGACTTATCATTTTTATATTAAAATGAATTGTTTAACTTATTCTAAAAATTATTCTATGCATCCTTTAAAACATCATTTAATGAAATTTGCTGATGGTTATTTAGATAATGATCTTTCTGATAAAGATGTTGAAAAAATTCAAAATGAATTGGAGTTTTGTCAAAATTTAGGTTTTTTAGAATATGTTTATGTTCCTTTTTGTTTATGTATTATTTCGAGATATCCTTATATTAATCAAATGTTAAAATGTCTTGAAAGTATTTATAAAATTTTATCTGATAATAATGATTCTTTTTTAATTAATGAAACTATCATGTATCTCATTAATTCTATTCCTATTCCTAAAAGAGATGCTAAATTAAGATTTTATATTCCTTATTATCCTACTCATATTGAAATTACTTCTCCTAAATATAAAGATATGAGTTTACTAAATAATAATTATTCTCTTTTATTACAATTATTTCCTATTGATAATATTATTACTATTTTTAGATTAATGATTTTTGAAAAAAAAATATTATTTCTTGATAAAAATTATGATACAATAAGTAAAGTTACTGATTGCTTTGTTTCATTATTATATCCTTTCCAATGGGTTAATCCTTTTATTCCTATTATGAGTGATCAAATGGTAAAATATTTACAAGCTTTTCTTCCTTTTATTAATGGAATTAATAGAGATTTAATTCCTCTTGTTGCTGAAACTTTAAAAGAAGTTGAAAGTACTATAAAAGATGATGAATTCTTTATTATTTCAATTGATAAGAAAACTATTCATTTAAGTTCAAATTTAATTGAAGCTAAATCAAGTAATAAGATTAATTATTTAAAATATTTAAATAAAGAGACTCCTAAATTACCAACGGAAATTGAAAAAGAATTAAGAGATGAATTAACCAAAATTAAAGAAGATATTGATGCTAATGAAAAGAATAATAGAAGTTCAAGTATTTCTTCTCATAATTCAACAATGAATTCTTTATCTGTTTATGATTTACAAATTAAAAATGCATTTCTTCATTTTTTTGTTCAAATATTATATGATTATGCAAATTATTTAGTTCAAATTGATGATGAAGTGGTTTTTAATAAAAATTTATTACTTCAAAATAGACCTAAAAAAGATCATGAATTTTATCAAGAATTTACTGATACTCAAAATTTTATTCAATTTACTCAAAATATTTTGAAAGATGATTATGCTTATTTTAATCAACAAATTTCTAGAAGTTATGAAAGAGTAAAATCAATTCCTAGTAATTTTAAAGGAGAACATATTTTTTATATTAAACCTGATTTTGTGAAACTTGATGAAATTGATTTTAATTTAATTGATAAAGATATAACTGAAAGAACTTCTCATAATAATGATTTTATTGATATATCTAAAAAAATCCTTTACAATGATATTATTATTAAAAATGAAAATTATAAAAGTAAAGATTGTAAAGTTTATAAATTTCCAGAAAGTAAATTCGAAAAGAAAATGACACTTGATTTTACTCCTAAAATTATTCATAAATTACAAGATAATAAAAAAAAACAAAACGAACTTGAAATAAAAGAAGAAGAAAAAGAAAAAATAAAAGAGGAAATAAAAGAATTTATGATTAAATTTTTCAATTCTGATGAAACAATTCAAGATCAGGAAAATCAAAAAATTGAAATGTGTAATGTTTTAAAAAATCCTTTTGGAAGACATTACTTTATACAATTATTAAGTCAAAATCACACAGATATTAAATTAATAAATAAAGATTATTCTTATTTATTAGAATTCTTTTTATTTAATGCTTTAATAGGATTTTTAACTGAAGCTGAAACTGAAATTATATTAGAAGACATTATTAAAGCTTTAAAAGCTTCTAAATTTTATGGAGAAATTGTTAATAAAAAAAATACTAAAAATACTATTACTATATTTGATAAATTACTTCCTAAAATGTATACTTATGCTAAAATAGTTCAAATCAATTTTTGGAAAAAATGGTTTGAAGTAGAATTATTTGAAAAGAAAAATAAAGATGAAATTGATGAAGATTTTATTAAAGAAGTACTTTTTGAAATTATAAATCATATGTTTGTTTTTAAATTAGAAAAAGATTTTATTAAAAAAGTAGGTGAAGAATTAATTAAAGATAATTTCGGAGAAAATTCAGAAAATTATAGTATTTTAAGAGATAAATTATTAAATATTTTAGCAACCAAAAAATATTAATTATTAATATAATTTAATTTAGAAATCCTTTTCATTAAAAATTAAAATTTTATTATATTTTTTCTATATTTAATGAATTAAATACTATCCTAGTACACTTTTTCCAAAAACAGAACCTCTACCATCATTTTGTTGTCCTCCTTGTATTTTTTTAACTAAATGAGGAAGAGCAATACTAACTCTTAAATTATTATTTTTATTATAATCTTCTATAGTATTTTTATATTGTTCAATTGCTGATTTTAAATTTTTAATTTCTGACATTTGTTGTCTTAGAGAATATTCTAAATTTCCTTTTTCTTGACTCAATTCTTGAATTCTTATTTTTAACATAGCTAAATTTTTTTGAGTTATATGTACTTCATTTGATACTTTATTTGAATCTTTATATGTATCAAAATCAAATTTTAATTCTTCATACTTTGCTTTTGATTCTGATAATTCATTAAGTTTTTGATCCATTGTTTCTTTTAATATATTTATTTCATTTGTATATTTTTGACTTAGTTCATCAAAATCATTTTTCATTTTTTCAAATTCTTCATTTGATGCTAAATTGTTTGCATTTTCTCCTTTTGATAAGACGAATTTATTTTCTTCTGAGAATTTTTGTTGGAAATCACTTATTAAATCAATCATATTAGTATTTTTATTTAATTTTGCTTCATTTCGTAATTTATTTAAAAAGGTATTGACGTTTGATTTCATTGATGAAAAAGCTTTAAAAGCTGGATCTCCTTGAGAAATAGCTTCGGCTGTATTATCATTAATTTCTTTTTCTTGTAATTTTTCAAGATTCTCTTTTTTCTGTTGATAATCAATTTCTCTTTCTTTTATTTTATCTTGAGCACTTAATAACATTGCAATCAGATCTTTTATTGATGATTCATCATATCCTTCCTCAACTGTGCTAATTATTTTTTTAATTCTATCTTCAATTTCAATTTGTTCTCCATCATATTGTTGCTTTAATTCATTTAATTCTTTCTGTTCCTCTATTGTAAACTTAAATCCTTTTTTAGATTCAGTGGCCTTACTTGTTGAATATACACTTGGAACTTTTAATCCATTGTTTCTTATGAAATTTTCAAGTTGTCTTATTCTTTCATTTGCTTTTTCTAATTTTAAAGTTAAATCATCAATAACTCTTTGTAATTCTTCAACAGTATATTCTTTATTAACCTTAGGTTTATTTTTAATCTTTTTAGCTCTTTCACCAAATCTTAAAGTACTCAAAGTTTCACTTTCATTATAAACTGAAGGACTACAAGTAATAATTAAACATGTTTTTGAATTACCTCCTAAACTTTCTTGTAAAACTCTTGTTAATTTACTATCTCTATAAGGTATATGAATACTTTTCCCATCAGTTAAAGCATTAATAACCATACCTAAGGTAGTAAGAGATTTATTTATAATTTTAGCTTCTTCTAATGTTGTTCCTGTTGCTCCTGTTTTGGCAATTTTTTCACTTCCAGCTAAATCTACTAGATATAACTTCCCTGTTTTTGAAACTCCTTCTTTTTTATTGTTTGAATTAAAAGTAAGAATAAAAATAGAATGACTTCTACTAGAATGTTCATTCATATTAGTAGCAGCTTGAGCTCTATTATCAGAACCTAATTTCATAATGTCTAAAACATCCATAGGTCCTCCAGCATATTTTTCACTTACATTATGAACATAAATCCCATTTTTTTTATCTTCTTTAACACTTAAATCAGTTCTTGAAATATCAATTAAATCTCTAATTTTTTCTTGATAAATTTCAATCATAGAAGCCTTAACACAAAAATCAAATTCATCACCACATCCACTAATATATTCAAAAATATGATCAACCATTCTTGGTATAATTCCCTTATTAACAGGATCTCTTATATCTCCTTGCATTGTGTGAGTTTTACCTGATGATGTTTGACCATATGCTAATATTGTTCCATTATATCCATCTATCACACTGTCTATTATTTCCCTAACTACACTGTTGTATATTTCTTCTTGAGTTGTTGTTGGAGGAAATACTCTGTCAAATGCAAATTTATATTTGTTATTTTCACGAGTTGATTTAAATGTTAATGTTTTTTCAGATGTAAAATCTGCTACCATCTCATTTCCGTTTGTTTTTTCCAGTTGATTCATTGGACGAAAACGACAAATAACATTTATATTTGGGTTAGATATTTTCGACATTTTCAAATAATTATATTAATTTTATTTTCTTTCTTTTTATATATATTTTTTTAATTTTTAAACCTATTTTTTTATTCAAAACAAAAAAAATATAACATATATAGAATAATAATTTTCATTTTTTAAAGAAAATATTAAATTATTTTCATATTCTTTATTATATATATCGTATCTTTTTCATTTATCTTATCATTATTTTAAATTTTACTTTGAGGTTCTATTTCCTTTTTTAATTAGATTTTTTTTTCAATAAGTGTTTTGTTTTACAATTTATTTTCATTATCTCTTTTTGTTTTTTTTCATATTATATTCCATTATTTCAAACATTTCTTGTTTAATTAAAATTAACTTTTGTTTATGTATTTTTCATACATAAGTATTTCTTTAATATCAGCAAAATAGGAATCAATATTAAATATTATTATCTTTTTTTACATTTAAATTATTAGTTTTATCATATATATTCTCATTCATATTTAAAAGATTAATATTTTCTTAATTTTTTCTTTCATTTCTTTTAATATCATCATTAATTTATAAATTACCATTTAAATATTAAATTAATTATTATTATTTCTTAAATTTTGAATTTTTTATATTAAATTTTTTAACGGATTCTTCTGTAAAAGATAGATAAGATTTTATCATATCTTCAATTTCATTATTAATTTTAATAAATAATTAAAATTAAAATAAATAGTTTTTCAAAATTTCTTCTTTTGCTCTTGGATTTTATTGTTTTGTTAAAAAAATCTTTTTCATTTTTTATAATTTCATCTGAAGAATACTTATAATTATTAACTTTTTTATAGTTCTAACGGATTTATCATTTTTTTTACATTTTCTTTTATTCAATCTTTCTTTATTTTATTTTAAAATTTTCCTACTTTTTTTTCTTGTGTAAAAGGATTTGAAAAAGATATTATTTTTAATTACAAATCTTTGTTTTAATTCATTAAATTTTGTAAAACATAAAAATTTAAAAATCAAAAAAATATTTTTAGAAATTCATTTTTTCTTGAACATAATAAAAAAAATTAATTATTAAATTAATTTATTATATAAAAAAAAATAATCAAAAACAGATGTTGAGTTTATCTATTTAATCTTTGATTAGAAATTAAAGATTTTGAAAATGATATTTTTTAATTTCTTGATTTCTATACTGATTTTTATATTAATTGAATAAAAAATTTATAACTTATTTATTGAATGAATGATTATTAAAACTCTCAAAATATAATATATCTGATTTTAAAATTAAATTCTAAATTAATGACTGAAGTTCAAGGAATTATAAAAGTTGAAGAAGAAAAAATTAAAATAGAAAATTTAAACACAAAAGAAACAGTAACATTAAAACAAAAAAAAAGTACAGTCCAAATACAACAATCAAACAATATTGAAACTGTAAATGAAGAAGAAAAAGAAAATAAAGAAAAAGAAAATTTAAGAAAAGAAGAATACATTAAAAATATTAAAATTGCAGAAGAAACATGTGAAAAATGTCCTTTAAGATGTTTAGTTTTTATTCCAATATGCTTTGGATATTCTTTATTAAGTATATTTGATTTAATAACATATTTAATTGCTCCTTTATTTTATTGTTTATTTTATTCAATATCATTTATTTGTACTTCTTGTGTAAATGTTATTTCTTCATATCAAGTTGAGGAAGAAATAGCATTTTCAGGTGCTTTTTCTTCAGAAAATGAAATTCAATTACATATTAGTAATGAAGGTGGAGTTTTACATTTAAGAGAAATTGTTTGTTTTAGTTATATGAGTACTTGTATTAAAAGATATTTTTGTTTTATTTTTGTTTTAATTAATCATATTTATGTTCCAATTAAATATGGATGGAAAAAAGCAAAAAGTTGTTTTTTAAAAAGTAAAATTGAAGAATTATATGAAGAAAGAGTTAAAAATGCTGAAGATATGTCTTCTTATAAAGGTTTTAAGGAAAATTCTCCAAAAATAGAAATCATAAATATTTAAATAAAATAAGAAATATAATTAATCTATTATTAAATATCTAAAACAAATGAGTGAAATTATTCCTCAAAATAATGCAATTGTACCTACTCAAAATTTAACTTTGAATCTAAATAATATAAATAATAATGAAAATACTAATTTAACAACCAATCCAACTTATAAAATAAGTTATGAAAAAAATGAAAAAGTTCTTCTTATGATTGGTAGTAAATCAGAAGCAGAAAATAATAAGATAAAAGAAAAACAAAATAATTATTCTTTAGTAAATATTGATGATCCAGATCTTTTTGATGGAAAAATTAAATGTGCTAAATTAAAATGTATTGTTTTCGGTATTCTCACCTTTTTCATTAATTTAATTAGATTAGGTTATTTATTATTTTTACATTTAGGATATCCTTTCATAATTTGGGAAGTTAGATGTATTTGTTGTTGTTCTTGTTTTATTTGTGTTTGTTGTCAAAAAGACACACAATATATTGAACCGGAAACGAAAAGACCTTATGTAGGAGATGAAGGTTCAAGTACAAATCAAGCTTTAGAATTAGTAAAAAATTGTTCAAAGGCTTTATGGAATTTTTTATTAAATTTCTTTAAATGTCCTTGTTGGTTTTTTGAAATGGTTAAAGACTGTATTTATGACATAAAAAATAGAGCTATGGATAATGCAAGAATTGGTTGTTATAAATATATTCATCATGATTGTGGAGCTTATTCAAAATGTATAGATGAGCCTTTTAATGATTATAATAAAAAAAAACATATTATTTTAGAAACAGATCCATATGATCCTACTGTTGTTTATGGTGAAGCTTGTCAAAACAATATTTTAATCTAATTTATTTTTTGACTTTTTTTTTTCCCTTTTTTTTAAAAAATAAAAATTAATTAAAAATAGTTTCCCTTTTTTTTAAAAAAAAGGTTATTTTAAAAGACTTAATTATTTTTTTTCCTAAGATACTTTTTTAAAAAATAATATTAATATTTGTTTTTATTATAACAAAGAAAAGATCCAATGGGTAATTATTTATATGATTCATATGAAGCAAGAATGAAAGTTTCAAATGATTATATAAACGATTGGAATTTTTATACTAAATTAAAGACTAATTTTGTTTCTCCATTGAAAATCGCAAAATTTGTTCAAATAATATTTATTACTTTTAAATGTCCTCCATATCATACCAAATTTTTACAAATATTTTATAATAATCTTAATTTATTAGAAAGGGATGAAAATTTTCATATTGTAGAAGAATTAAGTGATGATTTAAATAAGAAATTAGGTTTTCCAGAATCATTTAATACCTTTAATACAAAATTAAATGCAATAAAAGCCCAATATCCTGATAAATCAATATTTAATCATGGTTTAGTTAAAACAAAAGAAGATGCCCTTAAATATTTTTTTACATATGTAAATTTTCATAGAAAAGAATTTGAAAAAATAAAAGAAGAAATAAAAAAAGTAACTGAAGAAATATTAAAATATCCTCAAATGAATGATGATTCAAATATAAAAACAATTGAAAAGGAAGAAAATGGAGTTAAAATAACTTACATAGGACAAGTGTGTGATGATTTAATAGAAGGTAAAGGGATGATTACAAAAATAAATAAATCTAATAATAATATAATTAGTGTTGAAATCGGTGAATTCAAAAATAATAATTTAAATGGTTTTGGAATTATTAAAACAGAAAATGAACAAATTGAAGGAATATTCAAAGATGGTAAAATGAATGGAAAAATGTGTTGTTATAATGACTCATCAATCGAATATTCAGAATATAAAAATGATTTAAAAAATGGAAGAACAATTACATTTAAAAATGATGGAACTATTGTAACTTATGCATCTGAAAATGATATTCCAAAAGATATAACTTCAATTTATGTGAAATCAACCGATGAATTTTTTACTGGAAAAAAAAAAGAAAATGATTGTTATGAAGGAGTGATATATGAGAGCGAAAAAGAAAATATTAAAGTAGGAACTTTTAATTCAGAATTTAAATTACATGGTATAGGATATTTGTATCATAATGGTAATGGTTATTATTCAAATTTTAATAATGGGCAATTTACTGATCAAACAGGAGTTATTTGTAAAAGCAATGGATATATATATATTGGAAAAATAAATAAGAATGGAGAAATAAACGATGAAAATGGACTATTATTAATTTATTCAAATAATAATTATAAAAGTGATTTATATATTGGAAGTTATATAAATGGAGAAAGGATAGGATATGGTGAATATTATTGGGGAGATGGAGATTATGAAAAAGCATTTAATCCTGAAATTTGGGGAGTAAGATATTTTCATAATGGAGAATTTTATGTTGAAGGAAAACTTATTGATGGCTTCCCTAAAGGAC
>JAEEGI010012728.1_pt1 | contig 17942 bp, 8 predicted proteins | sample 8958751 | NCBI WGS metagenome assembly JAEEGI01 (sample SAMN16246545, study PRJNA631951) | gut metagenome | biome: gut microbiome; feature: rumen; material: KS-attached | host: Bos | place: Iran: Karaj | collected 2018-10 | reverse complement strand
AGCTTAGCGCTGGTCTTGTATAAGTCGATGATGTGGATACCGTTACGCTCCATGAAGATGTAGGGCGCCATAGCGGGGTTCCATTTGCGTTTCAGGTGACCAAAGTGGCAAGTAGCCTCCAGCAACTGGTCAAATTTAGGTGTTTGCATTGTTTTGTTTGTTTTTTAAATAAATGTTTACGTTCGACTAAATCAATCGCATAGTAGCCACCGCAGTTCCCAGTGTGAGTCTATGCGATTTGGATACTAAACTCTTCAATAGCCTTGTCCCAACACGTGCGACGGTTGCTATTATATAAGGTAGAGCAAGCATCGTCCACGGCGCGGGGCCGCGGGACGTCGTCATGCGGCGATTAGCGCTTGCTGAACTGGAATCTCTTGCGGGCCTTGGGCTGACCGGGCTTCTTGCGCTCGACAGCACGCGGGTCGCGGGTCATGAAGCCCTCCTTGCGCAGGGCACTCTTGTCCTCGGGGTTGATCTTTACCAGGGCGCGGGCGATAGCCAGACGCAGAGCCTCGGCCTGACCTTTGTAACCTCCACCAACGAGGTTAACCTTGATGTCATACTTCTCGGCAACATCCAGCGTGGTAAGCGGCTGCTTAACGATGTATTGCAGGATGGGGTTGGGGAAGTAGTCTGCCAACGGGCGTTTGTTCACTGTGATTTCGCCATTACCTTCATTCACATATACGCGAGCGATAGCGGCTTTGCGGCGACCTACTGCATTAATCTGTTCCATACTTCTTAATTGAGTTTGTTGATGTCAATAACTTTGGGCTGCTGGGCCTCGTGGGGATGCTCAGGACCGTTGTAAACGTGAACGTTCTTCAACAGCTTGGCGCCCAGGCGGTTCTTGGGAAGCATGCCCTTGATCACCTGCAGGTACAGGGGGTGCATACCCTTGCGCAGGTCTTTCTTCTTCTCACTCTTAGCTTGCAACTGAGCAGGGGTCGAGAAGCGCTGACCACCAGGATAGCCAGTGTAGCGTACGTACTGGTGCTCGGTCCACTTCTTGCCGGTCATCTTGCACTTGTCGGCATTGATGATGATCACATTGTCGCCACAATCAACGTGGGGAGTGTAGTTGGGTTTGTACTTGCCGCGCAGCAACTTAGCCACCTTGGAGCACAAACGGCCCAGGATCTGGTCGGTAGCATCCACTACCACCCATTCCTTCTGTACGGTTTCGGCGTTGGCCGAAATGGTTTTGTAACTTAAAGTATCCACTTTATAAATTCCTAATTAATAGTTAGTTAATCACCCAAGCAACGCCTTGCAGGACGGCCAAATCCCGCATGACATTGCCCTAATGGGCTATTACTTTGGATATAATCGGCGCGCAAAGGTACTGCTTTCAACCGACCTGGCCAAAACTTTTCCTCGTTTTAGGCTTGAGAAAGGCGGAAAATGGCCGTTATTTTACATTATTTAGAGATATTTAACAGTTTGGCGACCGCTCCGAGTCGTCATTTTTATCAGGGGGGAATGTTAAAATACTGTTAATTTTACCAATAATATAGTGATTTATAGGGAGATAGGTGATTTCTTGCGGTGCGAGCCATCGGCTCGCAATACTTTGACGGTACGGTCGGCCGTTGGGGAGGGGTGTTCAGGGAGGGATATTGCAGTATCATGGTATGGTATTGCCGGTTGGTGATTATTTTGCAAAGATAATGCTGCGGATGGGGAGTGTCAAGGGCAAAAAGCTGCGCATGCGTTTTCTTGCAGTTGCTATAGAGGGATAATAACGTGGACGAGGGCTGCCCTGATTGTTCTCAGACAGTCCTCGTCCGCATGTAATGGGATGATGATTTAAAAAGGTCTCCCGTGCGCTTAGGCAGCCTCGATACTAATGAATAGTTGCAGTCTGTTTTAACCCCTTTCTATAGCTCGCTTTTACACGAATTACTGAGAAATTGATCTCAACTATAGGTTTGGCCATGAACAATAAGCACTTGGTCATGCTGTCCGTTACCCACAACGCCGTAGCGCTGCAAGCCGAGACGAAGTCTCACAATCCTATAACACCGCCATTGGTTTTTTTGTCCAGGATGTATTGTTTCCAACTTCATACGGAGTTGCCCATATAAAGAATTCCTAGAGAGCATGCCGTGGTTGGCCGATTGTAAGCCGGTTTAGACTACGGGGCAGGCTTTCACCTGACTGGGGCTCATCCTGTCGGCGGTTGCACGGGGAGACCTAATATCGATGTCAATGTCTGTTCCAGCATACGTGTGTATGCTGCATTTTGTTGCTGTTGCTCTTTTTCAAGCTTCCTCAACAGATTGATGTAGCCGCCAACCTCGGTGATGTTCATCGGCGCCGGGATCCGCGATGGCTTCACATCCGACTCGTTGGCTATCCTCTTGAGAATTTGCAACTTGACCTTCTGCATATCGTCTGATAACTCCTTCTCAAGCAGTTTGTCAATTATTTCATTTAATTCTGACATAAATTATAGTAGATTAACTGTTAATAATCGCTTCAAAGAATTGCTCGTTGATGTTATAGAATACAATGAATCGGTCGTGTTTGTTGACTTCCTGTATCCTGTTGTCAACATTTTTAAGAGAATACAGGCCCACGTAAGCACCGTTCCAGTGCGAACCTATACTTCTCATTTCAAATTCTTCATCGGAAACCATCTTGATCTCGGTAACGATTTCAAGATGCTCAGCATGATCGGGTGCACCGTTGTTATTGGTAAAGAAGGCGGCGATAGCACCGGGCTTGATGTTTCCCCTCTGGTCAAACGACTCGATGGCTTCGGTCAGGCCATTGGCTGGTTTTAAAGTCGATGGCCAATTTGAGGCATTCATATAACGTGGAATGAACCCTTTGGGATTCGTCTCCTTGTTGGCGACATTCCTCATCAGACCGAACTTAACAAACTTCCTATTCAGGTCATCCATCGTCATTTCCCTGTTATGCTGCAAGGCATAGTTATAGCAAGCAAGGAGCATGGCGTCACCAACAAAGATGTTACATTTCCATGCAAACCGATACAGGTTAGCAGGTTCATTGGAATTACCCAACACCTCGAGTATTTTATTCAGGTAACTCTCACCGACTTGAGGGCCATTGTCCATTCTGTTACCGAGCATGTTCGTGCTACGGCAGAGGTAGAATTGGCCGCGGGAATCTTTATGGCCCTCCCATTGTTTGTCTGAGTCCAGATACGGATTGACTGTCAAGAAATAGATGTCTTTGCCGTCATACTTGATGGCAGCGGCATAGTACTCTGCTCCCCTGGGGCCACCCTCGTGGGTCACGTAGGGAAGAGCTTCCTCGTCATATCCGTATTCACCGTTAAACAAGGCGAGAGTTTTTGCCGAAGAGCATATCGCTTCAGCCATACTGTTGACTCTGCTGGTAAAGGCTGGCGGTTGGGCAGATTCATTTTGCTCCCCTCCGTCACCATCAGTAAGGTCAGGTTGCTGAGGTATTACGGGCGGCGTGTCGTCGGCTGGGGGTGTGGAACCGCCACCAGCAGGAGGGGCGGTTCCATCATTGCCTGGTGGGGCGCCACTCTCGCCTGGACCGCTTTCATCGTCACCGTCGCCGTCAGAATCGCCTTTGCCGGGCTTTCCATTTCCGTCGGGCTTTCCATTTCCGTCGGGCTTTCCATTTCCGTCGGGCTTTCCATCACCGTTGGGCTTTTTTCCGCCCTCGGTGTTGTTGTTCGCATCATCTGTAGCGATTTTATTGTCTATCTTCGCTTTCTCTATTAATGCGTTCATGGCAGCCTTGGCGATGTCATTAGAAGTCTCGATGACTTTGTTCCGTCCTTCAGAGGCGCTTTCGGTACCCTTGTTCAGGATTTCCTTAAGCTCCTTGAGGCCGGTTAAGTCCGTAAATTGCGGAGTCTGTTTTGAAACGAGTTTGTTGATGAGATCGGGCACCTGTACCGCAGTGGGCTCATCAGCATCTTGTAAGTTCAAGGATGAGATGCTAGGTGTTTGTTTGTCCTTCAGGTAGTCGGTACTGTCAAAGTAATTGCTGTCGAGCGTCATCTTGTCGATGGGAGAGTCCTGCCAGTTCCAGAAACGGGTGATGTCGATCTCTTCGCTCACGTTGGTCTCACCCAGCACTGCCTCACCAATCATGCCCTGGGTGGGCAACGAGATGGTTGTCGTGGGTACCCTGAAGTTATTGGTGTGATAACGGTACAAGGACTGTTGAATGTCGGCAGCGGTCTTGCCTAACTTCTTGGCCAGGCGCTGGGGGAATGTGAACGGCAAAATCATGCAGTTGCCGTAGAAGCCCATCAGGTTCTTGACGTTCACGCAGTTGAGCAGCGGAATCAAATCCTCATTCCTCTCTGACGGGTCTTTGACATCATCGATGATGTCAAAATTCATGTCGATGGTGTACTTCTCGAGTATCATCACACGTTCGTCATCGCTGAGCGATGCCCATACGGCTTGAGAGTAGCGAATGGGATTGGAAACGATATGGTGCAGCGCTTCCTCCATGAGCATCAACTCATTATACCGCATGATGGGAAGGGAGTGAGTGATGTTGATGGTTAATGCATAATTGAGGTTGAAAGAACTGATTGAGCTATTGGTCATGGCTGAACCATTGAACTTCAGGTCGTAGTTATCGATTTCGACATCCCCAGCATTGCTCAACTGGCTGGCCGACAGGGTTGCACCATTCTTGATATAGTTGACGATGAAATTCTCGGGCAGACCCTGGTAGTAGTGTTGCATTTGTTTGATGTCATGTTCACTCTTGGTATCATCCTTATAGAGGTCCGTCTCTTTTTGTACATAACGCTGAACCGCGTCGGCCTGAGCTTTGGACCATTGGTTTAAATCAGCATTCTGGTCTTTTGATATGAAAGTGCCCAGGAACAATGTGTAGTTGAAAGGCTGGATCGAGTGATTGATACTGATAGAAACCAAGTCGGTCATCGAGACATTGCTTGGCAATGTGAAGGTGATTTCCAGTGGAATGTCGGAATGGGTTGACCTGTAATCATCAATCATCTGCAACAGATCCTTTTGGGTCTGGATCTTCTTGTCTTCAATCATCTTCTGTATCGATGCCAAGCGCTTCACCGAGCAGTGGCCGGCGATATTGCCCTTGCCGTTGGTCAAGTGAATCGTGGCTCTGAAGCTGTCAAACTCCATGAAGTTGCCCTTCAACGTGAGCGTCACTTTCTTGTTGCCCTCGTTCACGTGGATGTTTTCCATAACCCAGTTGGGATAAGCGGCAAAGCGCTTGATCAGTGTCATTCCGCTACGGTACTTGTAAGGCATGTTGTAATACAAGGTGTCGTAGTAGCGTAGCAGGGTGTCATAGCGATTGTTGAAGACGCTTGGCTCGAACGTTTTGGTTTTTAAAAAATCAGTCAGAGATAAGTCCTGTTGATCGGGCAGGAACTTCAACAGTTTCATCGGCACAAACAGCACCAGGTTCACGTCGTCGATGCAGGTTTCCAGTTTGTAACGGCGCATGACTTCCCAGTACTGGATGGTCATGGCGTGGCTGTGGTTGTGGTTGGCGATAATCTTGGTGGCTACCGATTGTTTGGTCTCGCTGCTCGCCATTTCCATGCTGATGCGCTTGGCTTGGGCGATCCTGTTAGAAGCACTCTTGATGCTGTGTTGGAAACTCTGGGCTGTCGACGAGGCTTCATTGTGGCTGTTGTTTTGTTGTGCCGACGACGAGCCTGAACCGCTCGACTTGGAGTACCCTCCCGACAATCCAAACAACGCTGAGAGACCCTCGCCAATGGCGCCAAAGCCGAAGCTGCCGCCACCACTGCCGGTTTTGGCGCTGTAGTTATATTGCGATTTGCCCGCCGAAAACTGGTTGACGGCGTAGTTGAACGCAGCTGTTGTGTCATCATCTTGCGACAGGAGATAGTCCTCGGATACGGTGTCGGCACCCTCGGCTTTGTCTAAGATGGTATAGGCCTGCTTGTTCTCCCTGACGATGAGCCGTTGCTCCTCGCCCGGTGCAAGGATAAGCGAGTACAGCAGTTCGCCCAGGGCAAAGCCGTTGGGAACCCACGCCTGGTGCATGTTCAGGATATAACCCATACCCAGCGATGATGCCTGTTGGTAGAGGTCGGGGTTTGTCGACATCTTTTTCCTGAAGTCCATCACGTCGACGGGATTGACGAGCGATTCCCTTGCACCTTTGGAGATATTAGGCTCAACAAGTCGCTGCAGCATGCTGTATTTGTAGATCCTTGACGGAGCCGTGTCGGTCGACAGTCTTACGGCTTCCTCGTCGTTATCCATGAGTTTAACCCGCGGCAGGGCTGTCTCACGGTCATCCAGCTGAGACTTGAATACCTCATCGATAACCACTAGGGCGCCGGCATCTCCCTCGCCCTTGATGTTGGACGAGAGGTCATGCGTGTTGTTCAGGAACAGATCGAAGGCCTCTTTGGCGTCGCGGGGCCTGTTGCCTGTTTGGGCCAAGCGGTCAAACAGCTTGTTCTGTAGTGCCGCATACTCGGCCATCTTCCTGTCTTTCTCATTCCTATACCCTGGCTTGTATCCAGGCGAGTCAATGCCCTCATCGGTGGTACCCTCGAGCAATTGGGTATACTTTTCAATATAGTGCTCTATCTCGGCGATGCGCTTTGTGATTTCATCGTCCTCGGTAGCTCTATTAATAATAATTCTTTTTGAAGGTAATTTAATTAAATCTTTAGTTGCAGGTGTAGTTTTTTGGGGGCCAGGTGCAGAATCTATGGAGGCAGATTCAGGACCTGGGGTGCAGACTCCAGGTTCTTTGGGTCCACCTTTTATTGACTCAAGGGCTCTCTTCTCGCTGGCGAGCGCTTCCAGTTTAGTGGTGAGTGTGTTGCACTGAGCCATCAGATAGTCTACCTCATCGCCCAAGCTGTCCAGTTCGTAGAACATGTTGAGGACAGATTGTGCTTCCACACCAGCGATGATGTCCGAGGCGCTTCTCACAAAACGCTGCTTGTAGCTTCCATCTTTCACGGTGATGGTGATGGACTCCTTCATGCTGTACTTGTCGGGCAGCACGATGATGAACCTGCCGTCGCCGTCGGTCATGCCGCTTGGGTTCTCGCTGGCTTCCTTCTTGTCGTCCGACGGACTGACGATACCGCTGATTTCTATCTCGACGTCGGCCATTGGCGTGGGTTGAGCTTTGCTGTCCTTGCTGCGGTGCACAACGCGTCCCTGGATGCGGTGGGGCAGGGGCAGTGTGAACTGGATGTCATCCAAAAAGTCGAGACCACGCTTGATGTTCTTGCCGTTGAGCAACTCGAGTTCAGCGGCACTCATTTCGAACCCGCCATCTTTAAACAGGTGGAAGGGAGGATCCTCGTCATAAGTGATGAGTATGCCCAGGTCTTGACTGCCAGTTTTGGCGATGGCTCTCTTCAGCCTTGTTTGCAGGACTTGGCTCAGGTCCTTGGTGTTGATGTTCTCATTCTTTAATTCGTCCAGTATCTTGGAAATCTGGACGTTCACCTCGCTCACCGACGTCGTTGCACTCTGGAACTTGACCAGTTCATTGGCTTTTACGATGATGGTTTCAAGGCGTGTCTTATCGGCCTCGGTGTAGGAGAAATCTGTCTGTACGCTACACAGCCCTTTCAGGATGGGTGAGATTTTCTTGATGTCGATGCGAGCCAGGTCATCAATATTGCGCACACCGGCAAGTACGAGCAGGTATGCCAGGTCGGTGGTCATGTTCTCCACGCGCCACAGGTCGGCTTGCTTTACCCATGAGTTGATCAACCTCACGTCGAGGTCCAACTTGCCGGCGAGGGCCTTGCGGGAGTCGGGCGTGCGGCCTCTGTTCAGCAGGGTCGCCACATCGACGATGCCTTGGGCTTTGAGCCTTGCCTGCTGCACCTTGCTGATGCCCACGATATAAATGAGCGATGACGAGGGTGTCCGCAGGCCTGTTGACTTGTCGATCAACGACTGCAGAACCTGAACGGTAACAGTCGGAGCAAGCAGACTGGTGAACTCTTTGTGATTAGGCAGATAACCCTTCAGCAGCTCCAATTCCTCGACGGTGATGCGCTGATTGGGTGATTTGTATTTTTTCGAAAACCTTTTTTCGAGGTCATCGGCCGTCAACGGCTTATTGCTGTTTGTTGAATACCAGGTTTTGATCTTGTTCAGCAGGGCTTCAAATTCTTCGTTGTGCTCATCCATATGTTCGCAAGGTGTTTCGGGTTCGGGTTGATTATTAGCAGGGATTGGGATATCTATCTTCACTTGCTTTTTATCACTCTGTTGTTCATGATTAGAATCAACCACGTAGGCGATAGCTTCAACATATTTACCATAGTCGTTGATCCCGTAATCAACGATAACTCGGGCTATTCCTTTCCGTTCCTCTTGTGCAAGTAGGGTAGATCGTTCAGCGGTACTATAGCTATGTGGCTTATAGAGAATCAACTTTACCATTCGGTCTATGGCTTCGGCCATGATAGTTATTCGGCCGTGGACGCCATTGGATTGAATATCCCACTTAATGTCAGGGGGTAGAATCTTATATTTTTGGGGCTCGGGATTTGGCGTGGGTGTCGGACGTTTAACTGGGATTGTTATCTCCAGTTTGCTTTCATCACTTAGCTGGTTAATTCGTCCATCTATTTTAGAATAAAGGAAGGCGCTAGCTGTAACTTTTGTACCGGGATTATCCCTGACTTCAATGGAAGCATAGGGCCTACCTGTTTCTTCTCTACCACCGACCCTTAACATCACATAGTCCGTGGTATGGGCTTTGTTATCAGCAGTGATGCGTATAACTCCGGAGCTAATCACTTCATACTCAATGATGGGGGGTGGAAGCTTTTGTTTTGGCTCGGGCTGAGGATCTGGATCAGGTGTACGTACTAAAGGTGGCACTTCATAGGATTCAGTAGTGATATCACTCGCTGGATTACCGCGAAATAGGATATAGGCCTTGACTGTAACTTTGTCGAAATGATGGCAGTGGATAGTCAAGGAAGCCTCATCCTCACCATCTTGACTCCTTCGCTCGGGTATTAACCCTTCAGGACCGTCTCCCTGGATTGCGACTAGTCCTCTCCCTTGGGCGTCGCCTGTGGCGGTGACTATAAGTGTACCATCATAAACGTTTCCACGGTAAGATAACGCACCAGGGTTCCATTCCCATTTGATACTAGGGGCATCAAAGGATATGTCCATCCCTTCCATTCCGTCTTCAAAATCCTCACTCATAATATTCGGGTTTATAGTTTATTAGGGTGTTTAAAATCAATTCCTTGTCATTAACAATTTGGATTGTAAACACAGGATAGATAATAAATCGTTAGGTTAAGCATTCGCAAAGTTATACACTTTATTTGATATTTGCAATAATTGTTGCGTTTTTTTTTAAAAAAAGAGATTGTTGCCAACTAAAAAACATAGATTTGATAGATACTCATTATTCTAATGTAAAAAAGGCAACAATAATACTTTTCCTTTTTATTGCCGAGGCGGAGCCTCGATCCACTGGACGAGTCGCGCACAAGATGCCTTGAGAGGCTGGCTGCGGTCGTCGTGTCCCGTGGGCCAGGGCTCTGCCCTGGTCACATCGTGCAGATGAGGGCGGCCAGGTCGTTGAGGCGGTTGCACTGGTCGCGGGTGATGGTGTGGTGGTCGCTGTGGTAGGGCCAGGGGGCGACAAGCAGCACCTGGCCGCTGGCACAGGCATTGAACATCTCCCCACCGGGTTTCCACATGGGCGAGAAGCCGTTCTCAAGCAATTGGATGAAGGGAAAGCCTGCTGCTCGGATCATGTCCATCACGGCTTTTTCGCCGGGACTGATGCGGGGCGAGACGAGCACAGCGCCGCGCTGGGCCATCTTCAGGAATCGTGCGATGGTGTGTTCTTTTTCCTCTTTGGTCATGTCGCGATGGCACTTCACGGCGACCTTGTTGGGGCTGTCGAGCAGAAAGCGGTTGCCCATGACGGTAACACTCTGGTCGCCGATGGTGATGTCCTGTCGTGTTTTGAAGAACTCTGGATGATTGCGCTTGGTCCACAAGCGGCGCGGGTTGTCATCCAAGTACTTGAACATGGTATTAAGTTGATTCTTGCCCTGCAGAATGCGGTCGTTGTAGCCCTCTTCCCAGAGCGGGGACAAGGACAATTCCCTGGCGACCCTGTTGCACCCGACCTTGAAGCCGTTGATCACGTGGCCCAGGTGGCGCGGGAGCCGTTCGGTGGCCTGCAGGTGATCTGGCATGAGTCGCAGGGTGAGCAGCCTGACCTGGGGGTAGAATCGGGGTATCTCGCGCCAGCAGGCGGCGATGCGCTCTCCTAAGGGGGATGGATTGAACCAGGGCTGGGAATGGTTATCGTCAGGACTGCAAACGGCGCCCAATAGCGGGCGCCGTCCTTTGATGGCGAGCGTGATCATGTAGATGCAGGGCGACTGGTAGTCGTGGCGGTCATGCCGCCGCTTCATCGATTGGTGCCGCCCCAGCTCGGGGTGGGCGGCCAGCCAGCGCTGCTTGTTCTCGCTCAGGGGCATTCTCTTTTCCTTTTTACCAGGTTTCTTTTTACCGGGGCGGAGCCCCGGCCCACGGGACACGACAGGCGCGAGTGCCTTGCGGGGCTGGCAGCGGGGGTGGTGTCTCGTGGGCCAGGGCTCCGCCCTGGTGGTGATATTACTTCTCGAGGCGGATGCGGGCGTCAACAGCGGTGACGTGGTCGGGACCGGCCAGCAGCGGGTTGATGTCCATCTCCTTGATCTCGGGAGCGTAGTGGAGCATGGTCGAGAGGCGGCAGATGATCTTCACATAGGTGGCCTCGTCAAGACCTTGCTTGCCGCGGGTGCCCTGGATGATCTTGTAACCCTTGAGGGAGCGTACCATACGCTCGGCCTCGGGCTGTGACAGGGGTGCGAGACCGAACTGAACGTCCTTCAGTACCTCGACGAAGATGCCTCCCAGGCCGCACAGCACGTTGTGGCCGAAGGTCTTCTCGTATTTGGCACCGATGAAGAGCTCGGTGCCGCTGATCATCTTCTGGATCATGACGGCGGTGGCGTCGGGGATCTGCATCATGCGGTCGAACTCGGCCTCGAGCTGGGCGTCGTCCTTGACGTTGAGCGTCACGCCGCCCACATCGCTCTTGTGCACGGGGCCAACGACCTTGACAACGATGGGATAGCCCATCTCGCGGGCTGCGGCAACGAGCTCGTCACGGTTGGCCGAAACCTTCTCGGGCACGACGGGAATGGCGGCTGCCTGCAGCAGGGCGCGCACGTTGTCGGGCGAGATGTAGCCGTCCTCCTTGATGCCGTCGATGATGGCACGCACGGCCTTGACGTCAACTTCGGGGCACAGGTTGTCGGTGGGGGCGGGCTTGGGCGTGTCGCTCACGCGGATGAGCGCCTCGGCCAGTGCCACCTCGTCGGCAAAGTTTACATGACCCTTGTCGATGAACTCCTTCACCTCGCGGCCGGCGATATTGAGGCACGGCAGCACGGGGAAGATGGGTTTCTTGCAGGTGAGCATCTTCTCATGCAGCACGTTGTAGGCGTCGTCGCAGGGCACCAGACCCGGGGTGCCGAAGATGACCACGATGGCGTCCACGTTGTCGTAGCGCTTCTCGCAGAAGTCGATGCAGATGCCCAGGTGCTCGGGAGTGCCCGTTGCCAGGAAGTCGATGGGGTTGGCTACCGATGAGCCGGGATAGAGCTGTGCCTTGAGTTCCTCGCCGATTTTGGCATCGAGCATGGGCACGTTCATGCCGCCCTTGGAGAGGGCGTCGGTCAGCATCACACCGGGGCCGCCGGCGTGGGTGACGATGGCGACGTTCTTGCCGGTCATCTCGGGCAGGGTGAGCACGCAGCCGATGGTGGTGAGCTGGTCGCGCGAGTAGCAGCGCACGATGCCGGCCTTGCGGAACAGGGCGTCGACGGCGGTGTCGCTCGATGCGATGGCACCCGTGTGGCTCGATGCGGCACGGCTACCGCTCTCGCTCGAACCCGACTTGACGGCGGCGATGCGGCAACCCTTGCTGATGAGCGAGCGGGCGTGCTTGAGCAGGCGCTCGGGGTGAGAGATGTTCTCGATATAGAGCAGCTTGACCTTGGAGTCGCGTTCGGGGTCAAAGTGTTCGTCCATATATTCCAGCACGTCCTCGATACCGATCTGCTTGCCGTTGCCAATCGACCACACGCTGTTGAACTGCAGGCCCTTGCTCACACCCGAGTCGATGATGAACACGGCGGTAGCACCCGAGCCGCTGATGAAGTCAGCGCCCTTGGGGCTCAAGGCAGGAATGGGCAGCGTGAACACGCTGTGGTGGTTGGTGGTCAACAGGCCGATGCAGTTGGGGCCGATGAGCGCGGCACCATACTTCTCGCAGGTGTCCAGAATGTGCTGCTCCAGCACGGCGCCCTCGTGGGTCTCCTCGCCGAAGCCGGCACTGATGATAATGAACGCGCGCACACCCTTGTGCTCGGTCAGATAGTCAACATACTCGGGGCAGTACTTGGCTGCCACCACCAGGATGGCCAGGTCGGCGTTGGGCAGGTCCTTCATGTCGTGATGGGCCTGGATGCCTTGCACGACGTCCTCCTTGGGGTTGAGAACGTAAAGGTCACCTTTGAAACCGCCCTGTTTCAGGTTGCGCACGATAGCGCCACCGGGCTTTTGCTCGTTGTTGCTGCCGCCAATGACGACAATACTCTTAGGATTCAGTAATTGCTGGTTAATCATTGTTTTATCTAGTCTTTAGTTGTTGGTTTTTAGTCTTTAGTTAACGGTTTCTCAAATCGGGCACAAAGGTAATCAAAAAATAATTAATTAAGGAATGTTCAATTCGTTATTTCAATTCAAGCAGTCATTGTAATGAATTCTTTGGTTATTATGACGTGAATTGTCCGAGATTATCAGTTTATTTTAGTAAGAAATACTTCAAGAATTTTGATTTAAATTGATGTAACGTTATGCTCAAATGAAAAAACAACAACCTTTTTTTGTTCTTCACCACACTTTTTCCTAAATTTGCAGCGACAAACTATTCTTTCTTTTTCAAAATAAAAAAGTTGATGTAATATGTTTGGATAATAATTGACATATGCTAACGTAAGCGTTAACTTTGATTCTGGTCTCATAAAATTCGCCAAATTTTAAGAAACTACCAAGAGTAAAAGTTGATGCTCGCGCCATAGGCGTGGGCTATACTTGTATATGGTAGTTGGGTGTTTGGCGATACCTTTGAGACGTGTACAAAGTATTTGGTCCACGTTTCCTTTTTTATATCCAACAAAGCGACCAATTCTACAAATAAGTAATTAAAGTTGAGTAGAAAAAACAAAGCCAAATGGTTTTAAGAATTAAAAGAAATAATATATGATCAAGGCACATTTTTCAGAGACGGAGACTGTCATCAAAAAAATACTTCCATATCTTATTCGTCGAGGATATGACGTAAAGAATGATCTGAGTTTTGAAAGTCCAACAGCTGATGACGGAATCACTAGAGGATATATTGACATTCTTGTATCAATTGACATGCGTAAGTGTTTTGTTATAGAGGCAAAGAAAATATCAAAAAAATTGGATTCAAAAGATAAAGCACAAGCATTAAAATACGCCAAATCAGAAGATGTTCCTTTTGCAGTGTTAACTAATGGTGTGAATATTTATTGTTTTAATACTGTCACAGGAGAACGTATCACTTTTGATGGAAATATAGTTGACAAGTTGCCAACTCGAGCAGAATTGCCCAAAGTTCTTAAGCTTTTTATCTCAAACAAGAAATGTTGTGACATTTCATTATCAGATAAATTATCGTTGCCTTATCGTCAAGGGCTATCTCAGCGCCAGTTGAATTTTTTATTTGAGAAGTGCCACAATTTAATAAGAAAGCTCGAGCACAATGAGCAAGATGCTTTTGAAGACTTCTCAAAGATTTTATTTCTGAAATTACTGGAAGAAAAAGCAGAAAATGAAGCGGGTAAACCAAATGCATTTAAGCTGCCCTATAGTTATCGGTTTTATGAGTTGGCTAAGATTCAAAAAGAACAAGCCGATCAAGTACGGGTAGCCGTTGGAAATATGATCGAAAATATCAAAAGAATTACTAAGTACAGCGATGTGCTTGGCAATGGTATTGGCTTACATAATTCCAATACATACTACGAGATAGTTAAGAATCTTGACAAAATATCTTTTTCCGATTGTTCAACAGATGTAAAAGGTTCAGCGTTTGAATACTATGTGAGGGCAACACTGAAGGGCAGGAAACTTGGGCAGTATTTTACCCCTCGAAATCTTGTAAGGCTTATGTATGCAATCTTGGGGGAGGAGAAGATATATGATACTATTAAAAATTTAGACTCTGGAAAAAAGTTCAAAATTTTAGATCCTGCGTGCGGAACTGCTGGCTTCTTAGTATATATGCTTCAACGTAATCTAAAAAAGCTTGATGATGAACATAATCGCAATCAATTGACTGATGACAGATTCAAAGAGATACGCAAAAGGATTAAAGAGAACACATTTTATGGTTCAGATGCGAATCCCGCTGTGGCTGCTGCCGCTAAAATGAATATGATTATAGCTGGCGATGGCCAAACAAATATAATAAATGAAAATAGTTTAGGAAAGAATGCTGAAAATTGGAGTGTTGACAATGCCGATGTAGATATTATTGTTACCAATCCACCATTTGGAACATCCGAGAATGGTAGTCTGTCAGAAGAGGACATGACGCAATATACAATGAATTCAAAGAAAGGTCAAGTATTGTTCTTGGAAAAAATGATTAAAAGTACTAAGGGGGGCGGTGAAATTTTTACGGTTATTGATCAAGGTATCATCAATACCGATACCAATATTGCAATACGTAGATATATACTACAAGAATGTTGGATAAAGGCAATTGTGGAACTTCCAATAGAAACGTTTAAGCCCAATAAAATAAATGTTAAATCCAGTCTGCTTTATTTGAAGAGAAAGACAGAAGAAGAGATACAGTGTGATCAAGACTATTTCTTCTATCTTGTGAAAGTGAATACACTTGGCTATGATCCAACGGGAAAAGATCTGCGAGGCTTTAATATTCAAGAAATGATAGATGATATCACAGCAAATTTGTTTGAAAACACAAGTTCATATTATGAAGGGAAAAACGGTTATTGGTGTTTTCACTATATGAAGGCATCAGACATCAAAGCAGATTCGACTGTCCGTTTTGACCACAAGTTTATTGACCCTAGCACTAGGGCAATGATACTTGACCTATATTCTAAGAGTAAAACAAAAGTAAAAGACGTCAATACTATTAAAACCTCCCGAGGGAAGAGTCCAGATACAGAACAATATGTAGATGAAAATGATGGTTATGCTGTAGTAATAAAAGCTGGTAATATCACAAAATATGGAACAATAGAATTGAATGAAAGTGATTGGATAGAAAAAGCTGTATTTGAGGAGTACGAGACAATGCACAATCATTGTAATATCATAGCAATGAAAGGCGATGTGTTAGTAGCATCTACTGGCGATGGCACTTTGGGGAAAACAGCAGTTTACGATCAGCTCACTCCAGCCATAGTAGATGGTCATGTGACAATCATTCGTGTTGACCCTAACAGGATTGATCCATATTATCTCGCAGGCTATCTTAGAAAAGGTGCTGGTGCTATCCAAATTAATCGTGCCTATACCGGAGCAACAGGGTTGATTGAATTGACGCCAGAACAGCTAGATGCAGTTGTGGTAGACACTCTTGGTGATAACGTTAATGAACAGATTAAGATGGCGAAACAATTAAGGAAACTTGAGAAGCAAGCAATTCAATATTTACAGAAAGCGGAGGAAATGCAGTCTAAATCTTACAATGTGATGATGTGAAGAATAATAGTCCTAAATAAACGAGAATGTTGAAATGTGGTTAAGATTCATTAACGTTTCCGCTCCACCTCTTTTGTCTGATGATGTTAGATGAAAGAGCTTTTTGCTCAAATACTTATACGTGTTCATTTCATGAGTGGGAATTTGCTTTTGACGCGAGAACGGATTATGTATAAACTAGGATTGCGGATGCCATAATTAGTTTAATTCGTGTAATTCGTAGTTCAAAGAATATGTGAGGCATTGTAGTCAAATGGTTGCTTCCTATTCTTAGTGTTATTGGTCAAAAATCCTTAAAAAATTTGTGGGGTGCAGATAAATGTGTAACTTTGTGGGTTGAAATTTGCTTCTAATACGTAGACAACCAAGTTAAACCTTATAATAATGAGAAAATTACTGTTAGGTGATGAGGCTATCGCCCAAGGAGCTCTCGATGCTGGCTTGAGCGGTGTGTATGCCTATCCAGGTACTCCCTCGACCGAGATCACGGAGTACATTCAGAATTCCAAGTTAGCGGTGGAACGCAACGTTCATCGCCGCTGGTGTACTAACGAAAAGACGGCTATGGAGGCTGCCTTGGGTATGTCCTTCATGGGTAAGCGTGCGCTGGTCTGCATGAAGCATGTAGGCCTGAACGTCTGCGCCGACCCGTTTGTTAACTCGGGCATGACGGGTGTGAACGGCGGTCTGGTGGTCCTCGTGGCCGACGACCCCTCCATGCACTCCTCACAGGACGAGCAGGATAGCCGCTTCTATGGCAAGTTTGCGATGATCCCCACGCTGGAGCCCAGCACACAGCAGGAGGCCTACGACATGATGGAGAAGGCCTATGCCCTGAGCGAGGAGGTTTGCCTTCCCGTGCTCATGCGCGTGACCACTCGCATGGCCCACAGCCGTGCCGTTGTCGAGGTAAAGGAGACACCGCGTGCCGAGAATGAATTGAACTATAACGCCAAAGCCAGTCACTGGGTATTGCTCCCCGGCAACGCCATCAAGCGCAACATCACGGTGACAGGACAGCAAGCCGAACTCGAGCAGCGTGCCGTCAAGAGCGAGTACAACAAGTATGTTGACGCTCCCGACCACTCTTTGGGTATCATTGCAAGCGGCATCGCTTACAACTACCTGATGGAGTGCTACCCCGACGGTTGCCCCTACCCCGTACTCAAGATCAGCCAGTATCCCATGCCCAAGGAACTCATCGGCCGCATGACCGCCGAGTGTGACGCCGTCCTCATCGCCGAGGAGGGACAGCCGTTCATCGAGGACCTCGTGCGCGGCGTGATGCCAGGCAATGCCGTTATCAAGGGACGACTCTCCGGCGAATTGCCCCGCACGGGCGAGCTCAGCCCCGACGCCCTCAAGAGCGCTCTGGGCATTGAGGTTCGCGAGGGTTATGCCAGCTGCGAGGATGTCGCTCCGCGTCCCCCCGCACTGTGCCAGGGTTGCGGACACCGCGACGTCTATACCGCATTGAACGAGGTGCTGAAGGATTATCCCAATGCTCGCGTGTTTGGCGACATCGGTTGCTACACCCTGGGATTCATGCCCCCGTTCAAGGCCATCCACTCGTGTGTTGACATGGGTGCCAGCATCACCATGGCCAAGGGAGCCAGCGATGCCGGACAGTGGCCCGCTGTTGCCATCATCGGCGACTCCACCTTCACACACTCGGGTATGACAGGACTGCTTGACGCCATCAACGAGAACGCCAACATCACCGTCATCATCAGCGACAACCTCACCACTGGCATGACCGGTGGTCAGGACTCGGCAGGTACCGGCAAGTTCGAGGACATCTGCCGGGGTCTGGGATTGCCCGAGGAGCACCTGCGCGTGGTAGTTCCTCTGCCCAAGAACATGCCCGAAATCACGCAGGCTCTGCGTGAGGAGATCGAGTACCGCGGCACCAGCGTCATTATCCCGCGCCGCGAGTGCATGCAAACATTACAACGTCATCTCAAACAAAAGAAAGCACAGGAGGCAAAGCAATGAAAACTGATATCATCCTTTGCGGCGTGGGAGGACAAGGTATCCTCTCCATCGCCACCGTGATTGGCGAAGCTGCCATGCACGAGAATCTTTATATCAAGCAAGCCG
>JAEEGI010012725.1_pt1 | contig 17945 bp, 17 predicted proteins | sample 8958751 | NCBI WGS metagenome assembly JAEEGI01 (sample SAMN16246545, study PRJNA631951) | gut metagenome | biome: gut microbiome; feature: rumen; material: KS-attached | host: Bos | place: Iran: Karaj | collected 2018-10 | reverse complement strand
ATGTTTTGCCTTCTTTTAAAGCTTTTTGAATACTGATACGGTCATCAAGTGTCAGATGTGTAAATTTATAAGATGACATACACTAACCTCCTTTCAATAAATAGCCATCTCCTGACACTTTTTACTTCAATTCTTGCATAAAAAAAGAAGTCAGTCTCGTTTGCAAGACTAACTTCAGTAAGTTTTTAAATTATAGATTAGTTATAAATCATATAAAGAATAACTGGAAATAAAATTTTCAATTAAGGAGCCCGAATTTTGAGCCTTTGTGCATTACTGTCTTCTTTCTTTCGAATATATAACTTTTTCCCCGATTTCTATCTCTCCCAGCTTTAAAAGATGCCCTACGGCTCGCTTAAACTGGTTTTTGCTCATATTGCATTCACGCTTTATGATCTCGGGTGAAACCTTGTCGTTGAAAGGAAGTACTCCGTCATACTGTCTGATTAAGTACATTACGTAGTCCGCATCCTTGTCAATCGTTGCATACGCTTTGTCACGAAGCGCAAGGTTTAATCTGCCGTCTTCAAGTACTCCTGTCACTCTCGCTTCGAAGGTGTCGAGTACGTGAATTTCCTTCGTCAGTTCCTTGGCGGGAATAAGCGCCGAGTACTTATCATCCACGGCGCAGAAAGCGCCGAATCTCTCGGATATCTCGTATACTCTGGCGTTTACCCAGTCATCCTTTTGATAACCGCTGTCGGTTTCAAGGTATTTATAGATTTTCATCGAAGCACAGATTCTTGAGGACTTGTCTATATAAGCCCTGACAAGAACTTCGTCTCCGACATTAAGCTTGGTCGTCTGTTCCTTAAAGGGTAAAAACAAATCTTTTTCGAGACCCCAGTCAAGAAACGCTCCGATTTTGGAAACCTGCTTAACTGATAAAAGAGCAATGTTTCCGACCGTAATCTTCGGATTTCGTCTCGTTGCTATAAGTCTGTCGTTTGAATCCTTGTAAAGAAACAGTTCGAGCGTATCTCCGGTTTTGAGATCTTCGGGAACTTCTTTTTTAGGAAGAAGTACCCTTTCATCCTCATGACCGTCTTCGGCAAAATACATACCGAAGTCCACTCTTTTAACGGCCTTTAAGGCCTGTCTGTTACCGATTAAAAACATGTTTATCCGTCCTAGAATATATTGTTGCCAAAGCCACCTCTGGGTTTAAAATCTTCGGCATAAGTTTCTCTTTCCCATGCCGCAAAGTCATCATCAGAATATCTGTTAACGGTCTTACCGCCTTTTTTAACTGTATTGGGATGAGGAGTGGAAGCACCTTTCTTGGGAGGAGCGGAAAGATAAAATCCGCCGTTTCCGAAAGGATTGCTGCCGTCCTTGGTAGTAAATGATACATGCTCGCTGGGCTGTGAAGGAGCATTATCATGATGATTTGCGTAAAGACTTCCGCCGAGTCCCGAAGAAGCCGATGTACTTGTCGTCGAAGCTGAAGCTGTAGGTACACCGAGTACAGATGCGAAAGGATTCGACGAAGTGCTTGATTCGGGTGCACCGAGTGTCTTGCCGTATGCGCTTCCTCTGTCAACAAGAGTACCTGAGCCGTAGTTGCTTTCGTAACTTTCTTCAGAATCCGAACCGCTGTAATAAAGTCCGTTGTATGCATCGGGTGCGGTAATCGGTCTGTCCCATTTGGATTTGCTCTTCTTTTCGCCGCTGCCGGGAGTAATTCCGCCGAGACCTCCGAATGTACCTATATCGCTCTTTACAATAGCGGAAACGGGTTCGGGTGCGGGAGCGGGTTCGGGCTCTGTGTATGTTGTATAAGCAGTTTCGGGCTCTGCATATGTAGTTGCAGGTTCGCTGTAAGAAACACTTTCATATGAAGATGTTTCGGGAGCGCTCTCAGAGATACCCGAACTGAAAGATAAATTCTCTGTTGAAGTCGTCTCGCTTGCAACGCCTTTCTTCGTAAAAGGAGTGCTGGTGGAAACGGATGAAGCGGAAGCGCCGCCTCTGTATAAAGCTCCGCCCATTCCTGCAGAAGGTGCGCTGTCAACCGTAGCAACCGTCTTAGCAGGTTCGGGTGCGGGACTCTCGGTTTTTCTTGAGAAAGAAATCGAAGAATTCTTAGGAGCATCGTAATTCTTTTTTGCAAAAGGATCGGGTGCGGGAATATCCTCAAACTTCTTTGACGAAGGTTTGTTGAATACGATTGTACTCGAAGGTCCTGTCTCTTCGGTAGAACCTGCAAGTGCAAAGAATAAATAAATGCCGACTATAAGAAGGAAGGCAATATTAAGAAGCATCCAGGCCGGCTTAACCGGTGATGCGTTGATTGCATTTCTTAAGATGTTGGTAAATCCCGTGATGTAAAGGGATATTCTTACCATTTCCTTATAGTTATAAGGCTGCTTGATAATCTTGTTGATACCAAAGCCGACTCCGCCGAAGAAGAAGCCGAGCACAACTGCTTTAATACCGAACCAGATAAGTGAAACGCCTGCCACGATAAGGAAGAATATAATAAATTTCTCTTTGAAAATATTTATGAGACCTTCTCTGTTGAAGCTGTTGGGAAGACCTATCATGTTGGCGATGTCAGAATATTTGAGAGTAGAAGTTACGCCAACCATATTGATGTTGGTAAGTGATTTGCCGTTAAATACGATAACTGATTTGCCGTTCGACCAGTCAGTTAAAATTTCAACCTGGTCAATATATGCCTTGTCGGCATTATCGATATCAGAGTTGAATACAACGTACTGATTCTCGTTGACCTGAATATAAGAATTTTCTTCAAATTTTACCAATCCCCCGGTATAAGTAAACTGAGGAACCGTCTTTATGGTTTCCACGGCCTGCGTAATAAAACCATTACCGCCAAGGCATCTTAAATAAATAATGCCCCAGTAAACAGCAGCTGACGCAATAACCGCAACGATGGTATAAACTACAACCTTGAATGTGGACTGGTTGGCCAGTCTGTTGAAAAATCGAGGTTTGATTATACCTTTGAATACATACTTTAATTGTCCGAATAAACCAATATTGCTCTCCATATTTTCCCCTTATTTTTTATAAAAACAACCCTTAAAACCCTTTTGGTCTTCTGCAGACCTATACTATTATAATGGAAAGATATTATTTTGCAAATAATTACTCATGATTATTTTTTGTTTACTGATACAATTTCATAATATCCGTTGTTCAGTAAAACCGATATCTCATTGTTGTCCTCAAGCCATTTGAAAATATATTCATTTTCCTCTGAGTAATAGTATGCGGGGTTGACGCCAAACGATGCGTCACGCACCACAATCTCGGGATATTTCTCCGGAAATACCTCGTAATACTTTCCAAACATTTCGTTAAATGCCGTAGTTCCCTGCACGGAAGGCGTCGCCACTCTGTCTACAAAAGTTACGTAGAAAAGCTGCTCCTGTCCGATATAAAGAACATTTTTGCCGGAATCTATGGCATCTTTGAAATCTTCATAAGAACTGTTCCATGCATTCGCCTGGTCCTTTAAAATGTAAATTCCCTTCGCAGGACCGTTTTCCACTTTCTCAAGTTTGGCTCTTACGGTAACAGGCAAACATCCGTTAACTCGTAAAAGAAACAGTCTGCATGATAAAAGACATAAAAGACAGAAAGCTATGCAAACGACACAAAGAATTCTGTCCGATGCACCCTTCTCTTCTTTTTCTTCTTTTACGAGATATTTTTTGCCGATGATAATAATGCCTGCCATCACGGCGATGAAAAGCTTCGAATAAAGTGAATTGGAATCCATGTTCGTTATCACAAATACCATCGGAAGCGTAAATACCGAAGGAATGATTGCATACCAAAGCTCTGCGGAAAAATGCCTGTAATCCTTAATGCAGATAAGAATAAACAGCACGGCATATACGATATATCTCGACTGAAGATAAAACTGGTTTTCATCTCCGAATGCATATCCGAAAAGCGTCTTAAGCGAAAGCCATACGGTCGCGAAGATCAGAATATTTATTATAAAAGAAAAGACTTCGATTTTTCTCTTCCATACGATTCTCTGGATGATTCGGTAAATAAGTGCAAGTACAACTCCTACGCCCAGTCCTATAGCAATCTCTATTCCCTGCTCTTTTAACTGCATGGGATATGTTGCAAGCTTATAAGCCATTCCGCCCGAAGTGTGCGACGAATCCATTAAAATATAGCTTATAAAAAACGGCAGTTCCTTCGGCGAAACATTTATTATAATCACGAGCATTGTGATAAGGCCCACCAAAATTGTTCCTGCGAGGAAAGGAAGGATGCCTTCTTTTTTCTTTCTTACCGCCATGGCAATTACAAAGATAAAAAAGATCGGAATCATCGACGGATAACAAAGCACACTCACGCCAAAGAAAACGCCGGCAAGTAAATAAAGAACAATCTTCTTTCCCTTATCTGCCGTCAGCAAAAGAAGAAAGACCGCAAGCATGCTCCAGTAATGCATCACCTCGAACTCGGGCATTGCAACCCATTTGGGCAGGAAATTCATGTGAACCAGAAACGCCAGGGCAGCCACTTTCGCATCGGTTTCTTTTTTGGAAACAAAGAAAAGAAAAACTCCGAGAGCCAGATGAATCAGAATCCCTGCCATTCTTAAATAAATCACGCAGTAATCTGTGCCGTTAAAAATCTTTACAAAAGGATACAGAAAGATTGCGGGGAGAAATGCCGAAAACTGATGCGGCTCCCACATATCATACATGAGCTTGTCTCCGGTAACCAGACGGTACGCCTGCGCCACCGCATAGGATTCGTCAACGTCAATGCTCACAAACAAAGCCTTTACTATACCGATTAAAGTAAGCAGGGCGAGTACAATATATGCAATTCTTACAGTGTATGTTAAAGTCTTTTTCATTTAAGCCAACCAATATGTGATATCTGATATTATAACATAAATAAAAAACCGACACGCAATCTTTTGGCGAAAACATGTCGGTTTATTTAAGTATGAACTTGGATGGGTTAGTTTTCTCTTTTATTTCCGAAGAAGAACAGCGCTACCGTTCCTCTGCCTGTATGTGTACCTATGATGGTTCCGATATCAAATATCTTTACGCCGTCTTTTATATTCGGGAACATTTCTTTTAAGAGCCCTGCCAGATATTCGGCATCTTCACGACAGCCCGAATTTGAAATGAAGCAGCGCTTGGAATATTCTTTTCCAAACTCACAGTTTTCAAGCATCTTTTCGGCAGCTTCTTTTGCAGCCTTTTTCTTGCCTTTAACCTTATACTGAACAGCGAGCTTGCCTTCGGCATCCACATTCATGACCGGACAGAGATTAAGGAAGTTTCCTATCGCACATGCTGTGGCTGAAATTCGACCGCCTCTCTTAAAATGTGTAAGATCAGTGGTGTAAAACCAGTGCTGAACATTGAGTTTCTCAGCCTCTGCAAATGCGGCCAGTTCTTCAAGAGAAGCACCGTCTTCTTTTCTTTCAATCATTGCGTCTAAAAGAAGTCCGTATCCCGAGGATGCGGCAAGCGAATCGATTACGACTATCTTTCTGTCGGGATATTCGCTTTTAAGTTCTTCAGCCGCAGTGTGAACACTGTTGTATGTTCCGGAAAGGCCTGATGAAAATGCAAGGTGCAGAATATCATAGCCTTCTTTTAGGAACGACTCAAAAAATTCAATGGCATCCGCTATGTTTACCTGAGAGGTAACCGGCATTGATCCGTTATCAATTTTCTTGTAGAAATCTTCATAAGAAAGGGTCTCGCCCAGATCGTCCTTATAATCCGTACCGTCCAGATTATAATGGAAACTGACAAAAGGAATATTTTTTTCTTTTAAATATTCAAGGTTTAAATCGACTGCAGTATCGCAAGTAAGTAAATATTTTTCCATCGTTAAACTCCTGTGGTATTTATGAACTCCAGATGTAGTTTTGAAAACTACATACACTATATCACAGCAGCCCCGTATAATCAACAAAAAACCAAATTATCATTTTTAAAAATATTTGTTGCGTTTTCAATTCATATCGTGTACAATACATTAGTGTCTAAAAAATAGCGCCATCGCCAAACGGTAAGGCAACGGACTCTGACTCCGTCATCTCAAGGTTCGAATCCTTGTGGCGCTGCTAAAAAAATCCCTTGATTGATATCAAGGGATTTTTGTTTTTCAGTTTTGACACAGGGGGACGGGGGGTTAGTGTCATTTTATGGTATATACGCCAAACCTGTATATCCCAGCCATTCATCCGTACTTTCATAAGTAGCCAGTTCGGACATTCCGCAATGAAACATTGAATGTCTGTATTGCGCTAATATCATTTGCAACCGCGTATATTGGCAGTTGGCAGGCTTTTCGTATAGATCCTCATCCTTCAAACCTAAAAGATATTTATCTACCTTATCCTTCACATAATCCATATACTCGATGAGTTTCTCTCGTGGAATCATATATCCTTCTGCTGCAGTATATCCCTCACGCGATTCGGATATAATGCTATACTTCTCCTCTATTCCGATAAGACTGTAGACAGGCGAATAATCATAATCAAACGGATTTATAAAATACTTATCCATTGAGTGAATCATATGAAACAGAAATCTGGAATTGTTCACATTGTCAACCATACATGATAAATCCGCTCTGTTAATCTGTTCATACATATTGATAAAAAGTATATTTGTCTGTTCGCTTATAATTTTTACAATATCATTCATTCTTTTACCCTTTAATTAAATCAAACGTATACCATTCTCAGCTAAATTCGAAAGCATTTCTTCCGACACATGAAAACTTTATCAAATCAATCAGTTCTCATATATCTTGCATCTTTATAAGTTCCGATTTTTTTTATTTTGTTTTCTTTGATCATTTTACTTAGCACAAGTTCTACTGTTTTAACGCTAATATCCGGTACTTTTTTTATTATATCCTGTTTTGATATGGGAACATATGCTGAAAGCAATATGTTCTCGACTCTTTCAGATTTCTTTGCTTTTTTCAAAGAAATCTCCATAAAAGAATCGTCCAGTTCGCTGAAACACTTATATAGAATCTGAAGGAAATATATTATCACCGGGACGTAATCATTTTTATTCTCATGCCACATATAGGAAGACTCCGCTAACGCCTCGTAATAATTTGCTTTATACTTATTTACCTGGCCTTCAAATGATATATATCTAACTATGTCATATCCCGAAATATATAATAACAGCACTGTTAACAATCTCGAAACACGACCATTACCATCAGTAAAAGGATGTATGCAGAGAAAATCCAACACAAAGCACGGAATCAATAATAAAGGGGATATTTCAAAATCTTGTCTTGCATCATAATAAGCCAATATCAACTGCTCCATATCATCTCTAACATCTTTCGCTGCGACCGGCTTAAATCTGACTCGTCTGCTTCCATCAGATCCGTATTCCATAATGAAATTATTTGTTTTCTTATATTTCCCAGCTTCGGATCTATTCGTTTGCTCTTCAATCAACTTATGCAACAAGCATATGGTCTCTTCTGAGATATCTATATCCGAATGGTTGGAATGTATTAAATTTAAGGCTTCTTTATAGCCTGCTATTTCCATTTCAGCATGTGTAATGGGTTCAGAGCCGGAAACAATATCCTTTATTCTTGAATCCGTTGTTACAATACCTTCAATTGCATTACTGCCTTTGACTGAATCAATCACAGCTTTTTTCTGTAAACTATTGAAAGTCTCTTCATATTGCAGCTTTCTAAATATCTCTTTAGATTTCAAATCGGCAATAGCACCTGTTAGCCCTACAATATTCCCGGGTATTTCTTTCTTTAAAAACGAATAATCATATATGTGCATATAAATATCCTCAAAATAAAATTTACTACCTAAATTTTATCATTTTTTAGGTAGTAAATCAACGTCTGTTCAATTATTCATATCATAAATCAAGTTTAAGCACTTTCTCTTTCCGTACTCTCTTCCTGGAAGCGTTTGAGGTCTTCAGTCATAACCCTGGCGGTTCTAAGGTCCATGAGCCATCCGATCAGAACGACCAGGCAATAAATAATCACGATGCTTAATGCTACAGCTGAAGCGGTAATCAGAATATCGCGTGTTAAGGGCTGACCGACAAATATAAATACAACGATTGCAACAACCGTCATCATCATCTGTGCAATTTCTTTTATGATAGCCTGCTTTACTGTCAGTTCTTTATCGCTTCTTACAAACAGTGCAGGGATTATACCAATAACTCCGTAAATCAGCGGATACGCAAATACTTCGTAACCAAATTGTTGTTCCGGTCTTAGGATTTTACCCAATATCAAAATGGCCAGATTTATCAGTGTGACACTTATAAAAAAACTGCCTGCTATATTTTTGATACGTTCTTTCATACTTTACTCCGTTCTGTTTAACATCCTATCGTTTGAGACATTCTTTTATCTCAGGGACGTATTTACGAGAGATTATCACCTGTTCACCGTTTTTTAGCTGACACATAAAACGTCCGTTAAGTGCGGGTTTTATATACGATATCTTCATCAGATTTACAATTACGGCCTTGGATATTCGCGCAAACTGGCGCTTGGGAAGCACTGTCTCAAATTCATAAAGTCTTTTACGAGATTCGTAGCATTCATCTGCAAGATAAATAAAAGTGCGATCATCCACAGATTCAACATACAATATGTCAGCGATGAGAATCTGATACATCTTCTCATCTTTAAATGCGTCGACACTTCCCTGCCGCATCTTAACAAACTGAACAATCTCATTGACACGATCATCAACTTTATGACAGCCTATTTCAATATATTCTTTTTCACTTTCGCTAATTGTTTTTATTTCAAGTTTCATTTTTCCCTTAGTAGCATTCTTCTATCGAGAAGCTGCCTTCGCCCTTCAGATAGCAATCCATAAAATCTACTACGATTTCGTTAACCTGGTCTATACATCTTTTAGGATCGACACTTCCTGTTCCAAGCATTTTTGCTAAAAAAGGTGAAAAGAGAGGAAGGTCGGTAAAGTTCATATGCTCCGAACCCCTAAAATAAGTGCTGTAACCGCTCACTGCATTTTCAAGAATCACATTATTGGTATAATTATACCCCATTTCTCGTGCATTAAGACACTCATTATTATGATTTTCATTGTTTATTGAAAGAATCGGTGTTGTATATATCTCTTCGTTTATAACCGGATATCCGTTATCAACACCAGTCTGCTCGCCGAGCATAGTTCCGTCGAGATCAATGACTGCCGAAATATCATCGCGTCTGCCTACACTGACTGCAGTTGCACCGCCAAGCGAATGGCCCATAAGACCAATCTTGGTGGTATCGATAGAATTAACGATGGCCACGATTGTTTCCTGATCCGCATCATCATAAAACCAAGCATCATCAATATCACTTGCTTTAAGCGTATCTATCACGAAATTCATATCTGCTTCGCGAAGTTCCATCCATTTTGATGTAATCTCAAACAGTTCTTCCTCGCTCATCGAATCGTCATTGTTGCCAACCGCTAAAGCCGTGCTAAAAAAATCAGGATTTACAATTATAGTCTTGCCACTTGAATCCCTCGTAAAAAATGCGTGATACGGATGATCAAGGCTTGCAACAACATATCCGTGGCTGGCAAGTTCCATAAACGTAGAAACATTGCTCTGATAATATCCAAATGCACCATGGCTGAAAATTACGAGTGGCAGCGAATTTGGCTCTATTTCATTAATTTCAGAAGGGTAATAAAAATGCACGGGAATTTCACGAAATGACCCATCGTCTTCAAACGTTTCAATTCTCGAACTATCAATTAGTATTGCTTCACTTTCTGCTACTTCAAATTCGCCCGTGAGCGGTCGTCCTTTATAGTCGGCAAAAACAAATGCAGGTAACAAACTCATTGCTACCAAAATAACGCTTAATACTGTGCTCAATACGATGTTCAATTTTCTCTTGTTAGCTTCACTCTTACGGCAAATGAAGTATATTAAAATCCCAAATACGACTCTGATAACCAGTAACAGGAAGAGCGCCTTGAACCTAAAACTGAAATCTATGCCGCGAAAAAGAATCATAAAAAAATACAGAGCCATCTCTATGACATTTACTATCAGGCGCTTAACCGTCCATTCTTTTTTCAAAATGGTTCGGCTAAGTCCCATAATGCCAAAGACAACCTCTGTAAGAATTAATATGATAAATAATAAAACTGTCATTTCAATATCCGCCTTTCTTTATCTTAAGGCGAATATATATTTAAATACCTGAAGTATCAATGCTTCTGCAGGTAAGATGCATTTTCGGGCGGTAAGATGCATTATTCTTTTGAAAGGAACGCATATATCTCTCGTATTAAATCATCCTACTTTTTTTCTTGTTTACGTACTGCCTCTTTCATTGCCTCATTGGCTTCCTCATTCCAAACTGTTCTCTCGGGTCCAAGGGTTCCATACATCGTGTTTTCGAACGAATAAGCCATCTCTCCGTTTCTTATCAGTCGTTCATTTTCTACATCGTCACCAAACGTTCCCAGCCTACTGAAAATATCCTGTGATATCTCATACCTGTATTCCTCAAGTCCCTCACGACTGATGTACATTATTCTTGCAAAATATCTTCCGGATTCGGAATCATAATATGCCTTCCAATTGTTACCGCTCTTTTCTTTCTTCATAATGAAATACCTTTTTACATTTATCTGAAATTTAATTAGTTTGATTCATCTTCATAAATGGTATGCCTAATATTACAAACCGTTTTCTCCTTTTTTCTCTTCAATCATAAAAATCCTTTTTCCAACGCTCATGAAACGAAGCCATTACATACCATGCAAATAAATTTATCAAACCATCAAATCCAAAGATATCGAATCGGTCTCAATATCTGTGTTTTCAACTATTGTGGTCTTATTGTCAATCAAATCATTCAACAGATTTGATTCCTGAGGCGGACCATATACACAGCCGTTCATATTCAATGCCGCTGTGAAAATTGCACCCATAATAACGGATTTCTTTACATTCTTGTTCATATTTAACCCTCCTTAAAATGACCGCCGTCCAATTTTAGCTGTCTGTCCATTAGTGGGAGTAAAATCGTGGGATTGTGCTCCGTGAGTAAAATACCGCGTCCGCTTTCTTTCTCTTTTCGTAAAATAGCCTCAATGCATTCTGCACCACGTTCATCTATTCCTGCAAGGGGTTCATCAAGAAAGAGATAATCGTAATTTCCCATCATTGCTACTGCTATATTTACTCTTCTGCGCTGACCGCCTGAAAGACGGTCAACGCGTTTCTTTTTAAAACTGCCCATATCCAGTTCGGAAATCAAATACTCTGCTCTTTCAACATTTTCTTTGCCTTTAAGAGAAGACCATGCATAAAGATTTTCCGTAACCGTTAATTCTTCAAACAATACGATATTTTGCGGAGCATAAGCAATCTTAGACTTTGCCTTTTTACCTTTTTGTCCGTCGATAAGTACTTCGCCTTCCGTTGGTTTAAGTACCAGGGCGAGCATACTCATAAGCGTACTTTTTCCGCTGCCGTTTGCACCAAGCAGCACAACGCTTTCGCCGACATCAAGGGTCATAGACAGGTTGTCTACCGCAACGAATTTACCATATTTTTTTACAAGACCTTTTGCCTCAATCATAATCTACTCCGGTTTTATTAATTCCGCTCTGTTTGAATATGAGGTAATATACCTGTGCTATATGAGCAATCGAGTTGTCAATCTTAAACGAATCATCTTTGTTGTAAACATTCAGTGTGTTCTTTAAATCATCAAGATTCGTTCCACAGTCAATTCCGGACTCCGAAAGGAATGTCGGAGGAGTAATCTTGCTTGTATCCAGAGTACTTCTCTCCATTGTGGTGACAATTGAAACACTTCCTTTTTCACTCGAAATTTCGGTTGTTTTAACTCCGTTTCCGAGGATTGAAGTTTCTTCGATAGTACCGGTAATTGTTTTACCTGCAATCGTTGCCATACTGTCTGTATCCGAGTCTCCTGCAGGACAGATTTCAAATGTTCCCTTTAACTCTTTAGAATTGCCGATACCGGTTGAATCCTGCTCAATTGTAAGGAAAGCACTTCCGAAATCAATTTTGTTTGTCATATGAGTCTGACCGATTCCTTTGGAAACAATACTCTCTTCGTAGTATGAATCTCCACCGTCAACAATAAACTGCTTTTCGTTGCCCTTCTTGTAGTAACTGATATCGAATGTGGAAACTTCTCCGTTAAAATCTATTTCCATCGTGATAGCGGCAGGTGTTTTCTTGTACTCATACGTTGTCATGGTCAAATCAAGTGTTCCGCCATTTGCTTCGTATGATGAAAGAACAGATTCAAATGCACTTAAATCTTCTTCGGATTCAATGCCTTTATACATCAATTTGCCAACACCTTCTATAAGTGCAAAAGCTTCTTTATCGGATGCGCTTACCGTTACTGTCTTACAGTTCTGCTCTGCGCCGAGAATCATGTATGTACCCTTTGATTTCTTGAATGAACTCTTAGGGATTTCAGCAAGTACATTGTTGCTGAATTCTTTTATCTCCTGGTTCCAGTTTATTTCGCTTCCTCTGCCTTTTTCCATTACCATAAGAGAGAAACGTTCCATGGCACCGAGATTTTTAAGACTGTTTACTGTGTCGGAATCAACCTCATATCTTACCATCGGAGAATCCGGATCCATAGGTACATATAAGAATTCATCGTCCACAAAATAAAGTGAACCGCTTCCCATAGGAGAACCGTTTACATTAACCGTGAAATCGTATGCCGTATCTCCGTTATCTTTGTTATAACTGTAGGTCTGTACCATTTCCACGTTATATTCACTCATTGTCTCGGATACAATTTCCGTAGTTTTCGTAGTGGTATGAGAATTATCTGTATCATCCACTCCCATATGGAATAGCGCCTCAAGAGGAATGGATCCGATACTCGGAATTTCCCCGTTTATATTCTCTGTTATTTTAACCACATCTTCAGCAAATATCTTTTTAGGACTCTTTAAAACACCGCTGAAAATAACTATTGCAACCGCACCAATAATAAGCGCAAGCAAAAGCAAAACAATAACTATTATAAGAATAATAATTCCAGCAACTCCCTTTTTCTTCTTCTTGGGAGGCTTCTGCTGTTGAGGCGGTGTCTGAGGTCTCGGCTGCTGAGGCGGAATCTGACCCTGCATTTGAGGTCTCGGTTGCTGCATTTGAGGCTGGCCCTGCATCTGCGGTCTGGGCTGCTGATACTGCGGCTGGCCTTGGTATTGAGGCTGACCCTGATATTGCGGCTGGCCCTGATACTGCGGCTGAGGCTGTACGGGAGGAACCGGCTGCTGATATTGAGGCTGTGGATTTGGCTGAACGACCTGTGCCTGAGGCTGTGACTGAGCGCGAACAACTCTGTTGCCGCAAGTCGGACAGAATACACTGTTATCGGCTATTTGTGCGCCACATTGAGAACAAAACATAACTTTACCCCCTTATATAATTACCCAACAATTTAAACTATACCTGCTTATGTGTTAATTATATCATAAACCGCGCATCCCTTTAAATCTATTCTTCAAACCTTATAACAGGATGCTTGTCGCGATCTATTAACGCATATAAAGAAAAAACAACTGCACCGATTAACGCCATTATTAAATCGTCCATAGTATCAATCAGGCCTATATCAATATATCCGGGTAAAACCTGCCCGTTTACAACAACTTCACTTATGTTGTTTATCGTTCCTATCTCTCCGGTAGTATCTGCAAGAAGGTATGAGCTGATTCTTGTTACAAGAACATCTTTTTGCATGTCAAACATCCATATGGTATCCATTGCATATTCTATTATTTCCCAGAGAAATCCTATGAAAATGGCCAGCGAAATTGCAAAAATAATGTTTCTTATTCGCATTTTAAGGTTCTTTTCATTTCCGACTGACAGATAATAATATCCGAACACCGCAAACATAAATCCTTCCGTGATGTGCATCATATTATCCCACCAGGGGAAATACAGATAGAGATTAAAGCAGGCTCCCATCATATGTTCGCAGGCATAGATAATTAAAAACGCATAAATCGGCCACGGAATATGCATACTGAAAATGATTTCCAAAGCTAACGGAATCATTGCGCATATCAAAGAAACCGCCACTCTTACTGCATTTACAGCATCCTTTGCCACTAAAAGATAATAAACTATCATCAGTAACAAAATCGTCTCTACTACTAAAAGATATATCGTTTTTCCTTTTCGCTTTTTTAACCTTTGGGAAAGTTTACTCATTCGCTTTTCCTGACCTTAAAATCATAAAATAATAAATCACAATCCTAAACATGTAGGGAAAAATCCCAGATAAAAATGGAGAATCCAGACACCCCAGATGTTTTTATCCCTTTCATATAAAATACCTGTAACAAAGCACAGTATTCCGGCGCCCAGCACGGTGTATATTTTATAATGCATATGCAAAACGCTGAACAGCAATCCTATAAAAACAAGTGTCAGCCACTTCTTTCCTCCCATGGCTTTTTTGACATTATCCTGCCATAATGGTTTTATCAGAATTTCCTGCCATAGCGAAATTATAGGATACGACCAGCGATAATTCTTACCAAGATAGAGTGCAAAACAAGGGCGTGCTGCAATAACCGGATCTTTGGTATTCATGTATAATCTGTATGCAATCATTAAAGCAGTAAACAAAATAATCACTACAGCCACTTCAATGATTTCCCTTTTCAGATTGCATTCTTTTGAAATCTTCATAAAAGAAAACGAAAAAGATAATTTCCCGCATAACACCAGGATGATGGCAATCACGGATACAATGACCATGAAAATTTTTATAAGCAAATTGGCGTTTGCGGGAACAGAATATCCGGGCAAAAACATTTCGCAAAGCTTGTTTGTCACTACCAGAATAAAAACTGCCAGCAGACTTAATATATAAACATATATGCTGTTTTCTTTTTCCGTTCTTTCTTTCATCTATTCGTTCCTTTTCTTTTTACTGAAAAGCCATGAAATTAATATTCCGATTGCAAACCAGCATACAAGCAGCAAAACAGAACCTGCGAAAAATCTCTCGTCAAATATCGCATTATAAAACCAGTGTCCCGGAACAATAATGGATGTTATATCCCATACCCTCGCCCAGTCCGGAAGTTCGCAGAGCAGTCCCGAGAAAAGCGATACAACCATTGTTGCAATCGGAGAAATCAAAACAAGATTTGAAAACTTGCCCGATACACAGCATATAATTAAAGCTATTGCCGACGACGAGCATATATAAATCATAAAAGAGAAAAACACTTTTAACGGATTTGGATGTCCGCTTGAAATAAGAACCGGAACAAACCCCAGTAAAGTAACAAATATTCCGGGTAAAGACTGGAACGCAAAGAGCAAAGATATTTTACCGCCTCTTCCCGACACTCTTCTTAACAATCCCGTACTTGAATAACTGCACATCCATGTTCCGGAAATACAGATATAAAACATGGCTAAAGCTGCATACCATCTGATTCCGAAATAGTTTTCTTCCTTTTCCTTAACCTCTTCCTTTGCCGCAATGCTTTCAATTACCAAAAGCCCTTCTTCGTTCCACGTATCTTTTGTGCGTTCGGAGAACTCATTTATATCATCAACAGTTGCACCGTCGATTTCGCTGATTCGTTTTTTTACGAGTTCTTCAGACCAGACCTTTATTACGTCATTAATCACCATTTCGGTAAATGTTTTCATCTCATACGAATCCGCCATTACCGTAACTTTAACCAGAGATTCATATTCACCCGCAGAAATCCTCTCAGAAAATTCCGGCGAAATCTCAATCATACCCTGCGCTTTATCGGTTGCCAGATTGTTTATGGCTTCTTCATATGTCGTCACACGGAATTCAAAGCCTTCTTCTCTGGTAAGAATTTCCGCCAGTCTCTCTCCACACATACCGATGTCATTATTGACGATTTCCACTCTGATACCTTTAGTATTGTCAGCATTGCTATATAGAGAAATATAAATTGAAACGGCCACGGCAATGATTACGATTGCCAAAGAAGGAAAATCCGTAAGCAGTGCACGCATGCGGCCTTTTAATAAAGCGAAATAATTCATACGGCACTCCTTTTACGATATATCAAAAATCCTGCGACAGAAAAAATTACAAATGCGCCGAACAGAATACACAAATCAAATACGTATCGTTCAGCCACGAAATTAAACATGGCATTTGAAAAAATACTTACACTTGCTCTGAACGGAGAAATACGCATAATGAAGGATATAATTCCGGGAAGCTTGGCCTTGTCTGAAAGAAACGAAACCGCCGCGATGGATGCAACCCCAAAGTATAACCCTGCCCAGAGAGCAGACTGTCCACGTTTAAACAAAGCTCCTAAAAGAACCGCCAGTGAAGAGAATGCAAGAGAAGTTAAAATAATGCCGGGAACTACGGATAACGCAAAGTGAATTTTAATATTTCTCATTGCACGTGCAACAGGAAACATCACCAGAAAAGCACACAATATCAAAACCGCTCCGGATAAGACCCTTGCAGCATAAAAACCGAACAGCCTTCCTGTCGGAATACTTTTTTGATTAAATGTTTCGTTAATGTCGAGACTTGTAAGATAGATTACAGGAAACGAAGAAAGATATGCACAGGTTGCAAAAACAACCGCCAGTATCAGTCTGAAATGATAATCACCGCCGAAATTAAATATGCCGTCTTTGCCGATGATCCTGCCACGGTGAAGAAACACATTAAGCAAATCACTGATTCCGTCATTCCATATAACGATAATCTCTTCATCGCTTAGGCCGAGTCTCTGTGCAATTTCAATACCTTCGTTTACAACACTGATACCCTGTCCAAAAACAGAAACGCTGCTTTTTATTCCGGTATAAAGCAACAGTGCATCAAACGAATGCGTCGGCGAATAATAAAATTCCGTTACAGCTTTTTTGCCGCTTATGATATCAAGATATGTATTTTGCGGAACATATAAAAAGATTGCAACTTTCCCTTCGTCTACCAGCTTCTCTCCTGTTTCTTTTTCTTTTACGGGATATATGGTTATATTACCCGTAGTGTTCTCATAGTTCAGGATTAAATTCATTAACTGGCCGATTCTGTCATCGTCATCGTTGAGAGTTGCAATCGAATAAAAAGATTCGCCCTTGTCAATCAACAAGGGCGCGAAAAAAAGTCCGAACATCAAAATAACGGGGATAGGAGAAAACATTGCAATAAAAGCCGTTTTCCCGTGTCCGAAAAGCCTTTTTATATCATAAAAAACGAATTTAAAAGGATTCATCAAAAAATAGCCCCCGCCATAAAAGAAACGAAAAATACAATAGCGAAATTTATTCTTTCAGTATATAATATTATCATAATTTTCATATTTTTTTAACAATACAATTCTATACTTAAAGTTTAGGAGGCAGACGCTATGAAAATTAAAAAAATTATCGCTTTATCCATATCCGTTTTACTTACTTTTTCTCTCATCGGATGTTCATCTCCGAAAGATATTTTTTCTTTTGTGCTCTCGGGAAAAAACAATAAAACATCCGATGGTTTGGAAATATCCGAAACGCTTAATAAGGATGCAGTATTCAAAGAAATCGATGAGATAAGTTTAACCGATTCGAATTATGTCAGTTCGCTTATATATTCAAACGGCAAATTTTATGCCACAACCTATTCATACGAATATACCGATGAATCGGAAGAAGACGAATCCGAAAGTAAAACAATCATAAATATAAATGTCACATCTTTTACGAGCTCATCTGATTTAAACACAATTACGATTAAATCCGAAGTACAGAACAAATATTACTGCGACGATTTTATGGGCGTTGATAATTCAGGAAATCTTTATTTTGTTTCCAATGTCAATTCCGATGAAGATGACTCGAATACTTTTTATTTCGAAAAATTTGATTCTCAGGGCAACTCGA
>JAEEGI010012723.1_pt1 | contig 17946 bp, 14 predicted proteins | sample 8958751 | NCBI WGS metagenome assembly JAEEGI01 (sample SAMN16246545, study PRJNA631951) | gut metagenome | biome: gut microbiome; feature: rumen; material: KS-attached | host: Bos | place: Iran: Karaj | collected 2018-10 | reverse complement strand
GCCGTCTGTGCTGATGCCGTATTTGTATTGTCCAATCGGCAAGGCATCCCAACCGTAGTCTACATAATGGGCGTCGGCCACGTTTGAAGCAATCAGTTCGGCATTGCTTCCGTCACAGTTGGCGCGGTAAATGCTGTAGGTGTTGCCCACGGTGATGTCGTCGATATAGAAGGCGTTATCGTATTCTCCTTCAGCAAGTTGGTTGGCGTATTTCCATTCCAGAATATGGTTGCCGGGACCGATGGCAACGGTGTAGCGCGTCCATGGCACTTCATCCTTCAAGGTTTCGCCATATTGCACGTTGTCGATGAAGAAACCACAACCGTTGAGCGGGAAGCAACTGACGCGGGCATAATAGCTTACGACACACGAGGTGGGCAGGTTGACTGCCAACGAAATCTTGCTGTTGGAAAACATGCCCGTGTTGGTTGACTTGGCGCAATACGTGCCTGTGTTGGGTTGCGTGGTGGTGATGACCCAAGGACTGGTGGCATCGTTGATCCACATGTTTTGGTAGAAGTCGCCTGACTCAAAACCGTCGTATATGCCCACGGGCAGGTTCCACGACAAAGAAACGCGCGTGTTGTTGATGACTTCGGTCTCAATCTCAACTGCCTTCGTCAGAGTGACATAATTGGAGGGGAGCGAGGTCATGTCGCTTTCCAGATGGGCGATAATATAATAGGTGTATGAGCCCGCATAATTGATATGGTCGGTATAGGTGGTTGCCGTCAGGTTGTTGGCGATGCGCATGCCGTCGCGATAGACATCGTAGGAGATGCCTTCAGGAGCGGCCGTCCAGTTGAGGATGGCCTGCTCGCCATCGAAGACGGCAGTGAGATGGGTCGGTCCATGGTGGAACAAGGCATTGATAGCGGCCAAGGCATCGATGCGTCCCGAACCAACGCGGTTGTTTTTCATGGTGTTGCCAACTCTCACGGAAGTGAGTTCGATGATGGAATCCAATTCGGCGGGACTCAACTCGGGGTTGGCCTCAAGCAGCAGGGCCAACACGCCGGCCACGCAAGGCGTGGCCATCGAGGTGCCGTCCATCTCGATGTAGCCGTTGGTGTTCAGGGAATTCAGCGAGGTGATGTTGGCGCCTGGGGCAGAGATATCGGGACGGATCAATCCAGGTTGGTTGACGTTGCCGTTTTCGTAAGGATAGTCGTTGTAGTTGCCGACGTTGGGCCCCGCTGCCCAGGTGGTGGGCCCAACGGAGGAGAAGCCGCAGTGCTCGTCGTTGGAGTCGGTGGCACCCACGCTGATGACGGAGGTCAGGCCGCCTTCGATGAGGTTCCTTTGGTCGGGGTGAAGCCATGCTGGAGGGCAGTTGCCTGGGGCGCTGATATTGAAGGGGACGGGGTAGGTGTATTGCGTTTGGCCTTCGTTGCCGCAAGCCACGGCGGCTGCCACGCCCGCGTCGAGGCAGGTGGCGAAGACATCGCGGTAGTAGTAGCAGGGACCAGCGCCGACGTCGCTGAGCGAGAGGCTAAGGATGTGTGCGCCATGCTCCAAGGCAAATTCAACACCTTGGATGAGGTGAGTGGCTTCACCTTGACCGTCTTCGCCCAAAACCTTGATGGACATGATTTTGGCTCCTGGGGCAATGCCCGTTTGGGTGCCTGCCGTGCCTTGTCCCGCCAAGATGCCTGCGGTATGGGTGCCGTGACCATCGTCGTCCATGGGGTCGTTGTCTTGATAGAAAACGTCATAACCGTGGTGCGGGAACTCACTGCCACCGTCCCACATGCTGTTGGCAATATCGATATGGTTGTAGTTGACGCCTGTGTCGATGTGGCCGATAATGACTCCGTTGCCCGTATAGCCCGTGCCGTTGTAGTTCCAAACCGCAGGCGCGTTGATTTTGTCGACATGCCAGGCATTGGCTCTTGTGGCAGGGTCAATTCTCTCGTTTTGGGGAATCATCGGGCGCATCTCGTCAGGGATAATCATAGCAACATCCTTGCGTTGAGCGAGTTGTGCGATGACTTCTTCGCTGGCCGAGCAGCTGAACCCGTTGAACGACCAGAAGGTTTTTAGGTCGGTAACCAAATTGTCACTTTTGTAACTTTCTAGAAAACCAAGCACTTGGGCTTGTGAAGCTTGACAAAAGGCTTTTCGCTCAGCGATGACAAAGTCGCGGCGTTGTTCCTTGGTCATCAAGGCGGTCTTTTGTGCAAGATGCGTGTCATCATAGCGTTCCGCCATCATTACGATGACATGTTGAAGGTTGTTGGATTGTCCGAACAATGCCCCAAAGCAAAGGGCTAAGAGAAGGGTCAAAAAGGGTTTCTTCATGATATTTGGTTGTTTTTGTGTAGCAATACATTTCCGATACGGCATTCCAGACACCGTTTGCGCTTGCAAAAATAGGAATAAAGATGCAACAAGGCCTGTGTTTGCATGGCATTTTCCGCTGTGATGCCATATTGGGCGTAACGCCTGATAATGGCATTGTCCTCGGCCTCAGTGTCTTCCAGGAATTGTAAAGCGGTCTCGCAATATGAATCGTCTTTGTGTAATTTGCCATAACAAAACAGCAATGGAGCTACTGCGTTGATGATCAATATATCTGCGGTGGCATCGCCTAAATGTTTGGCCGTTTTGCGGCTGCCGTGGTTTCCCCTTTTAAGGGGGTCAGGGGGATTCGGCAGCCGCGTCTCAAACCGCCAATGCGTCTCCCAATACTCCGATGCAGCCACGTCAAACAAAGTCTTGACTTCCGCGGTGTCTTTCGCCGCCTTGATTTTGGAGAACAGGCAACCGTTTTTGTGGATGAGTTGCGCCATTTGTGCCAAGCGAATGGTAGGAAAATTGGAGGGTCGCATGCGCATGAATTTCCACCTTTCAGCGGGCATGGCCAGCAGGTTGAACTTGGCCTTCATCACGCTAAACTCGCGCTTGAGCAGCCGGGGATAGTCCTCAGTAAAGTCATCTTCGAGGAACCCTGAGCAGCCCATGAGCATGGCTTCAACTTGGAGAAGATTGTCGGCATGTTTTAGCAAAGTCTTGAACGGCAGGATGCTGGCTAAATATTCAAAGGATTCGTTGTTGACTTTTAGGCCGAAGTAGCGCATTATTAGTTTATAAAGCGTGTCTTCCCAGTCAAACTGATTGTTTTTCAGTATCTTGGTAACAGTCTCTGATTTGACCTCCAAGCGCTCCACGGCCATACGGTCGAGCCATGTGAGTCTGGTGAATACGGGTATTTGGCCAATGCTTTTTTCGCAGGGGATCCAATTTTTCGATGAGATAAGTTTCTGGTAATGTGCAAATAGGCTTTCGTCGAAATGCCCTTTCAACTCTATAGTTGGGATGTCGTTTACCTTGGTGTCGTTTTCGTATACTATATGGAGGATTACATTCTTGTAGGCCTTGTCTAGTTGATGGCCATGGCGGTTCCAGTCTGATGTTTTTACGTGGATTTCGACATGCCCTGCCCATAGTTTGTCACCAATCTGGATTTTCGCCTCCAAGAAGTCAGGTCCCGAATTGGTGTTGCGGGAACCCGTTGCAACCACCTCAACCGTTTCGCCTTCTGAGGTCTTCAAGTCCTTGCCGGTCAGTCGATTCTCCCAGATGTAGTATAGGAATTCTTCTCTCATTGTTTCTTTTTTGTCACAAAACCTGCAAAACGCTCAAAACTTGTTTTTCGGGTAGGGAAAGCGGTCAACCGGCCCGCTTTCCGGCGGCAACCCGGTTGGGTGCCGCCCCACTTCTTTCATTGGGTTTTGTTAGTTTTGTCTGTTTTGTGATTATTTGATTTTCCAGCAGTTCAATGGTTCGCTATCAAGCACACCTTTCTTTGTTGCCCAGTCGATGAAGAGGGAGCGAAGGTCGCGGTCGCTTTGCCACACCACATGGTCTTTGATTTCTTCTTGTTTCCATCCCACGCCATTGATGAGGTGGTTGCCTCCGCCCATTGAGCGGTAGGAGTTCATCACCACATTGTAGGTCTTCTCCATGTCGAAGGGCGTGCCGTCGGCCATGCTAATGATGTTGATGCGCTTGCCCATGGGGTTTTTGTCGGTGACCTCATAGAAGATGCCTGCGGCGCAGTCGAAGTTGTAAATCGGGTTCTTCATCTCGTAGGCGTATTCGAGGAAGTCTTTCACTTCCTTGCCTGTCAAGGCCATGACAGCGAGTGAGTTCTCAAAAGGATACCAGGTGAAGAAGTCGTTGACGCACAGTTTTCCAGCCTCAATGGTTTTGCCCCCACTAAGCGGTGCCGCCATGGATATATCGGCATGTATGCCTTCGGCCTCAACGGTCTCGAATTGGCATCTGTGGATTTCGTCGACCCAGAGACAGGGGCCTTTAAAGGCATCGTCACTGCTGATGCTGACGGGCAGTTCGGCCACCTCTTTGAGTTTGTATTCTTCGGCGCGGTCGAGGTAGGGCTGGAGCATGGTGAGGAAGTCTTGGTCTTTCTCTTCGCTTTCTGTAGGCATCAGTTCAATGCTGATGACGGGTTTTTGCCCTTTTTTCAACGTCACTTCTGCTTTGGCCATGCCATGTCCGCGGTTGCCTGAGTTTAGCACGTAAACCGGGTCGCCATTGATGTTGATGAGTTTCTCTGCGAGGGCGCGATGGTCGTGTCCGTAGAAGATGATGTCGAATCCAGGCACGTTTTCTGCTACCCATTTTGTGGCATTCTCGCGCCCCAGCGGGTGATTTTCTGGCAGGTTCTGCGCTTGTGGCTCAAAACCCGAGTGGAACAGACCCACCATAAGGTCAGGATGCTCCTTTTCTTGTATGGTTTTCAACCACTGGGCAGCGGCTTGCTCTAGGTTGTCGAAACGCAATCCAGGGCGAAGGCGGTCAGGCACCCAAGTGACGACATAGGGGGTGAGCAGTCCTAAAACAGCGATACGGTAGCCATCGCGTTCAAGTATAATATAAGGAGTGAAATAGGGTTCGCCTGTTGTCTCATCGATGACATTGGCTGCCAAGACGGGCATCTTCACCTCAGAATACAGGCGGTCGAATACCTTGCGTCCTGCCTCGATGTCGTGGTTGCCCACACAAACCACGTCGTAAGGAAAGAAATTGAGCACTTCAGAGACCAAGTTAGGGTGTTCTGCGTCTTGGTTCGAACAGTATTGAAACACAGTGCCCTGCAAGTCGTCGCCGTTATCCAAAAGAATTAGTTTGTCACCCAATTCTGCTTTCATCTGCTTGATGACAAGGGCATCGTTGGCAAATTCGTCATAACGGCCATGGGTGTCGGTAGTTTCCAAGAGTGTTAGGGTGGTTTCCTTCGGGGAACACGATGCGAGAATCGCTGTTAGGATGATCATAAATGCTAGTTTTTCTTTCATTGTGAATTTGGTTTTGAGCGCTAAAAGTAGTGTTTTTTCGACTTTGTGCGTCATTTTGAGGAAAATTTTTCGTGAAAGCGGGCGAAGTGTCATATAATTCCGTATTTTTGTGGCACAATTCCAAGACCGTTTGCAACATGGCCGACTTGAGCATCATAGTGTCCGAAATAGAGACCAAATTGCGGAGATTGATTGATGAGAAAAAACAGTTGGCTTTGGAAAACAAGCGGCTCACCGAGGAGAATGCTGCGCTGGACAAGGAGAATTTGGCGTTGCGGAAGTCGGTGACGGAGTTGCAGGACAAAATAAATAAATCTACAATTGTTAACGCACTCGACAACGAGGGAGAAGTAGAAGAAGGAAGAAGGCTCATCAAGGAGTTGGTCAGGGAAATTGACAGGTGCGTTTCGATTTTGAACAGTAAGGAATAACTCAGATAATTGAACGTCAGCGAGATGGATGAGATCACAATCAATATCACCCTGTTGGATAGGCCGTACCGACTATCGGTGGCCCGTGCTGACGAAGAGAAAGTCCGCAAGGCGGGCAACCTCATCAACGAGAGGATCAAGTTTTATTCGAAGCATTATGCCTACAAAGATGTACAGGACCTGCTTTCGATGACTGCCTTGCAGTTTGCCACCTCGGTGGTTAAGATGGACACTGAATTGACTTACAACAACCAGAATCTGGAACGCAAGTTGCATGAACTGAATGACTTATTGAGCGAACAATCATAACCACGGGTTTCGTGGAACCGTTCTTTGAAGATTTGGAACTGCCTGTTCAGCGCATTTGGTAAACTCAACATTATCAACACATTAATCGGTCTACTCGCGCTCTGTAAAAACAGGCCTCATTCCTTTCGGGGAAGTGCCTTTGGCACCGGTGGACGTTTGCGCAACGCGGTGGCCACAAGCGTATTATTTGGAGTTTACGCATCTCCAAGAGCAGGCAGTTTCTTTTTGTTTCCTCCTCATTTTTCGAGTAAAAACAGAGTTAAAATGTTATTACTCACCATCACTAACACAACTTGGATTATCATTGCCGCAGCAGCTTTGGTCGTGGGCCTTGCGGTAGGTTATTTTATCACGTCCACCATGCTGAAGAAAGCAGTCACCAAAGAAGAGCAAGCCTTGCTCGAAGAAGCCAAGGAAAAGGCTGAAGTCATCAAGAAGGAACGCATCCTGCAAGCCAAGGAGAAGTTCCTGCAGATGAAAGATGAGCATGAAAAGGCTTGCGAGGAACGCAATCGCGCCGCTCAAAAGGTGGAACAAAAGGCCAACCAACTGAAACAAGAAGCCAGCCAGAAGATGGACGAGGCACAGCGCAAGAGCAAAGAAGTGCAAGCTGCCCAACAGAAGCTGGAAAGCCAAATTGAGGCCTTTAACAAGAAAAAGGCTGACCTTGACAGGATGCATGCCGAGGCCTCCAAAAAACTGGAGACTATATCAGGCCTCTCTGCCAAAGAAGCCAAGGAACAACTCATCGAACTCATCAAGGAAGAAGCCCAGGCCGATGCCATGGTCTATGTAAAGGAAGTCACGGAAGAGGCCAAGATGAGCGCGGCCCAGACGGCAAAGAAGATTGTACTGGAGACCATCCAACGCACAGCCTCTGAAACGGCTATTGAGAACACGGTCAGCGTATTCAATATCGAAAACGACGAGATTAAGGGCCGTATCATCGGTCGCGAAGGCCGCAATATCCGCACCCTCGAGTCGATGACAGGCGTTGAAATCATCATCGACGACAGTCCTGACGCCATCCTCATTTCCGGTTTCGATCCCATCCGCCGTGAAATCGCACGCCTCTCATTGCAGAAGCTTGTCGTCGATGGTCGCATCCATCCCGCACGTATCGAAGAGGTGGTGCACAAAGTGGAAAAACAAGTGGACCAAGAGATTATGGAGACTGGTAAGCGCACCTGCATCGACCTCGGTATCCATAACCTCAATCCCGAACTCATCAAGATGATTGGTCGCATGAAGTACCGTACTAGTTATGGCCAGAACCTGCTGCAGCACTCCATCGAGACTGCCAAACTTTGCGCCACCATGGCTGCCGAACTTGGTCTCAACGTGAAAGCTGCCAAGCGCGCAGGTCTCTTGCACGATATTGGTAAGGTGGCCGAGAACGAGGAAGAGCTGCCGCATGCCATCCTTGGTATGAAGGTCGCCGAACGCATGAAGGAGAAACCCGACATCTGCAACGCCATCGGTGCTCACCACGAGGAGATTGAGATGGACAACCTCATTTCGCCTATCGTGCAAGTGTGCGACGCCATCTCGGGTGCCCGTCCTGGTGCCCGTCGCGAGGTGGTGGAGGCCTACATCCAGCGCCTGAACAAACTGGAGGACATGGCCATGAGCTATCCGGGTGTGGTGAAGACCTACGCCATCCAAGCAGGTCGTGAGTTGCGTGTCATCGTGGGCGCCGACAAGGTGAGCGACCAAGACGCCGACCGCATCGCCTACGACCTCTCGAAGCAGATCCAGACCGAGATGACCTATCCGGGCCAAATCAAGATCACGGTCATCCGCGAGACGAGAGCCGTCCAGTACGCAAAGTAAATGCAATTGCCGTGCATAGATTCACTTCGGATTTTATCGGCATGTCATACCGAGCCCTTTGGGCGAGCGTATCTATGCCGATAAAATCCTCGGAATGACATGCACGGCAATAACTATCAATTCACATGATCAGAGAAGAAGTCGTTTTCGGTCCCATCCATAGCCGTCGTTTGGGCAGTTCTTTGGGGATCAATCTGTTGCCAGAAAAGGGGAAAATATGCACCTTCGACTGCATCTATTGCGAATGCGGCTGGAACAAGGATGGGCGTAATGACACCCAATTGCCCTCGGCCGAAAAGGTGCGCAAAGCCTTGGAAGTCAAGTTAAAGCAATGCCAATGTGATGGCGTGAACATCGACTCCATCACCTTCAGTGGCGACGGCGAGCCTACCATCAACCCGGAGTTTCCGCAAATCATCGACGACACCATCGCCTTACGCAACCAATATTATCCCAACTCGAAGATCACGGTGTTGTCGAACGCCACAATGGTACATAAACTTGAGGTTTTCAACGCTTTGCGCAAGGTCGACAATCCGACGATGAAAATCGACGCCCCTACCAATGAACTCGTTGAGAAAATCAACCATCCCGCCCCAGGTTATGATGTGAATAGGGTGGTGGAGGCCTTGAAGCAGTTCAACGGCGACTTCATCTTGCAGACGATGTTCTTGAGAAGCAAGGACTTCGACTCGTCAAGTCCTGAAGTCTTAGATGGTTGGATGGACATCGTGCGTCAGCTAAAGCCGCGCGAGATTATGGTCTACACCATCGACCGACCCACGCCCGAAGTGGGTTTGCAAAAGTTCACCGTCGATGAGATGCGCTCTTTGGTTCAGCCCCTCATCGATGAAGGTTTTGAGATACAAATCAAGGGGTAAACTTATTCCACTCCCACATTCATCCTACCCATCAGTCTTTGCCAGGGCGAGAGGAATGCGAACAGGAAATCGTAAAGGATCAAGCCGGGCAGCAGCCCTTTTTCACCCAAACGCTTTGAGGCTTTGTGGTAGATAAAGAGTTGTGTTCCAAAGCGTAAGAGGAAGAAAAAGACTAGAATTGGGATGTAGAACGCTGCACCGTTGGCAATGGTGAAAGCGGGCTTGGCGCATAAGGCGAGCAAGGCGATGAACGAGGCATAGAACAGTAATTGTGATGCGTAGAAGAGACTCAGCATTAGTCGGGCGCCGTTGTCGTATTTCGACACGGTGGAGTAACGGCTGCTCTTCTGTCGCATCCACAGGTGGAAGTTGCTGGGCGGCGTGGTGAGGATGGCATCCTCGGCATCAATCAGCACCTCGGTATTTTTCTTTGTGGCCACTTGGCTGATGAACAGGTCGTCGTCGCCAACGGAGGTTTTGTAATGCGAGATGAATCCTTGGTTCCTGTAAAACAGTTCTTTGCGGTAGGAGAGGTTCTTGCCCACGCCCATGTAAGGATGGCGGTTCAAGGCAGCAGAGAGATAGAGCAACCCGTTCTGCAAAGCATCGAAACGCATGATGCGGTTGAGGCTGCTTTTCTTTTGGACGTATGGGCTGTAGCCGATGACGATCTCTGTGCGGTTGTTGTAACGGTTCACCACGCTGCGCAGCCATTGGTCGTTGACAGGCATGCAATTGCAGTCGGTGAGGACGATGAGGTCGTTTTGTGCTGACTTGATGCCCATGGAGAGGGGGAACTTCTTGCCATTGAAGAAGTTGAGGTGTTGCTTGAGTTGCACTGGCTTCACCCGCGACTCCTTGCGTTCCAAGTCTTTCAGGTATTCCTCGGTGTCGTCGTCGGAGCAGTCATTTACCACGACGATTTCAAAATTGGGGTAGTCCTGTTTGAGTAATGCGGGAATGAGTTCGACGAGGTACTCGTAGGCATCGCGAGCGCAAAGCACGATGGAGACGGGTTCAAGCTCTTCGTCGAGTTTAGGTCGCGCATTCCTTTTGTAGAAGGCCACCTTCGAGAAAAAGCCCCAATGGTAAACCAATTGGATGACGAGACAAACAAGAAAAACGATTAAAAGAATGAAAGTTAGACTGTTATAGTTGAAACTGAATTGCATGACGCGCTTGATTTTGATGTTTGCAAAGATAGGAAAATTGTTGCAAAAAAAGTCGTACTTTTGCGCAAAATTACAACGATGAATTTCACAATTGCCTCCAACGACCCGAAAAGCAATGCCCGAGCTGGCGTTCTCTATACAGACCATGGTCCCATCGAGACCCCGATCTTCATGCCAGTGGGCACGGCGGGCACGGTGAAGGCCTGCCATCTCCGCGACGTGCGCGACGAGGTGAAGGCGCAGATTATCTTGGGTAATACCTATCATTTGTATCTGCGTCCGGGCTTGGATGTGCTTGAAGCCGCCGGAGGTCTGCATAAGTTCAACGGATGGGACCGTCCTATCCTGACGGATAGTGGTGGCTTCCAAGTGTTCTCGCTCACTGGCATCCGCAAGATGAAAGAGGAGGGCGTCACCTTCCAGTCCCACATCGATGGCTCACGTCACTTGTTCACGCCTGAAAATGTGATGGACATCCAGCGCAGCATCGGCGCCGACATCATGATGGCATTCGACGAATGCACGCCTGGAACGGCCGACTATCACTATGCCAAGCCTTCGATGGAACGCACCCACCGCTGGCTCGACCGTTGCATCGAGCGATTCAACGCTACCGAGCCGAAATACGGCTACGAGCAGGCCTTGTTTCCCATCGTGCAAGGTTGTGTCTACCGCGACCTCCGTGAGCAGTCGGCGGAATACATTGCCTCGAAAAACGCCGTTGGCAATGCCATTGGTGGACTGGCTGTAGGTGAGCCTACCGAGGTGATGTACGAGATGATCGAACTGGTCAACACCATCCTACCCAAGGACAGGCCGCGTTATCTGATGGGCGTAGGCACGCCTGCCAACATCCTTGAAGGCATTTCGCGCGGTGTCGACATGTTCGACTGCGTGATGCCCACCCGCAACGGTCGCAACGGTATGATTTTCACCTCCGAAGGCATCATCAACCTGAAGAACGAGAAGTGGAAGACCGACTTCTCGCCCGTTGACCCCAACGGTGAAACTTTCGTCGACGCACAATATACGAGGGCTTATCTGCGTCATCTCTTCGTCGCAGGCGAGATCCTCGGCCCGATGATTGCCAGCCTGCACAACCTGGGCTTTTACCTCTGGCTTGTGCGCGAATCACGCAAGCACATCATTGCGGGCGACTTCGCCGAGTGGCGCGACGTGATGTTGCAAAAAGTGACAAGACGACTATGAGTCTAGTAGGGTCCCTGAGCCTGTCGAAGGGCCCGTGTCAAATATTACTGAATGAGAAAAATCGACGCATACATCTTCAAGAAATACATCGGGACATTCTTCTTTGCCATCTCGATGCTGCTCTTGGTGGTCATTATTTTCGACCTGTCCGAGAACATCGATAGTTTCTTGAAGCACCACGCCCCCTGGCAGCGGGTGGTGGTAGACTATTACGTCATGTCTGTTCCTTATTACATCAATCTCTTTGTCCATCTGTTCGCTTTCATCGCCGTGGTGTTCTTCACCTCCAAGATGGCTGCCCGCACCGAGGTGGTGGCCATTTTGAGCAGTGGCATCAGTTTTTGGCGTATGCTCGTGCCTTATCTGCTGGCGGCCTCCATCATCGCGTTGATGTCGCTTTATTTTGGCAACTTCTTGATTCCCAAGACCAACGAGATACGCCGCCAGTTTAAGGACGAATACATGGAGAAACTCACGCAAAGTGCGGGACGCAATGTCCATGTGGTGCTTGACAAAGACGAGTTTGTCTATGTGGAGAGTTTCAATATCGCAAAGCAATACGGTTACAAGTTCGCATGGGAAAAATACGAAGGCAGTGAACTGAAATACAAGGCTATGGCCGATGTGCTCTATCACGACACTTTGGGTCCCAACAGTTGGTATTTCGACCCCTATGCCATCCGTTACCTCGATGGTGAGGAGGAAAGTCTGGAGAAAGGCCGCAACTACGACACTGTCATCAAATTGGTGCCTACCGACCTCTATAAAATCAAGGAAGACTTCGACGAGATGAATTTCTTTGAGCTTCGCGACCACATCCGAACCATGAAAGAGAAAGGTTCGGAGGGAGTGAAGGCCTATGAGGTGGAGATGCACCAGCGCATGTCGGCCCCAGCAGCGGTCCTCATTCTCACCTTGATTGGTGCCGCGCTTTCGAGCCGAAAAGTCAGGGGAGGCATCGGAATGCATCTTGGCATCGGCATCACCATCGCTTTCGCTTACATCCTCTTCATGCAGGTGTCAAAATCGTTCGCCATCTCTGGCGGCCTGTCGCCCATGCTTGCCGCTTGGGTACCTAACCTTATCTTTTGCGTGCTGGGTATCTATTTGCTCGTCAAAGCGCCGAAATAGTCAACCATTTGATTTATAGTCTGTTGTTCTTTTCGTATGGCGTTTTTTTTCCTTTTTTGCAAAAAAACGACCTTGCTTTGCCGACTTTTCCTTATTTTAGCAACTTCTTTCACCCAACAAAACACTTCGCATCATGCATATCGCAGTAGCAGGCAACATAGGTTCAGGCAAAACGACCCTCACAGGTCTCCTGGCCAAGCATTTCAACTGGAAGCCTCATTATGAGGAAGTTGAGCACAACCCTTATCTCGACAGTTTTTATGAGGACATGCAACGCTGGTCATTCAATATCCAGATATTCTTCCTCAACAGCCGTTTCCGTCAGGTGATGGACATCCGCAAGAGTGGAGAAGATGTCATACAGGACCGTACCATCTATGAGGATGCGCATATCTTTGCGGCCAACCTCTATTCGATGGGCCTAATGGAGACACGCGACTTCGAGAACTACCAGTCGCTCTTTGAGTTGATGGCCAAGTTCCTCCAACCGCCCGACTTGCTCATCTACCTTCGAGCTTCTGTGCCTACCCTCATACGCCATATTGCCAAGCGCAACCGTGAGTTTGAGCAGAGCATCAGCATCAGCTATCTGACCAACCTCAACGAGCGCTACGAGAAGTGGATTAGCGGATACAACGAAGGCAAACTGCTCATCATCGATACCGACAATATCGAGTTGGAGAATCCTGAAGACTTGAGCACCGTCGTCGACCGCATCGAAGCCTCACTCAACGGACTCTTTTAATGGAAACCGAAGGTTTTCTCTAATTCCGCAATAGAAGACTTCAATAACAATTCTCTCATTCTCTAAATTCTTGAAAGAAGAAAAATGAAAGTAGTAGGAATCATACCCTCCCGTTACGCCTCGACGCGTTTTCCTGGCAAGCCTTTGGCCATGATTAAAGGCAAGACGATGATTCGGCGAGTGTGCGAACAGGCGTGGAAGTCAAAGTTGGATGCCGTGGTGGTGGCCACCGACGATATGCGTATCGCCGACGAAGTGTTGAGTTTTGGCGGACAGTATGTGCTTACGGATCCCAACCACCAAAGTGGTACAGACCGTTGTAATGAGGCTCTAGACATACTTGAGGACCAGTATGATGCTGTGGTGAATATACAAGGTGATGAACCTTTCATCGACCCGAAACAAATCAATTTGCTCATCGACTTGATCTCGCAAGAGGACACACAAATAGCATCCCTGGTTCGACGGATTGGCGACGAGGACGAATTGTTTAGCCCTAACGTGGTGAAAGTGGTAATGGACAAGGGAGGGAATGCCTTGTATTTCAGCAGGAGCCCTATCCCATTTATGCGTAACGTTGCTAGAGAGCAATGGCTTGAAAAAGGTGACTATTATCAACATATTGGTATTTATGCCTACAAGACGGATATCTTGCATCGTGTTGCCGAAATGAAGTCGTCAGCACTGGAACGGGCTGAGTCGCTGGAACAGCTGCGTTGGCTTGAAAACGGGTTGTCCATCCGTCTGGCTGTGACTGAGGGTCTAACAGTCTCCATTGACACCCCTAATGACCTTTCTAAAGCAGAACAACTTGCATTGAATCAAACACTTAAGGAAGGATGATTTCCATTGCAGAAGCCATATCAGACCTACTCTATGTGCGTGACACCGTGGTGGTGCCTGGACTGGGTGCTTTCGTCAAGAAGGCGGTCTCGGCCAAGGTGAATCCCGTAGCGAATTACTTTGCCATGCCTTCCAGTGTGTTGGAGTTTGATCCCAACTTGCGTGAGGACAACGACTTGGTAGTCAAATATATGTCGGAGAAAAACGACGTGCCGGAGGACGAAGCTCGTCGCCTTTTGGCCATGTTCGTTTCCGACTGCTTCAATAGTCTCAAGGGAGGGAAGAAAGTGGTGCTGAACCAAATCGGCACATTGTCTTACGATTGGGCTGGCGACCTGGCTTTCGCCCCCGACAACGCGGTGAACTATAATGCCGATGCCTTTGGCCTTTGTGATTTCACTCCTGAACCAGTGCTGCGCTCCAAGACCAAAGACGAGATTAAGGAGGAGATCGAACGGCAGCAGAAGGACAAGAACACTCCCATCACCGTCGACGAGAAAGAAGTGCACAAAAAGGAAGAGGGCGATCCCGAGGATGATGATGAACCGAGGCGTTTGGGATGGCTGTGGATTGTCTTGGGGATTCTGCTTGTTGCCGGCATCGTCTTCGGCTTGCATTACTTCAAGGTCATCGACCTTGGGAAGTTGATTCCTGGGAAAACGAAACGCGTCATCGACATCAAGCCTGGCACATACAAACTTCCTGCCTATACTGTGGATTGGGACGAGGTGCTGAAGAACTATAAAGAGACATGGAAACCAGTTGAGCCAGATGTGACCGAGAATACCGAAGTTCCGGCAGAGACGCATCCAGAGTCTTACATCCGCGTCATCGTTGGGTGTTTCGACTTGGAGAAGAATGCTGAGAACATGGTGAACGCGATGAAGGCGAAAGGCTATACCGATGCTTTCTACGAGCCGCATCGCAAACAATGGTATGTCGCTGCAGGTTGTTATGCCACCGAGGAAGAGGCCAAAGTCGCTTGGCGCGAAGTAAACGCCAAAGGCGAGTACAAGGCTTGGATTAAGAAATGAACCAGTTTTGAAGGGACAACAGCGAGAGGTTGGCGGTGTAAGTCCCTGCCGAAAAATAAAACGATACAATGTCAAAGAAGAACAAACTAGAACGATTCGCCGAAAACAAGACCTTCCCGAACTTGTTCGAATATAGCTATGAGCGCATCATGGGCGAAGGTTTTCCGCTGCAGGGCAAGTGGCACGAGGAGTTTTTCCATAACGATAACCCCATCGTGTTGGAACTTGGTTGCGGCAAGGGGGAGTATACCGTGGGTTTGGCTCGGGCGCATCGCGATATCAATTATATCGGTGTCGACATCAAAGGAGCAAGAATTTGGCGTGGACTGAAGCAGAGCAACGAGGAAGGCTTGAAGAACGTGGCTTTCTTGCGTGCCCGCATCGACCAGATCGAGCATTTCTTTGCCAAGGACGAGGTCTCCGAGATTTGGGTCACCTTCCCCGACCCACATCCCGGCGAAGGCGCACGCAATGCGCGTCATCGCCTTACCTCGCCCGAGTTCCTCGAACGCTATCGCAAAATCGTTCGCCCCGATGGCATCCTCAACCTCAAGACCGACAGTCCTATCATGTATGAGTTCACCCTCCACGAAGTGGTGGAACCCCAAGGCCTGCCGTTGCTCTATGCCACCGATGACCTCTATGGCAACGACGACCCGTTGGAGGTGAAGACCATCCGCACCTTCTATGAGCAGATGTGGCTTGATCAAGGACTGACCATCAAATTTATACGATTCAAAATCAATGCTGAATGAGGAAATCGAAGATTCAACGAAGTCAATGCTAAATGATATATGCGCTTCTGGCCTTTGGCTTTGGGCAGTCTTTCCCCCATGGCGTCATTGCGGACTTGATCCGCAATCTCCTGTAGACAGGGGATCTGCCAACGGCCAATAGTCAACAATTCAACGATTAAACAATCAACACTTCAACAATATGTATACCGACGACAAACAACTCTACATCGCACATTGCGATAACGGTCCCATCTACATGATTGGCAAGATGGCCAACCGCCACGGCATGATTGCAGGCGCCACGGGTACGGGTAAGACCGTCACCCTGCAGGTGCTTGCCGAATCCTTTTGCGAGGCAGGTGTGCCTTGCTTCATGGCCGACATGAAAGGCGACCTCTCTGGCATTAGCCAGGCTGGAATGATGAGCGGTTTCATCGAGAAACGCTGCCCCGAGTTCGGCATTGAGAACCCCGACTTCCACGGATGTCCCACTCGTTTCTTCGATGTGTATGGGGAGCAGGGACACCCCTTAAGGGCCACCATCTCTGAGATGGGTCCTCAGCTTCTGGCTCGTCTTCTCGACCTCAACGAGACCCAAACGGGCATCTTGAACATCGTTTTCAAGATTGCTGACGACCAAGGCCTCATGCTTATCGACATGAAGGACCTTCGCATGATGCTCGACTATGTGGCGAAAAACGCCAGGGAGTATACCACGACCTACGGCACAGTGTCCTCGGTGAGCGTGGGCGCCATCCAACGTGCACTGTTGGCTCTAGAAGCCGAAGGCGGCGAGATCTTTTTCGGCGAGCCTTCGTTCAATGTCTTGGATTTCCTCCAAACTGAAGGAGGTCGCGGCGTGATGAATGTCTTGGCAGCCGACAAACTGATGCTCAACCCAAAGCTTTATTCCACCTTCTTGTTGTGGCTGCTGAGCGAACTCTACGAACAGTTGCCCGAAGTCGGTGACCTTGAATTGCCCAAGCTGGTGTTCTTCTTCGACGAGGCCCACATGCTGTTCAAGGATACCTCCAAGGCCTTGATCGACAAGATTGAGCAGGTCATCCGTCTAGTGCGTTCCAAGGGCGTTGGCGTCTATTTCATCACCCAAAGTCCAAGCGACATTCCGGAAATCATCGCCGGACAGCTGGGCAACCGCGTGCTTCATGGATTGAGAGCGTACACGCCCAAAGACCAGAAGACCGTCAAGGCGGCGGCCCAGACCTTCCGCACCAACCCCAACTTCAACACCGAAGCTGCCATCCTCGAACTCGGCACGGGCGAGGCTTTGGTTTCCTTCCTCGATGAGAAAGGCGCTCCTTGCATTGTCGAGCGCGCCAAGATCCTCTTCCCGCTCAGTCAGATAGGACCCATCACCGAGGGACAGCGTGCTGCTTTGATCCGCAACTCGCGTCTCTATGGCATCTACGACAAGAGCTTCGACCGCGAGAGCGCCTACGAACTTCTCCTCGAACAGCAGGAACAAGAGGAAAAGCGTCGCCAACGCGAAGAAGAAGAGGAAGAGAAACGCCTGGCCAAGGAAGCGAAGGAAAAAGAGCGCTCAAGAAGTACTAGCTCAAGAACAAGTTCCAAGAAGAAATCGACTACAAGAAAAGCCGTCGAGAAGACTATCAACACGACGGCGACGACCTTTGGTCGACAACTCGGCAAGTCGATTTTCAGAGGACTTTTGGGCGGCATCTTCAAGAAGTGATTGAAAAGGGAAGCCAATTGGATTCCCTTTTCAATCATTGCCTATCTCTTTCAGCATCGGCACAAACTTGAAGTCGCCGAATTCCTCTTTTTTCAATGAACCGTCTTCCATCTTGGTGACCCTCAACATGGTTTGGCCATCGCCTTCGGCGTTGTCCATGGGGATGACCATGATACCGCCTGGTTTCAGCTGTTCAATGAGTTTCTCAGGGATGCTGGGTGCGCCTGCCGTGATGATGATTCGGTCAAAAGGCTGGTAGGTGGGAAGCCCCTCATAGCCGTCGCCTAAGAAAGTCTTCACGCGAAACGGCAATTGTTCAAGGATTTCCTTGGTCTTGAAGAATAGGTTACGTTGCCGCTCGATGCTGAACACCTTGGCCCCCATGGCGGCCAATACACAAGCCTGATAGCCCGACCCTGTGCCGATTTCAAGTACTTTCATGCCTTGTTCGATACCCAATAGTTGGGTCTGGAAGGCCACGGTGGAAGGTTGCGAGATGGTCTGGCCCGAACCGATGGGGAAGGCCTGGTCTTGATAGGCGAGTTCGACAAAAGAAGAGTCGAGAAACACGTGGCGCGGCACC
>JAEEGI010012721.1_pt1 | contig 17948 bp, 14 predicted proteins | sample 8958751 | NCBI WGS metagenome assembly JAEEGI01 (sample SAMN16246545, study PRJNA631951) | gut metagenome | biome: gut microbiome; feature: rumen; material: KS-attached | host: Bos | place: Iran: Karaj | collected 2018-10 | reverse complement strand
CCGATGCGCCGTAAGTTCTCATGACCTCACGGCGGAAAGGTTTCTGCTCATATGATACTTTTACCATGTATACCTTGCAGTCGAGTCCGAGATACGCGCATGCCATTGAGAGCGCCGTGCCCCACTGTCCTGCTCCGGTCTCGGTAGTAACGCCCTTGAGGCCCTGCTTCTTTGCGTAATACGCCTGGGCGATAGCGGAATTGAGTTTGTGGCTTCCGCTCGTGTTGTTGCCCTCGAATTTGTAGTAGATCTTCGCGGGGGTCTGCAGCTTTTCCTCAAGGCAGTAAGCTCTGACGAGAGGAGACGGACGGTACATCTTGTAAAAGCTTCTGATCTCTTCGGGGATCTCGATAAACGGAGTGTCGTTGTCAAGCTCCTGCTTGATCAGTTCTTCGCAGAATACCGGTGCAAGTTCTTCGGCTTTCATCGGTTCGTGCGTTCCGGGGTTGAGAAGCGGCGCCGGCTTGTTCTTCATATCGGCGCGAAGATTGTACCACGCGGTCGGCATTTCATGTTCTTCGAGGTAAATCTTGTAAGGTATTTCGTTCGTATTTTTCATTTTAATCAAACTCCTCTGTGGGTATGCGACGCCTTCCTTTAAGGCGGCAAATAAATGTCATGAATGTCAAAATGTAATAGTCAGTCGTTTGTTTACCTGTGAACGCCGCAAAATTCCCGCTCCGGCAGCGAACGGCCGGCTTTCATGAATGAAATCATGCGGAAATGCGGTGTGAAGAAAAGGCTGAAATATCCGGCGCTTCAGCGCCACGGAACCTCGTCCGGATCCTCCGAGAGCGTGACCGCGACATAGTCCCTCAGGAAGAATATCGCCTGCCTGTAGCCCTCGAATCCGAGCCCCTTGAAAGTTTTGACGCAGTACATTCCCGTATACGAAAGCTGCCGGAAAGGCTCCCTCGCCGCGATGTCGGTGAGATGCACCTCGACCGCGGGAAGTCCGACCGCCTTGAGCGCGTCCAGAATCGCAATGCTCGTGTGGGTGTACGCGGCCGGGTTGATGACGATGCCGTCGAAATTCCCGAGCGCCTTTTGGATCGCGGTCACGATCTCGCCTTCGCAGTTAGACTGAAAAACCTCCGCGGAAACGCCGGCCTCCTCCGCCGCCTGCCCGATGAACGCGACAAGCGCCTTGTAGTTCTGCCTTCCGTAGATATCCGGTTCACGAATCCCCAACATGTTGATGTTCGGTCCGTTGATGACGAGGAATTTCATTTCTGTCTCCGGGTCTGAAAGTCTAACGCCCCTCCCGTTTCGCGGGAACCGGGGTTTAATAAAACTGTTATTTTAATACGAAAACCGGCGTCCGTCAATCAAATTCGCGGGAATTCCGGCTGATTCCGCCGCCGGAAACCGGGGTTTGCAAAGCCCCGCGTGAGTGAAACGCACTGCGTTTTCGCAAATGTTGTCATTCCGGAAAATGCCGTCAGCAGAGTCCCGCCAGCTTCACTACCTCTTCAGCGGCCTCTTCGGGAGTCGTCACGTTTTCGACCTCCGCGTCCGCAAACCGTCTGTAAAGAGGCTCGCGCTCCGACGCCAGCTCCCCGAGGGGCCTTCCCTGGGACAGCGGCCGGCCTTTTACCGGCAGCAGCTCGAGGGGCCTTTTGATGCGCACCGTGAAGGAGTTCTGCCTGATATATTTATAGTTCTCCTCCCGCGTCACGACGCCGCCGCCTGCGGAAATGACGAGCCCCGACTGCTTCCCGAGTTCCCGCAGAATGTCGCTCTCGACCCTGCGGAAAGCCTCTTCGCTGTCGTTTCTGATGATGTCCGCCGGCGTCCGGCCCGTTCTTTTCACGATCTCGGCGTCCGTGTCGACGACGGTGCGCCCCGTGAGTTTTCCGACCTTTGCCGCCACCGTGCTCTTGCCGCAGCCCGGCATTCCTATCAGCACGATGTTGCGCATTCCTGCGGCTACCGCGTCGCGTACCCTGTCGATCTCCGCGTCGGGAATCGCCCGCCCCGTGAAGAGCTCCGAACTCCTTTTCGCCTGGGCCACCAGCATGTGAAGCCCGTTGAACGACGGTATCCCGGCCGCCTCGCACTCCAGCAGAAGCTCTGTTTTCGCAGGGTTGTAGATGAGGTCGAAAACGCCTTTAACTAGGGGAAAATCGCGAATGCTCACCGCCGCTTCGCCGTTGTTCGGAAACATCCCGAGAGGCGTCGTATTGACGATGATCTCCGCGTCCGCGTGCCTGTACAAATTTGTGTAGTTGTCGGCGCCGCTCCTGCTGACGACGACGGTTTCAGCCCCCAGAACCCTGAGCGCCTCCCTGACCGCCACCGACGCGCCGCCGCTGCCGAGCACCAGCGTTTTCCTTCCCGCCACGTCAATTCCCGACCGCCTGACCGTGTCGAGGAAGCCGTAAACGTCCGTGTTGTCGCCGAAAAGCGTGCCGTCCGGCCTCTTCACAACCGTGTTCACGCTCCCGGTGCGCGCGACAGTCTCACTCACCTCGTCCATGAAAGGCATCACCGTCTTCTTGTAGGGAATCGTCACGTTGAGCGCCGTCCAATTCCCGTTATTCTTCAGGAACGGGCCGACCTCCTCCTCGCGGAGCTCGTACAGAACGTACGGGTAGTCGCCGAAAAGCCGGTGAATCTGAGGCGAGTAGCTGTGCCCCAGTTTCGCGCCGATAAGACCGCACGAGATCACTTAGACCACCTCGCTGTAGCTGCCGAGATACGTAAAGCTCTCGCACGCGTCCGGAAGCTCGCCCAGAAGCCTGAGAAGGCGCGGCGAATAGACCGGCGTTTCAAAGTCAAAGTAGAACATGAACTCGAAGTCGCGGCCGGGAAGCGGACGGCTCTCGAGCTTGGTGAGGTTGATGCCCAGCGCGTAGAATTTCGACATGAGCTTGTAGAGCGAGCCCGCCTCGTGGGGAAGCGTGAGCATGACGCTCGTTCTGTCGGCGCCGGGAAAAATCTCCAGATTCCGGGAAATACACACGAACCTGGTGTAGTTGTTGTCCGCGTTCTGGACCGACTCTCTGAGGCACTCCAGACCGTAGAGCTTCACGCAGCTTCTGGAAGCGAGCGCAGCGACGTCCCTGCGACCCGATTCCGCCACCATTTTCGCGGCGACGGCGGTGTTTTCGCATGGAATGATCTTGGCATTGACGCCCGCAAACTCCGACAGGAACTCCGAACACTGGTTGATCGCCTGCTCGTGGGAGTAGATCTCCTTGATATTTTCTATTTTCGTGCCGGGAACGGCCAGCAGATTGTGGTCGACCTTGATCCGGACGCTTCTCGAGACCGTGAACCGGTGGTTCATCATCAGGTCGTAAACCGAGTTCACCGAGCCGGCGGTACTGTTCTCGACGGGAATGACGCCGTAGCGGCAAAAACCGGTCTCGATCGCCCTGAACACCGCCTCGAACGTCGAAAAGAACATTATGTCGGCACGCCTGAAAAGCCTGTCGCAGGCGGTCTGCGAGTTGGAGCCTTCCGTTCCCTGGCATGCCACCACGGCGTTCTCCGGGAAGAGCGCGGGCGTCTCCGCCACCGCTTTTTCAATCTTTTCCGCGAGCTCCGAACGTTCGCCGCTGACGCGCCGCTGGTGGTTCCTGCTCAGTTCGAAAATGAGCGGATAGAGGACGGCAATGTCGTCCTTCAGTCCGTCCGGTGTTTTCGAGATCACGTCTTTGAGTTTTTCACGCTCGCGGCGCGGGTCGAAAACCGGAAGATTCTCCGCTTTTTTGACTGCGGCGATCTCTGCCGCGACGTCCATGCGCCGTGCGAAGAGATCGACGATTTTGTCGTCGATTTCGTCAATTTTATTTCTGCACTCTTTGAGGCTGTCGGGGTTTTTGTCCATTTTCAGTTCCTCTTCCGGTTAAATCCTGTCGCTTCTAAAGGAAAGTAGCGCGTCGTAGATTGCCAGCGCCGCGGCCGCTTCCACCACCGGCACCGCCCTGGGGACCACGCACGGGTCGTGTCTGCCCTTCACGGCGATCTCGGTCTCGGTCATCGTTCTCAGGTCGACGCTTCTCTGGGGAAGCGCGATCGAAGGCGTCGGCTTGAAGGCCGCCCTGAACACGAGCGGCATGCCGTCGGTGATTCCCCCGAGAATGCCTCCCGCGTTGTTTGTCAAAGTCTCGATTTTGCCTTCTTTCAGGCAAAAACCGTCGTTGTTTTCGCTGCCGGAAAGCCTCGCCGCCGAAAAGCCGGCGCCGAATTCGATTCCTTTTACGGCGGGTATCGCGAAAACGATCTCCGCGATCCGGCCCTCCATTCCCTCAAAAAGCGGTCCGCCAAGGCCCGCGGGAAGTCCCCGCACGACGCACTCGACAACGCCTCCGACTGAGTCGCCCGCCGCCTTTTTTTCTGCGATCAACGCCTGCATTTTCGCGCCTTGAGCGTCCGAAACGGTCGGGAACTCCTTCTCTTTGACCGCCGCCGTGAGCTTTTCGACGCCCCCGCGGTCGCGAACGTTCCCGATCGAGAGAATTCTCGCGCAAACCTCCGCGCCCTCTTTTTCGAGCAGCTGGAGCGCGATGCCGCCGGCAATGCAGAGAGGAGCTGTCATCCTTCCCGAAAACGCCCCGCCGCCGCGCCTGTCCGCGCTGTCACCGTATTTCACAAACGACGTGTAGTCCGCGTGACCCGGCCTCGGCACGTACAGAACGTCCTCGTAGTCGCCCGATCTACGGTTCGTGTTCCTGATGACCGCGGTGAGCGTTTCGCCTGTCAGCACCCCGTTCTCGAGGCCTGACTGAAACTCGGGCACGTCCGGCTCTTTTCTCGCCGTCGACCAGCTGTTCCTGCCCGGGGCGCGCCTCTCCAAAAACGCCTGCAGCCTCTCTGTGTCGATTTTTGCGCCCTTCGGGAACCCTTCGGCCGTCACGCCTACGCACTCGCCGTGGGAGCTTCCGAAAATTGAAATGATTAGATTTTCGCCGTACGTTCCGCCCATCGGTCAGCCTCCGGTTTTAAGTGAAAATAAGTCGTCCCAGAATCCGGGATAGGATTTGCCTGTGCAGGAAGCGGATTCCGCGTAAACGCTCTCTTTGGCAATCGACGCCGCCAGCGCACCCGCCATCGCGATTCTGTGGTCGTCCGCGGTCGGGAACGGTCCGCCTTTCAGGAACCCTTCCCCGTGGATCACGAGGCCGTCCGCCGTCTCCTCCGCGTTTCCACCCAGTGAATTGATCAACGCCGCCGTGGTTTTGATGCGGTCGGACTCTTTCAGTCTCAGCCGTCCCGCGTTCGTGGTCACGGTGTCTCCCTGCGCGCCGGCGGCGACTGCGCAGATCAGCGGCACCAGATCGGGAATGTCGGACGCGTCAACCTCGACGCCCTTCAATTTTCCCTTTTTTACGGTAAAATCGGCAGTTCCTCCGCGCCGCTTTTTCACGGTCACGGAAGCCCCGAACCTCTTCAAAATATCAATTATTCTCCGGTCGCCCTGGGGTGAACCGGGGTCGAGCCCCTTCACCGTGACGCCCTTTTTCGAGAATGCGCCGGCCGCCAGAAAGTACGCGGCGCCGGACCAGTCCTTCTCGACTTCACTGACGTCCGGAAGGCGGTACGTCTGCCCCGCGGGGATCTCGTAAACCCTGAGGCCGTCCGTATCCGTCCTCGTGAAGCGGATCCCGCCCTTAAGCAGAACGCTCTCTGTGATGCCGATGTAGCTTCCCGACTCGATCTTCCCGCGCACCAGAACGCGGCTCACGGCCTCTTCCTTCTCTTTTTTAATGAGCGGCAGCGCCAGAAGCAGGCCGGAAATGAACTGGGACGAGACGTTCCCGGGAAGCTCATAGTCGCCGGCGGTGAGTTTTCCGCTCACCAGAAGCGTGTCTTTCTCGCGCGCAATGTGCATCCCGCAGGCCCGAAGTACGTCCGCGAAAACGTCCAGCGGCCGCTCGGGAAGCCTTCCCTCCATATAAAAAACGCAGGGCCGGCCCGTGATTCCCGCCAGAGGGAGCATGAACCGCTGTGTGGAGCCGCTCTCGCCGCAGTAGAGGTCCGCGACGCAGGGCCGTCCGCTTCCGGAAAAAGCACGTAAACCGGCAGGCAGCACCGAAAACAAACCGTCGCCCTTGTCAACAATCTCCGCCCCCAGCGCCTCCAGGCACCCGATCGTGGCTTCGATGTCCTTCGACGTCTCGCGGCAAACGACCGTCTTCGGGCCGTCCGAAAACGCCGCCGCGATGAAAAGCCTGTGCGCGTGGGACTTCGAAGCGGGCGGAGTGACTGTTCCCGTGCGCGCACCCGGCGCGATCACCGCGTTCACTTGAGGCCTCCCGCTCTCAGCCAGTCGATAAATTCACTCTTTTCGATCGTAAGAAGCGCGCACTTACCGACGCGTTTCGGAACCGCGAGAGTCAGCTTTGAGCCGCTCGCTTTTTTGTCGTTCATGGCCGCCTCGAAAAGCGACTCCGCCGAAAAACCGGCAAGTTCCTCTTCCGGGAACCCGGCCGGCGCGGAAGTTCCGTCGGGAAGTCCGTACTCGCGGATGACTCTAAGAAGCCTCTCCGCCGTGCCCTTTTCCGCAAACGCCAGATTCTCCGCCGCCCGCGTGATGACGCACATTCCCGCAGCCACGGCCATACCGTGGGGGACCCTGTAGCCGCTCTTGTTCTCAATTGCGTGGCCCACCGTGTGGCCCAGGTTGAGGACCATTCGGCCGCCCCTGTCAAATTCGTCGTTTTCCACGATTTCCCGCTTCATATCGACGCATTTCGCCACCACAGCATCGTAATGAAGCGACACCGGCAGCGCCGCCACCGACTCGAAAAGCTCCTCGCTTCCCAGCATCCCGTACTTGATTATCTCCGCGCACCCGTTGAGGTACTCAGCCTCCGGAAGCGTCGAGAACGTGTCCGTGTCGCAGAAAACCGCCGCCGGCTGCCAAAATGCGCCCAGCAGATTTTTCCCTGCGTTCAGGTCAATTGCGGTCTTGCCGCCCACCGACGAGTCCACCGCCGCCAAAAGAGTCGTAGGCACCTGCACGTACTTTATCCCGCGTAGGAACGTCGCCGCCGCGAACCCTGAAATGTCCCCGGTCACGCCGCCGCCCAGAGCGATCACGACATCGCTTCTGGTCAGCTTTTCGCGCGCCATTTTTTCGACGATTTTCCCGTAGGTTTCGATGTTTTTCGACTGCTCTCCCGGCTCGAAAACGAACGTCCCGGTCCTGAAACCCGCATTCGCGAGACTGGCCAGCACCCGTTCCCCGTAGAGCCGGAAAACGTTTTCGTCGGAAATTACGAACGCGGCGCAGGGCGAAGTGGTCTCAGCCAGCATTTCGCCGACTCTTCCCGCGAGCCCGCTCCCGATATACACGTTATATTCGGTTGAAGTTTTGACGGAGATGACTTTCATCAGCCGTCCACCTCCTCCTTGCGCGCCTTGCCGTCCGCCAGCAGCTTCGTCAGCCGTTCACGGTCGCCGTCAGCCAGCGCGTCCCTGTACTCACCGAGACTGGCGGTGAGAATGTCGATTTCTTTTATAAGGTTGTCCCTGTCGTCGAGAAAGAGCTCCGCCCACATCTCCGGATTCAGCCACGCCACGCGCGTCATATCCTTGTAGCTGCCCGCGGAAAAGCCCTTGTGCTTCGCCGCCGTCGGACTCTTTATGTACGCGTTCGAGACCACGTGCGCCAGCTGGGACGTGAACGCGATCATCTCGTCGTGTTTTTCGGCCGTCGTCACCGAGATCCGCCCGAAACCGCAGGGCTTCAGCAGCGTCTTGACCCTGTCCAGCAGCTCGATGTCGTCGAAAACCGGCGGCACGATGACCATCGGCGCGCCCTTGAACATGTTCTCCTTCGAGTATCTGAAACCGGAGTACTGCGTGCCAGCCATCGGGTGTCCGCCCACGAACAAAAATCCGTACTTCTCCGCGATTGCCGAGCACTCCTTCACGACGTGCCGCTTGGTTCCGCAGGAGTCGATGACCACCGGTTTTTTCCCAATTATAGGGCCTTTCTGCGCCAGGAAGTCTATCGCGGCCTGCGGGTACGTGCACAGAATGAGAATGTCGCATTCGGGAATGACCTCATCGGTCAGAACGTCCTTCACGGCGCCGCTCATGATCGCGAAATCAAGCGTCTGCCGGCTTCTGTTGAATGCGTACACCTCGTGCCCGGCTGCCGAGTAGGCCTTCGCGAACGAGCCGCCTATCAGTCCCAGCCCTACGATTCCGACCTTCATAGCGACGCCTCTCTGACCGCCTTGATCCTCTTGGCGAGCACCGCGAATTCATCGGGCTTGATCGACTGTGCGCCGTCGCTGAGAGCGTGAACCGGGTCGTTGTGGACCTCGATCAGAAGACCGTCGCAGCCGCAGGCCGTTCCCGCCAGTGCCATCGGAGGAACGAGTTTTGCGATTCCCGTAGCGTGGCTCGGATCGACCACCACAGGAAGGTGCGAAAGGTCGTGAAGCATCGGCACGGCCGAAAGGTCCAGCGTGTTTCTGAGGTAGTCGCTGAACGTTCTGATGCCGCGCTCGCAGAGAATGACCTTCTCGTTGCCGCTGGCCATAATGTACTCAGCGCTCATGAGAAGCTCCTTCAGCGTGTTCGCGAGGCCCCTCTTGAGGAGGATCGGCTTGTCGGTGCGGCCGAGCTCGCGGAGAAGGTCGAAGTTCTGCATGTTTCTCGCGCCGACCTGGAGCACGTCCACGTCCTCGAAAAGCGGAAGATCGGTCGCGCTCATAATTTCGGTCACGATGGGAAGTCCCGTCTCGCGGCGCGCGGCCTTTAGGTACTCGAGTCCGAGCGCCTTAAGCCCCTGAAAATCGTAGGGCGAGGTACGGGGCTTGAACGCGCCTCCGCGAAGCATTCCCGCACCGGCTTCTTTTACCGCCTTCGCGATGCCGACGATCTGCTCCTCCGACTCCACCGAGCACGGGCCCGCGATGATGCAGAAGTTCCCGCCGCCGATTTTGACGCCGTTCACGTCGATAACCGTGTCGTCCGGGTGGAACTTCCGGTTGCAGCACTTGAACGTCTCCGTGACGCGGCTGACTTTTTCCACAATGTCAAGGCTTCCGACAAGGTCCATGTCCACCTTGGTCGTGTCGCCGATAAGTCCCAAAACCGTCTGATAAGCGCCGGTCGAAACGTGAACGCCGAGGCCCATTTCCTTGAACCACTCGACGAGTCTCTCCTGCTTTTCCGGCGAAACATTTGGTTTAAGCGCAACTATCATTTTTAACCTCCAAAGGCCGTTTTTTGCTTTTAAAATTGCGCGCCGTCCGCGCGTGCGGCCTGATTTACTGTTTATTCTCTTCCCGCGCGCGTTTTTTCGTGCGCGGAAATAAGTAATTTTTAAGTATACAAAAGAGGGAACGACAAGTCAATCGAAATGTGAGATGATGAATAGGGAATGAAATTCCCTCCGGGCTGTGTCAATTTCAAGACTAAATGCAACTTTTAAGAAGTAAATGCAACTTTTGGTCCTGAAGTTGCATTTAGTCTTGAAAGATGCCTCGTCACTTGATATTAACAAGTCATCATTTTCGTTCTAAAGGAGGCCTATGATGACTCAATCCAAAAATGACGATGGTTGCAAAAGTAAATGCAACCGAAAGCACTTAACCCTTCGGCAGAGAACCATTCTCTTGGACTGTATCAGGCAAAAACTTAATCAAAAGGAAACTGCCGAAACAGTCGGGGTAAGCAAGACTACTGTTTCGCGGGAACTACTTGCTCATAGGATGATTTTTAAAAACAGACGAAACCCAAACGCCAGATGCATTCATCTGCCTGATTGCCAGGTGAAGGACCTCTGTAAAATCGGCAAGTGTCACACTTTGTGCAAGAACTGCAAATACCAAAGGAAGTGCAGTGATTTCTGTCCCAATTTTAAGATGTTTGAGTGTTCTCGGCTGAACCGGTTTCCGTATGTTTGTGACGGATGCTCAAGAGCATCAATCTGTTCGTATGACTATTACCGCTATGTTCCTGAAGAAGCGGACAAAATGGCAAAGAAAACTCTCGTTGAATCTCGCCGCGGAATAAATATGACTGAAGAAGAGTTCGCCGAGTTAGATAAAGTGCTGGTTGAAGGAACTGCCAAAGGCCAGTCGATTGAACATATTGTTTGCGCAAACAAACTTGAGATTAGTCCGTCAACAATCCGAAATTACGTAAGGACCGGCATAACCTCTGTAAAATCTGTAGACATGCCTCGCGGAGCAGCATATAAACCAAGGAAAAAGAAAATCTCACCAAGTGAACAGGCAAACAGCAGAAAAGCTAAAACCGGGCGGGATCTCGCCTCTTTTCTAAAATATGCGGACAAAGTTCCTTTTTTACTCTTAACTCAAATGGATACGGTCGAAGGCTCGAAGCGTTCGAATGATGCTGCCCGCCTACTGACGTTCGTATTTGTAAAAGCCCGTTTGTTTTACTGTGAATGTATTCCGAACGGATTGCAAAAGAGCGTATTGACAGTGTTCGACAGATTGTACCGAACTCTTGGGAAAGACGATTTTTCTTTCTTTTTCGGAACCCTTCTGACAGATAACGGTGTTGAATTCAATAATCCGGAAGGAATTGAGATTGACCCCAAAACTCATAGGAAACGGTCAAATGTCTTCTTCTGCAATCCCTATTCATCGTGGGAAAAAGGCGCAATCGAAGTGGCACATGAACTGCTGCGCAGAATCATACCAAAAGGGACAAGTTTGCGATACTTAACCGCGGAAGATACTAAGTTGATAAACAGCCACATTAACTCATACATTCGAGCCTCAAACGGCGGCAAATCAGCATATGACGTATTTGTTGAAGCTTACGGAGAACGAGGAAAAAGAGTTCTGACCCGGTTAAATATCGAAAGAATTAATCCCAAGGATGTTATCCTCGATCCATCACTCCTTCGTAAACCAAGTGATTAGCGTGGCTGCGCCACGGGGTTTTTCGATGAAGGGTTTCCGGAAGAAAAAAGAGCTCCGAAAAAGAGCTCTCTTCCGCAAACCCCCGCTATGCTACTCATGTCGGTCCCCACCGTTGCACTATCCTTCATAGCGGGCTAAAGCAACTCTATTATACATATCAAAACAGCCGCAATCAACCTCCTGAAAAAGTTGCATTTAGTCTTGAAAGAACATGTTTTTCGAGCATAAATGTAGAGGAAAATATCAAGAGAGGAACGCCGAAAGAAAAAAGGCAAAAGTTGCATTTAGTCTTGCAATCAAAAATTCGCCTAGAATAAGTTGCAGTTACTTGGTTGCGTTAAGTTTTGAAATTCACATTCCCTCCGGGCTGCCTTCTCCCCCCTGTTTTTGCATAATTTAATTCATAACCGCCGTAATATGCAAATTTTCGCGAATTATTCAGGAATTTTTCAATTTTATTCAAAAACCCGCTTGACAACCGAATTTTTATGAATATAATATCGCCTGTAACACCTTTGAAGAGCGCCGCACACGGAAACGGCGGCGTACAAAGAGAGGAGAAAACCATGAAAACCTTTAAAACTATTATCGCACTGGTATTGAGCTTTGCCTGCGTTCTCGCAATGGCGGCGTGCAAAAACGACGCTGACTCCGCCAAAGCGGCAGCTTACAACAAGATCCTGAAGGGTCTCGAATACGACGACTCCGGTCTTCCGGAACTCACCGTGGCCACCTCGCCCGACTTCGCCCCGATGGAATTCGTCGACCTCTCGAGAAGCGGGACCGACCAGTACGTCGGTTTTGACATCATTCTCTCGAAGTACATCGCCAAGGAGCTCAACATGAAACTCGTCATTAAGCCGATGTCCTTCGACGCGGTGCAGGCGGCAGTTCAGACAGGAACAGTCGACCTCGGTCTCGCCGGCTTCAGCTGGACGGCCGAGCGCGCCGAGAACTACTTCATAACCGACTGGTACGAGGCAGGCAAGAACGAGACCCAGCAGGTCACCATCACCCTCGCGGCCAACAAGGACAAATTCAAGACCGCGGCCGATTACAAAGGCGTGAAGGTCGGCGCCCAGGGCGCCTCCCTCCAGAAGATCCTTTGCGAGCAGCAGCTTCCCGACGCCCAGATTGAGCTCTACGAGAACCTCAACGACGCCTGCACGGCGCTGCTGACCGGCAAGATTGACGCCCTCGCGGTGGCCTACGGAAACGGCGAGTCGTTCATCTCCGCGAACGGTGACAAGATTGTGTTCACGGGCTTTGAGTTCACGGTCGACGATCTCTACAAGAACAACGTCATCCTGCTCAACAAGAACAACACAGAACTCGGCGCGAAGGTCAACACGGTTCTCGCGAAGGCAAAGGCCGAAGGCGTCTACGACACCTGGTACGAGGCCTGCCAGCTGCTGGCGGAGATCAAGACGATCGACGAACTCGGCTACGACGAGAACGGAAACAAGATCACCGAGTAGGATCTTCAAAGGTTCTGAAACACCGGCTTAACAGACCGGCAACGCGGGGCTTCCCGTCCGGACGCGTCTTCCATCGCGAAAGCGTTTAAAAGCGGAAACGGCGGTCCGGAAGGCGGAAGTCCCGCCCGCGTATTTACCCATTCTTAGGCAAAAACCAACCTTCAATCAATCTGCGCTTGCGAAAGCCTCGCACGCATTCAAGAATTCTAAAAATCAAGAGGGCCTTTCTTTATGACCGTAACGGAAATCCTGCAGAACATGTGGGACATATTCATCAAATACTATATCGGAGCGGGCCTGTTGTGGTCGGGCATCGGCTACACGTTGCTGCTCTCCGCAATCACGGTTCTCGCCGGCGCGATACTCGGCTCGCTGATGGCGCTCGGCAAGCGCACGCGCTTCAAGCCGCTCATTTTCGTCATCACCGCATTCGTTGAGATCCTGCGCGGGACCCCTCTCCTGCTCCAGCTCTACGTCGCGTATTTCATCATTCCGATGCTTCTGAAAGTGCCCGGTCTCTCGCCGTTCACGAGCGTGGCGATAGCAATGTCGCTCAACTCCGCGGCCTACGTTTCCGAGATCATCCGTTCGGGAATCGAAGCCGTCGACAAGGGCCAGACAGAAGCCGCCCGCGCCCTCGGACTCACCGGCAAGACCACGATGCTGAAAATCGTTCTCCCCCAGGCCGTCAAGAACATTCTTCCCGCCCTCGGAAACGAATTCATCACCGTTATAAAAGAGACCTCCCTCGCCTCCACGTTTTTCGTCGGCGACCTGATGACCACCTACAAAGTCATCAACGGCGTCACATTCCAGACGATTCCGGTTCTTTTCGACATGGCTATCTTCTATTTTTTGCTCACGTTCAGCCTCTCGAAGCTGCTCGGCGTTTTCGAAAGGAGGATGAAGAAACGTGCTTGAAGTTAACAACATCTACAAAAATTTCGGTTCTCTCAAAGTTCTGCGCGGCGTGACGACTCACGTCGACAAGGGCGAGGTAATCTCCGTGATCGGCGTCTCCGGTTCCGGCAAGTCCACCCTTCTGCGCTGCATGAATCTTCTTGAACAGCCCACGTTCGGCGAGGTCTGGATCGAGGGCAAGCTGATGACCCCGGTCGACCCCTACCTCCACCGCGAAGTCATCGAAGCGTCCAATACGTTCGCGAAGCTGACCGCTTCCGGAATGAGCGCCGACGACGCCGTCCACAAGATCAAGGAGGAGGACCTTCTCAAGGAAAAGCATTCCCGCGAAGGCGCCGCCTACAAAAAGCTCATGAAGGAGCTTTACGAAAAGAACCGCATCGACGTGAACGAAGGCCGCCGCAAAATGAGCATGGTCTTCCAGCAGTTCAACCTCTTCAACAACAAGAGCGTCCTCGACAACATCACTCTCGCGCCGATCGAGACCGCGAAGTACCACCACGCGAAAAACATGAAAGAGGTCAAGGAGGAAGTCACCGAACGCGCCATGACGCTTTTGAAGCGCATCGGCCTCGAGGAAAAGGCAAACGTCTACCCCTCCACCCTCTCCGGCGGCCAGAAGCAGCGTATCGCGATCATCCGCTCGCTCGCAATGAACCCGGACGTAATGCTCTTCGACGAGCCCACCTCCGCCCTCGACCCCGAGATGATCGGCGAGGTTCTGGACCTGATGAAGGAACTGGCGGACAGCGGCATGACGATGGTTATCGTTACGCACGAAATGGGCTTCGCGCGCGAGGTTTCCGACCGCGTCCTCTTCGTCGACGAGGGCTACATCAAAGAGGAAGGCACGCCCGAGCAGATCTTCCGCGACCCGAAAAACCCTCGGCTGAAAGACTTTTTAAGCAAGGTTCTCTGACATGCGGTGCCGTGGCATCCCTTATATAAATGGTGAAAAATGGCGACTTCAACGTATCATTTAAACGAAATAGAGTCGAAAACCGCTGAAATTCTCGAGATTTCGCACAAAATCTGGGAATATGCCGAGCTTTCGCTGAAGGAGTTCAAGTCGGCGGCGCTTTTTGTCGAGAAGCTTGAGGCGGAGGGTTTCGCCGTGAAGAAAGGCCTTTCGGGAATCGCGACCGCGTTCTCGGGCGAGTTCTCGTCAGGCACCGGCAAGCCTGTCATAGGCATCCTGGGCGAGTTTGACGCCCTCTCCGGGCTGTCTCAGAAGGCGGCCTCCGCCGTTAAAGAAGAACTCGTCAAAAACGGCTCCGGCCACGGCTGCGGCCACAACATGCTGGGGGCCGCAGCCTTCGGCGCCGCTCTCGGCATCAAAAAGTACCTTGAGGAGAGCGGCGCGGACGGCACCGTAATCTTTTTCGGCTGCCCCGGCGAGGAAGGCGGCGCCTCCAAGGCGTTCATGGCCCGCGACGGCGTCTGGAAGCACCTTGACGCCGCCCTCACCTGGCACCCCGGCCACACCAACGAAGTCACCACCGGCACCAACAACTCCTGCGTCCAGATTCTTTACGAGTTCACCGGTGTCGCGGCCCACGCCGCCGGCAATCCCGAACAGGGCCGCTCCGCACTCGACGCCGTGGAGCTCATGAACGTGGGCGTGAACTACCTTCGCGAGCACATGAAGCACGACTGCAGCGTTCACTACGCAATGGTCGACGGCGGCGGTCTCTCCCCGAATGTGGTCCAGCCCCACGCCTCCGTTCTCTACATGATCCGCGCCTGCAAAGTAAGCGACACCCTCGCCCTTGAAAAGCGCGTGGACGCCTGCGCGGAAGGCGCGGCGCTGATGACCGGCACCGCAATGAACCGCATTTTCGTCGACGGCACCTCGAACACCCTCCCGAACACCGTTCTCGAAAAGCTCCTTCACGACAGCCTCGCGAAAATCCCGCTCCCCTCCTACACCGGAGAGGAGCTCGCCTACCTTGAGGCGCTGGACCTCACCTGCCCGCAGACCGGCATTATTCCCGGCCACGGCGCTAAGTACGACCTTTCGATCAAGCGCGAAGCCGCCCGCCTCTCCGCAAGCGGCACGAAGTTTGTCAACGACTTCATAATGCCCTTCTACAGCGGTAACGAGTTCTCGCCCGGCTCCACCGACGTAGGCGACGTCAGCCGCCAGACACCCACCGCCGAATTCACCGCGGTCACATTCCCGGCCCACGCGCCCGGCCACTCCTGGCAGAACGTTTCCTGCGGTTGCTCCACGGTCGGCGACAAGGGAGCGATTTACGCCGCGAAGGTCCTTTCCGATGCCGCGATCACCCTTTTCGAGACCCCCTCGATCCTTCAGGCGGCCCGCGAAGAGTTCGGCGAGCGGATCGAATTCGAGGAACAGCAAAGCCCCATTCCCGAAGGCGCGGTTCCCTACGTAATCGAGTGATTCACTCTCAGAAATATGAGTTATTTTAAATAATAATGCGAATTTCGTTGAGATTTTTGCGCGAATTTGATACAATCGTGAATGCGGGCAGCGTTCGTGAACCCGCCCGGAATGAATTTAAAGGAGACACTTAAATGGCTAAAAAAGCATACGCGGGAAACGAAAAGAACATCCGCTCGGTCAGATTTGAGGCGATTAAGCGCATTATCATGGAGGAGCAGATCGGCAGCCAGCAGGAACTTCTCAAGCGGCTCAACGAGGAAGGCTACGACGTCACCCAGGGCACCGTCTCACGCGACATTCGCGACCTGAAGCTCACCCGCGTCGCCCTTCCCGGCGGCGGCCACCGATTCGAGGAGAGCAAGATCCGCGACGAAACCGTCATTTCCAACCAGTTCCGGATCCTCTTCCGCACTTCCGTCACGAAAATCGACACCGCCCTCAACCAGGTTGTCATCAAGACCTACAGCGGCATGGCCGGCGCCGTCTGCGCCTCAATGGACTCGATGCAGTGGGAAGGCATGCTCGGCACGATTGCCGGCGACGACACCATCCTCGTCATCATGCGCACCCAGAAGGACGCCGAAGAGCTTTGCGCCACCCTGTCCGCGCTGCGCAGCATCGTGTAAAGTTTTGTTCTAAAAATAGGTAAATTAGAGCGCGCAATCAATCAAATCTGTAATTAATGCTTCTCTTGCGAGTAGCACGTATTGGATTACGGTTAAGCATTGTTTCATCAAATTATCACTTTCACCGATTCGGTGAAATCTTTATTTCAAATGAAACACAATTGTCAATACTATCATACTATTCTTTGAAGAACTAGGCTAACAAACATGAGAAGCGCCAAAGTTGACGCGATAATCTCTAAACGAAAACAGTCAGCAGATTTCGTGAAGTCACAAAAATCTACTGACTGTTTTAAAACTGTTTTCAAAGTCGCTTTTAGCCCAATAAATAAACCTCTTATTATTTCTCAGGTAATGGTTCAAAGTCTGATGCCGGGTGTTTGCACAACGGGCAGACAAAGTCCTCCGGCAGCTCGTCCCCTTCATAAACGTACCCGCATATCTTGCAGACAAACCCCTTCCTGCCCTTGGGCTCCGGCTTCGGCTTCACGTTCGCCTGGTAGTACGTGTAGGTCATCGTCTCCCTGTCCGAAATCACCCGCGCCTCGGTCACCTCGCAGATGAACATTCCGTGCGTGCCCAGGTCGACGTACTGCTCGACCTTCAGCGACATAAACGCGTTGATGTACTTCGACAGGAAGATCAGGCCGTTGTCCGACCGCGGCTCGTTCATGCCCTCGAACTTGTCGCAGGTTCTGCCGCTCCTGAAACCAAAGGACTTGAACACCTCGAAGGGGGCGTCGACCGAGAGGCAGTTCACGTTCATGACGCCGGTCTTTTTGATCAGATGGTGGGAGTAGTTCTGCTTGTTGACGCAGACCGCCACGCGGTTGGGAGTGCTGGTGACCTGCGACACGGTGTTGCAGATGAAGCCGTTGTCCTTGTCGCCGTCGCGGGAGGTGATCACGTAGAGGCCGTAGCCGATCTTGAAGAGCGCGCGAAGGTCGTTCTTGTTGGCCGTGGCGTCCATTCTCGCCAGGTACTCGCCGCAGAGTTCGTCGGCCAGCGCCTCGATTTTCTGCTTCGCGGCGTCATCGGCGGCAGACATAATTTTTACCGAGTTTTCGGCAAAAATCAGATTCTTGCAGCCCTCGAGCATGGTCTTCATCGTCTTGGCGGCGTTGGGCGCCCAGGAGCCGTTCTCGATGAACGCGACTGTCCGGTTGCAGAAATTTCTCTCGGTCAGCGAGTTGATGAATTCGCGCATGTACGGGAATATGCCGGCGTTGTAGGTGGTCGTCGCGAGAACGATCTTCCCGTAGCGGAAAGCGTCCTCCACCGCCTCGGCCATGTCGCTCCTCGCCAGGTCGTGAACCGCCACCTTCGGGCAGCCCTTCGCGCGCAACTTGTCGGCGAGAAGGTTCACCGCGTCCTTCGTGTGGCCGTAAACGGACGTATACGCGATGACGATGCCGTCGGATTCGACGCCGTAGGACGACCAGATATTGTACTTGTTGACGTAGTAGCCGACGTTCTTGTTGAGAACCGGGCCGTGAAGCGGGCAGATCATCCTGATGTCGAGGGCCTCGGCCTTTCTGAGAAGCGCCTGCACTTGCGCGCCGTATTTCCCGACGATCCCGAAGTAGTACCTGCGGGCCTCGCAGTCCCAGCCTTCGCCCTCTTCGTCGGTATCGGTGACGTCCTTCTT
>JAEEGI010012719.1_pt1 | contig 17948 bp, 4 predicted proteins | sample 8958751 | NCBI WGS metagenome assembly JAEEGI01 (sample SAMN16246545, study PRJNA631951) | gut metagenome | biome: gut microbiome; feature: rumen; material: KS-attached | host: Bos | place: Iran: Karaj | collected 2018-10 | reverse complement strand
AGGGCCCCGGACGCAAGGGCGCCGTGTGGGTGGCGAGGCGCGTCCCGGACGACTGCATCTCGGCCTATGCCAATTCCAGCCGCATCCGCCAGTTCCCGCAGGCGAAGAAGGCGGACAAGAAGAAGGGCTTCTGCATCGTCGATGGAGACTGCATGTACAGCGCCGACGTCATCTCCTTCGCCCGTGAAATGGGCTGGTACGACGGTCCGGACAAGGACTTCAGTTTCCGCGAAGCTTACGGCCCGCTCGACTTCAGCGCCATCCGCTACTGCGAGGCCCGCGTCTGGAGCTTCTTCCGCCACCACTACGACACGGAGAAGATGGACGCCTACCTCCCTTTCATCAACGGCCACACCGAAATCTGCGACGAGCTTCCCCTCTGGATCAAGCCCGACAAGCCCCTGAGCGTCCGCGATCTCATGAATGACATGCGCGACCACTACGAAGGCACCGCCCTGGACATGACCGCCGATGTGTCCGCCGGCCCGTGGGCATCCCCCTACCGCAACCAGCCCGTGAACTACGAGGCCTCCGACGGAACCAAGATGTTCCGCGAGCGCCCCATCGGCTGCCAGCAGAGCGGCATGACGATGGTGTGCCAGATGCGCTCTTTCCTGCCCGACGAGGTGGGCGGCGTGACCTACTTCAACATGGACGACGCCACGATGGTGGCCTACGTTCCGGTCTACTGCAGCATCAACCGGGTTCCGGAGCCGTTCCGCCGGGAGAACAACAACATCCGCGAATTCAGCTTCGACAGCGCCTTCTGGATGAACAACTGGGTGGCCAACATGATCTATCCGCGCTGGAGCGCGATGATCGGCGACCTGCGCGAAGCCCAGACCGAACTGGAGGATTTCTACGCCGCCGAGCAGCCGGAGGTGGAGAAGCAGGTCACGAACCTCACCCACCAGGAGCGCGTCAGCTTCCTCACCGCCAAGACCGAAGCCTACACCGCCAAGATGATGGACCGCTGGGACAAGCTGGCGAAACTCCTCATCGTCAAGCACAACGACCAGACCATGCAGCCGTCGGAGAACGGCGTCGTGGTGGCCGGCCGCCGCACTTCCCCGGCTTACGCGCCGGTCTTTGTCGATGCGGTGAAGGCGCAGACGGGAGATCGGTATGTGAGGCCGTAGGGCGGTCGACATACACACTTTAGCGTGCCCGTAGGTCCAGTTGATGGACCTACGGGTTTGTTTTACCCCGTTTTTCGTGCCTGTCGGTCCCGTCGGCGGACCTACGGGCACGGTCACATCGTCGCCGCGTCACTTACAAACCAAAGGTTTCAAATTATCACGCGGCGAATTTATGCCATATTTATTCATTTTCAGCTTTTTATTACAAAATCTATTTAATTATTTGGCATTTTATAAAAAAATTGCTTACATTTGAAGAGAGTAGCATTTTGTCTAATCGGGCCCTCCCTAAAACTTGGCACTTGTTATGGCACAAAACCCCGACCCGCAAACGTCTGCGCTTGACGGTTTCTTCCTCAAGCTGGGCACTGTCCTGTCCTTGACCAAGGACGCCTTATTGGCCGACTTCATCGGAGATTTCCCTTCCTACGTCCCGCCGGATATGGCGAGTGCGGAAACACTGTCGGACGCTTTTGCAACAGCGACGGCTCCCTTGTCCAACTTCATTGAGTACGTATTCCGCAGGCTCGGATACGATCTCAAGAATTTCGACAAGAACAAAGAACTTTACGATCTGGTGAAGGCCCTCCTGGCGACGACGGACTCCCTGGGAGCCAATATCGCCGCCTTGGCTTCCGACGACTTCTCCTGGCAGGAGGAGGCGAAAGAGCTGGTAAAGAAAGCCCAGGGGGAGAAGGGAGAAAAGGTTCACATCGACACCGACACCCTGTTCAAGGAAGTCACCGTCGACGGCGAGAAGGCCCTGCTGCGAATGGATGACGGAAAGGGAAACTATGCCGCCATTTCCGTCGGAGACCTCGGTGACGGGGGAAAGATCGGTAAGATCATCAACATCGTCATCGACATTTTCGACCTCCTTAAGAAATTCCGCGATCTGGAATGGGAGAAAATCGGGAGCCAGTACGAAGATTTCGGCAAATTCATGGAGGATTCCTATTTCAACAAGGAGTTTGCCGAGCGCCTGTTCGACCACATCCTGGTCGTCCTGCTCTCCAAGGCTCGCGAGGTGTTCGACGAGGAAATCCGGGAGATGGCCAAGAAGATCGACGATTTCACGCAAGACATCCAGAAGGCCATTGATGAAGCTAAGGGGGCCATTGAAAAGACGGTCGATCAGATAAAAAAGGAGATCAACGACATCCGGAAGCAGATCGAAGAGGTCAAAAAACAGATTGAAGCCGAAGCGCAAAAGCTTTACGACCAGGCCAAAAAATTCTACGAAGAGAAAAAGGAAGAATTCGTTTCCCAGGTCGAGGATTTCTACGACCAGGTCTCCGGCGAACTGCTAGCGCAGTATCGGATGCTTCAGAACGAGCTTGCGGCCCTGATGAAGACTTCTCTCGGTCCCTTCGGAAAACTCGGCGACATTCTGGACCGGATTTATCATGTGCTCGACTTCCTCGGCCTGATCCAGAAGCGGACCATCGAGATCGCCCGGTTCATACCGGAAAAGACGCTTGTCGATACAATCGAGGCTTTCGATGCCCAGAAGTTCGATAATCTGGTCAATCAGGCCAACCTTCTTTCCGACGTCACCGGAAATTTGGATCTTGAATCCCTCCAGAAATCCGCAGTGGATGCCGTCGCCCAACTCAAGGAAAGCATTCCCACCGTGGAGATCAACGTCATCCGCTGGTCCCGTCTGGAGCAGTTGTTCACCAAGCCGGAAGACTACTTCCACGAAGTCTTCCCTATCCACGACTATGACGACGCCGAAGCGCTCCTGGTCCGGCTCGCCGGCCTCGTGCGCTCGTTCAATCCCGACATTTTCGATTTCAGTTCCATCTCGAACATCCTGAACGAACTGTTCGTCCGCCTGAGGAAAGCGGCTGCGGAGGCGGAAAAATCCGCAAACGAAACCATCAAGGCGCTCAAGGCCAAGATAGAGGCCCTCGAAAAATTCATCCTCGAGATCAAGAGAGTCCTGGAATGCTATGCCATCGAGTTCAAGACACAATTCAAGGAGGCCTTCAAGAATGTCGGAGACGGAGCGAAATCCATTCTGGACGATCTGAAAAAAGAAGTCCAAACCGCCATCGACACCGTCAAGAAGGAAGCTCAGAAAACCGGCAAGCAGTTCATTCAGGACACGAATGTCCTCTGGCAGGATTTCAGCAAGATGACCGGCCTGGACGACGCCACGAAGGATTTCCTGTTCAACCTGTTCGCCAAGCCTCTGGAGGAGCTCATCGCGGAGAAAGCGGCGGAACACAAACTGTTCGCCAGTGTCGATTCCAAGCAGTGGACGGACCCCGTCCGGAATTCGTTCTCCACGTTGGGAAGCGGTGCGACGGATCTTGCCGCCCAATACATCAAAGTTCTCAAAGAAATCCAGGGCCGGATCGATTCCGCACTCAGTGAAAAGCAATGGGAGGCGAGGTTCAAGCGAATGGCCGCCGATCTGGAGAAAGAATTCGTCAAGCAGACGGCGGCGATTCCCGACAGCGTCGACGGCTGGAAAAGTTTCGGCAAGGACACCATTACCACGCTGATTCAAGGAGGGACGCCGGCCAATCCGTTCTCCAGCTTCGACTTCACCGCCTACATTTCTCTCATTTCCGACCATGTCAAGAATCTGATTCCCACGGACCTGGATCTGTATTATGTCAGATTCCGCAACATCACCACCGCCGGAATCGAAGGAATCATCAACAACACGGTCGGAATCAAGAATGCCGTTGAGGGCAGCGCGACAGACATCGGGCTTACAGCCGAGAAACGGGCCGAGGCTGTGAAACTCTTCGTAGCCGACGTCTATGCCGGCTATTGGCCGAAGCTAAAGGACGCCTTCTACAAGATGGTCATCCGACCTGTCCTCACCCTGGTGGAGAAGACGGTCAAGGAATGGGCAAAGGAACTCCTGAAGGAGATCGTCAAGAAGGTCGTGAAAGCCGTCAAGAGGATCAACATTGACAGAGAGGCCATCGAAGAAGCCGTCAAAGAAGCCCAGGAAATCGCCAGGGTCGCCGGCAATGCCGTCGATACCGCGGCGAGCGTGGCCGAACAAATCCTGCTGCTCAAGGCCGAAACCGAAGAGAAGGGGGTCGACACCTGGTCGGACGCCCTCAAACTGGCCGTCAAGATCTACGGACTCATCCCGGAAGACGTCAAGGACTTTGTCCGCGATATCATCAATCTCCCGAAGATTGACGTGGACATCCACCTCCCCGAATACAAACTGGACATCGACAACAAATTCCTGGCGGTCAAGCTGTATGAACTGAAACCTACGAGAACGGGAGGCGGAGACGCCCAGGCGGCCGGATCCTTCTCCCTCCAGCTGCTGGCCTTCGTAGGAGACCGGGAAAACAAGTCCGGCCTATATTTATATCCTTATATAAAAGGCGAACTGGAAGCGGACTTCAACCTGGGAACCAAACACGCCTTGCAGCTGAATGCAACGGCCTCGCTGAACGAAGGATTTGAAAAACCGCAAACCAAAAAAACCGAAGACGGCGATGCAGAAAATGCATTGAAGGACGGCATCGGCCTCTTCATCACCGAAGCGGAGGACTTCTCCTTTGATGCTGAACTTCTGGCGAACGCCGACGCGGTCAAAGCCTGGCTCGAGATCTATTTCTCCAGAGGTCATTTCAATGAAAGCGGGAAACTGACGGAAGTCGGCGACTGGGTCATTTACGACTCCGAGGTGTTCAGCGTTACGGCCGAGGACTACCCGCAGAAAGCCTTCGTCGGTTATGCCGGCGGATTCGATGCCGGCTACCGGGGCGAAATCCGGAAACTGAAGTTCGGCCTCGACCTGAGAAAGCTGAATTCCTTCTTTGAGGCGCTTGTGAGCGACAAGATCGAGCTTAGTCTGGACAAGCTCGCCCTCGGGTACAGCTATAGGAACGGACTGGATGTCGAGGGCTCCGTCAGCGTGCGCATCCCGATCAACAAGACCATCGACCTGAAGGCCGCCAAACTCAGCGGACCGGCCATCGAAATCGGATTCCCGGATCTCCGCGGTCTCTCGTTCGGCCTGTCCCTGAGCAGCCTGGCGCTCAACATGGGATGCGTGCACTTCTCCCTCGCAGACCTGGGCTTCAGCCTCAAGTCCAACCTGTTTGACAGTCACTGGCATTTCAACGACTTCAATCTCTCCCCTTCCCTGAAGCTGCCCGACGGCATCGGACTCTCCATCGACCTGGAGGGAGCGGTCAAGGGAACCGGCGCCTTGAAATGGAACAAGGAGAAAGGCGAGGTTGTCGGCGCCGCCGAACTCGTCGTCGTGGATCTTTTCGGCGCCAGCGCCCTCTTCATCCTGAACATGAAGGAGACGGACGGTGTGAAGTTCTCCTTCATGGGCGCCATCAGCGTATACTTCACACCGGGCATCCAGCTCGGAATGGGATTCTCCCTCACCGCGGTGGGCGGCGCCCTGGGCCTGTTCCGCCGCATCGACACCGACCGGATGCAGAACGCCGTCCACGACGGAACCCTGAGCACGGTGATGTTCGTCAAGGACCTGGACAAGAATCTGGACACGGTCCTCGCGAACATGACGTCCTACTACCCCATTTCCAAGGAGAACTTCTTCTTCGGGGTGATGGCCCAGATCTCCTGGGCGGAGAAGGTGAAGGTGGAGCTGGGCCTGTTCATCCAGGCACCCGACCCGGTCGTGATCATGATTGCCGGCGGCCTCCACTTCAATGTCGCCGACAGCCTGGACAAGCTTCTCTCGATCAACGCGAACTTCCTGGGAATCATCGACCTGAGCAAGGGCCTTTCGTTCGACGCCGCGCTGTATGACTCGTACATCGTGGGTATCCAGTTCTACGGCGGCATCGCCCTCCGCATCTACTGGGCCGGTGAAACTAAGGGCTTCCTCCTGTCCGCCGGCGGCTTCCACCCGCAGTACACCCCCGAAGCCGGCTTCAACGTCGCCAACCTGAAACGGCTGGGTATGAAGTTGAACATCGGCCCCGTGAAGTTCTCGATGGAGGAGTATTTCGCCGTTACCTCCAACACCGTACAGTTCGGCTCCGACACCCGGCTCCAGGTCGGCTGGAAGGAATTCGGAATCTCCGGATACATGTACTACAACGTACTATTCCAGTTCCGTCCGTTCGCCTTCATGTTCGACGCCGGCATCGGCGTCGCCGTCAAGTGCGGCAGCTGGACGCTCATGTCCATCGCCCTCTCCCTCGAGGTCAGCGGTCCCCGCCCGTGGCATTTCAAGGGCACGGCCTCATTCTGGTTCCTCTTCGCCAAGGTCGAGGTCGGAATCGAGGAGACTTGGGGCAAGAAACAGGAGGTGTCCGAACAGAGCCGTATCGCCGTCTTCCCGCTTTATTCGGACGAATTCAACCGGAAGGATAACTGGACCGTCATTTCCACCGATCTTTCGGACAAGCTTGTCGCAATTGCTCCCTATGAAGGAGAGGAGTTGATGATGAATTCCTCCGACACGCTTTATTTCAGCCAGGAAACCGTTCCTCTGGATCAGGATCTCGAACGCTTCGGTGAAGCGATTCCCAGTCTCACAAAGATTGAACTGAAGTCCATGAACGTGGGAGCCAAGAAGATTGATAAGCCCGGTGTGACGGAATCGTCGTTCGCTCCGTCCCTGTTCAAAAACATGACGGACAAAGAAAAGCTCTCCTCCGTTTCCTACCAGAAGATGCATTCCGGATTCCTTGTCAAAGATGAGAAGGATATGGATAACGGTCCCAAGACGGAGGTCAGCATCAATCCGGATCCGCAGACCGAGAGAATTGACATGGATATCTGGGAGAAAGCGGCAAAGAACTGCGCCTCTGCCACCAGAAAGGACACTGGCGAGACCGGGAAGAGCACCGTCCGGATTGCCAATGTCTCCGAAAAAGAGGCATCCCGGGTCTACAAGCCTTCCTACAGAAGGACTGCCGAGGGATTCAACCGGTATATCAAGGCGCTGGACGGCTCGATGGGGAACAATCTTGCCTCCCTGAAGGAAGAACTGAACGAACAAATTGAAGCATAAGGAGCATACTATGGATAACAAGGCTTTTTACTTTCCCTGGGTACGAAAAGGGTTGGGCGGATACATCAACGAGAAGGAGACGCTCAATGGAGACACCAAAGGACGGCCTGAGCTGACGATCCGGACCGATTATATGGTCCAGCATAACCAGCAGACGGTTGAGGAGGGCGAGGATACTGCCACCGAAATGTTCCTGGAAAAAACAGTGAAATTCGTCGGTCCCGGTGACATTCTTCGGGTGAATCCTTCCGCCATCATGAAGGTCCACCCGGATGAAGGATCGGATAGTTTCGCCATTCAGCGTATTCCGTATGTCGAGTTCTGGGAGCCCGATTTCCTTTGGCGTTATACTCCAGCCACACACGACAGCAACAAACTCCGTCCCTGGCTGGCGCTGATTGCCTGCCGGAAAGAAGACATCAAGTTGATGACAGATTCCGAAGGAGCGGAGTTTTTCACCTTCATCGGAGACGGGGACGCCTGGAAGCAGACTTTCCCGGCATTGGAAGACCTGATTCTGACTGCTCATGCCCAAGGCAGTGCCGAGGACCGTCCGGAATTCTGCCGGTTGCTCGGATTGAGGAACGGAGATTCCCCGCTGGTAAAGGATACGGAGTATATCGCTCTGCTGATTCCCTCCTATGAAACGGGTCGCCGACGTGGTCTGGGCTTCGGAGAGAAGGACATCCAGGATATCATCGCACAACTGCCCGCCTGGGAGCAAACGCTCGACATGCAGAAAGAACGGCCGCGGGGCACGGAATTCCCTGTTTACTACAAATGGTCCTTCAAGACCAAGGAGGAGACTTTCGATGATCTTGCAAAAGCACTTTCCCCCTGTTCTGTCAGTAAATCCGGCATCAGACTGGACGTAACGGATATGGGTGAAGGATTCAGCTATAATACCATCGAGCATCGGGGGAATCGGAATGCGATCACGATGCCGGCGGCAACTGTAACATCGGACTTTCCCAAACAGAGCGCCTTCCCTGCCAAGTCCGGGGGTTCTGATGAAAAGCTTCTGTACAAGAATTTGGAGGCTTTGATGGAAGAGAATCCCGTCTTCGCCGAAAACAGGGCCGATCGAAAAGGAGACTATACTCTGCAGGAAGATGGAGACGACCCTGTTGTCGCGCCTCCCGTCTATGGTGCCCGGCATGCGATGACGACAAGCCTGGACGATCCTACTAACCCGAAACCCTGGTTGCGGGAGGTGAATATGGACATCCATCACCGTGCCGCAGCCGGACTGGGACGCAAGGTGGTGCAGAAGCATCAGGAAGAACTGATGGACCGTGCCTGGAAACAGGTTGAAGCCGTACAGGCCCTGAATATGGAGCTTTACAAGCGGCTCCTCAGCATCCGTACCAACCAGGCACTCCAGCGGAAGACGGTCGACGGGTTCGACGACAGTGCCCAATATGTCGCATATATGATGCGCTACCTCTCATCCATGAAGGATGCCGGCGCAGGCAAGTATACGTTGTCGGACATTATCAAAAATGCGGACATTCCCGCATCGTTCGCGGCTCCGTCCTTCCAGAACAATGTGGAAAAGCTTTCACACATTGTCTCCGGGCTGGATCCCACTTCTTTGATGGAGCGCATCGTCAAAGACCAGTTGTTCAAGTTCACGTCTCCGGATCCGGCCGGCTCCCTGAATCCGGATCAACTGAAGCAGTGGTGCAAGAGAAGCCGGGAAGCCTTGATCTATCATAGCTACAAGAAGTATTGGAATGGCTACTACGATATCTCTGTCGATGGGAAGGACGAGTTGCAGTTCTCTTCCAGGGAATGGAAATATGGGCCAAGCAAGACGGGAAAGAAGGATGATGGGGGTTATGATATAATGGCGTTTGGTAAGGATGACGAGGCCCTGTCTCCCCTCGATTTCCTTGACTTGGCCATTTCGAATCATCGAAATGATACCCCTGAACACATCATGCATCTTTTCAATCACCGTGCCGACTATGCCGAAAACCTTCGGGAGAGTTTTGCTGAATTCGACCCCGAAGCCATCAAGCCCCTCAAGACGAGGGTTTTCGTTCTTCCGGATGAAGATTTCATCCGCTTCCGGCAAGGGAAACTCCCCCTTTATGAATCCGGAGACGGATCCCTGTCCACAGATCCCCACCATAGCACGAAAATACCCATTTCTTTCTATGCCCTCCCCAATCAGCAATTTGACAGTTTCTTTGACAAGACCGCCTACATTGTTGAGCCTGATCCGGAAAACGCCGGCTCCGGTTTTTCCTTCTTCAAGCCTAGGTTGAGGGATTCCGATGTTTCCTTCGTGTATAATTCCTGTATCCGGGGGTCTTGTTCCTATCAAGACTTGGTATTATCTGAAGATCAAACCGTTTCCTGGAGAACCGTCCTCGGTGTCAACGCGGACGAAGAGAGCCGCCTCTTGTATGATTATTTGCAGCATTTCTACCGTTATGGACATTTTGGGACGACCTTCTCCGAAGCTGTTGCCAGTTTCGTCAGGGTTTTCAAGCAAATTACCCCGCAGTATTATGTACGCGAAGCCGTTGATCAATTAGACTATTCTTCTTACGTACCCCAAAAGTGGGCGACCTTTGACGAGGACCGGAAAAGAGACGTTCAAGTTTTGGCACGGAAGTGGGAAAGATACTACGATCTCATTCGTTTCTTCAATGCGAAAGACCCCACTGGCTACCCTGTCTACAATAACAGGACAGACGGCTCTTTCCTGGGAATTACGGTCCAATTGCTCAGGTATTTATGGTCCAACCCGGCCCTGTTGAAAAACTTCTGCGAACACTTGATGGGAGGACATCCTACCATCTTGACGCTCTTATGCTCTTCAAAACCTTCCTACGGCCTGCCTCTGCTCATCGCCGGTGCGCACGGATCCTATTCTTTCAAAAAGATAAAGCCCGTAATCAAACGACTCGAAGAGGCCCTGAGCAACCCTTCTTATATCGTAATTGCACAAAGATTCGTCGACAAGCATTCGATGACTTATTCCGAGAAAGGACTCCGGGCCCTCATCAAGAAGGCGACCCCTGCGATTGATGCATTGGAGAAGGCGATTCCACTGACCGACAAACTGAATGAGATCGTCCTCAGCATGAAGAAGGCGTCGGTCAACGATACGAAAAAAGCGATCGACGAAGAGGCCGTGGATGGTTTGCAGGAAAGCATCGTGAAACAAAGTTCGGATGAAGAGGCCGCCTACGCCCGAATCAGGAGAGTGGCCGGAATGTATTATAATCTGTTCTTTTCCGACACGAAAGAAGGAGAAATGCTTCGGGAAGATTATCTGGACAAGCTGCTTATGTCCAAGTATCCGATCCTTGCCTATCCGTTCTTCCCGGAGCCGACCTATTATTACTTGAAGATGCTGTCTGACAAGTTCATCATTCCGGGCCTGGATGAAATCGAGCCGGAGACGGTGGCCATGTTCGTCAACAATCCGCAGTTTACGGAAGCCTTCTTGTGCGGAATGAACACCGAAATGGGTACGGAACTGCAATGGAGGGAATACCCGACGGACCGCCGGGGCTCATACTTCCGCAAGTTCTGGGATTCGGACTCTTCCATCGAAGCCATCACAGGAGACAAATTCTTCGATGTCGTCCCCTTGCATCTCTGGGATAATGCACTCGGCAAGAACCATCTGGGCGAGAAGGGGGACCTCCTGATTTTCGCCATCCGCAGTAAACTGCTCAGGCTTTATCCGAGTACGCGTATCTATCTGAACAAGGCAAAAATGAAGACAGGATCCTCCACGCAAGTGGAATTTGCCGATGGTCGCAAAGACCCGGTGATGGAAACCTTCATCCGGGAAGACCTCCTGCTTATCGGTTTCGACATATCCCTTTCCGAAGCGTTGGGCAACCCGAAATCCGATAATCATGGTTATATGCTCACGTTCGAGCAGGATGTCGATGACCTGGAGTTCCAATATGACAATAAAAACTGGCGCAGAAGCATTTCCTCCGACAGCGCAGGGAATCTGATTGATACGCCGTCCAAATTTGGCAAACACGTTTCGTTGTTCGTCAGAGTAAAAGAATAAGGAGTGACAATTATGGCAGACTTGAACAATATCCTGTTCTTTCCAGTCAGGCTGGAAACCCGTTTTGATAAAACCGGTCAGAACAAGAAAACTACAGTTCTAAAAATCCGGATCATTCCTGATGAGAGTCAACAGAAATACGAAGTTGACAAACTCACCCAGTCCGACCTGGACGAAGGACATCGGTTCTGGATCCGATGGTTCATTGCCAGCGGCGATGCAGAACGGGAGTTTGAAGAATGGCGCCTGTTCTGCGAAAAACACGGCGTGAATGCGGCTTCCCGAATCACGTCCCTTTCCCGTCCGGCAGAGTTGGACAAATTCAGGAACCTTCCGGAGAATTACAAAAACGCCTTCTTTACCCAAAGGCCCTATGTATTCATTCGCGATGAAAAGCCTGTCGATATCTCAGCGGCATGTCAGAATATCTATGATTATCTGTCCGGGGTGCATATTTCCGTGGACTCGGTTCCCAAAGACACGCTGACGGAAAAAGTTAATCTGAAGTTTAACGGAATTGTCGGCTCCCTCAATGACCTGGCTCTGGTTCTTTCCGAAAAACCAGTCGTTGACTATCTTTTGGAAAAAGTGAATGAATGCCTCTCCTATCTGGCTCAACGCGTGGACAGTATCCGAAAGTTCTATGACCGTTATGAGGAATTCAAAAAGGATCTCGGAGCCCTGCAGGTCGCCTTTGACACTGACTATGAGGCTTTCAGGCAATTAGATAAGGCGGTTACCGTTTTCCTGGACAATCCCCTCAACTGCAGGACATTGGAAGAAATGGTTCGCAGCTATCTGGAAAACGCCAAGTTTTGCGAGACCTTTTTCGGAAATACCTTCACCAGCACTTCCTCACTAGGTAAATCCTATCCCACTCCGGTACTGCAGATGCTTCCCGAGTGTTTCTATGTGTACGGATCCGCAACGGTTGATGGAAAGCCCTTTACTATTTCCACACAGGGGAATCCGATTTACTCGGCAAATATCCAGGTCGGCATCGATTTCCAGTCCAGTTCGGACGGATTCAATGTCGATTCAGACGGAAATGTGAGCGTACCTGCTTCTCTCAATTGGATGGTTGATTACGATGAAGCCGTCAGGAAAGGAATGGCCATAACGGTTAATTTCAAGGAGGCCCGTTCCGTTCACGTCGACTATCTCTATGTTTATGGCGTCTGCAGTATGGCCAACAACAGGACCGTCTCCAGATTGTTCAAGAGCCACCTGTATTGGAAGGACAATTTCTCCCTCCTGAAAACCGGCACCCCGACCAACCAGGTGGACGACAGCCGCCCCGTGGAAACTCTTTCCAAAGAAGAACTCATCCTCGAGAAGTACCGTCTGGAAATCCTGGACGAAGGGTGTAAGATTCCTGATGATACCCTTACGGACGGAAAGGCCCTGAGCGAACTGCTGGGAATCGATTACAAGACAGGTCCCTTCTCCAGAATCCTCAATACTGAGAATACGGAACTGGACAACGCGAAGAAGGCCTATCGTGCTCTTTGGGATTACTTCGAAGCGAAAATGGTCAACCCTGACTATCGACCGCTTAACGCCAATCAGCTCCAGAATCCAGACAAGTTTTTTGCCTATATTCGGGATTTCTTCTTCAAGTACGCCAACGGAAGGGGTGTTTCTCCTGTATTCCGGATTGATGACCAGCCCTTCGGCATCGTTCCTGTCTGCAGTCTCGACCGGCTCTCCTTCTCTCTTGACAATTACGAAAAGAAATACATACGGCTCTTCTATGACACCATCGTCACCATTGAAAAACGATGGAAAGCCATCTGTGAAAAGGATTTGATTGCATCCGAGGGGATGACCGGAAACGGAGCAGACGAGAAATTCCTCCAGATGATGGCTCAGAATCCCCGTTCCGTCCAGTTCAACCGGCGGCTGTTCTATTACGGTCCACGTAATAATAGCGATGCGGACAATAAGGGATTGGTCCACGCTAACGCAATGACCGAGATGCTTTCCACCATGGGCCTGAACAACCCTATTCCTGTAGCAGATGGTGTTGGCTCCTATGATATCAGCGATTTGATGGAGGTCGTGAAAAATGCAGTTCCGGCCCTTGCTGATGACGGAAAGCAATTCGAACGCGAACTTCTGGTCAGCGAGTTCATGGATGCCTTCACCCACCGGATTGATATCTGGTACACGGCAATGATGTCCTACCTTATCCAGAGCCAGAAGAAACATTCCTTAAAGGCAGGAAGCTATGGATGGGTTTTCAATCTCAAGAATACCAGTTCTTCTCCCGGAGCAAAGGGAGAATATCTGATGGCTCCTTCCATTCAGCACGCCCTTACTGCTGCCGTTCTCAGAAGTGCCTACCTTCAGACAAAGAAAGATCCTGTGGACGCCCACATGTGCATCAACCTGACATCCATGCGGGCACGCCAGGCCTTGCGGATGGTCGACGGCATCAAGGCGGGAATGTCCACGAGCCTGATCTTAGGAGCCGATTTGGAACGGTACCTGCACGAGGCCCACAAGCAGTACCCCGGAAAGAAAGTGGAGATGAATAAATTCATTTATCCGCTCCGGAAGTTATTCCCCCAGACCATCGACGTCAAAGTCAAACCGGAAGACCGACGGGCTCAGGATTACGACCTGCAGGTAATTAACGGCGAGGCGCTGTTGAATACCTTCATCGACAAGGATGATTGGAAGAAGGACGGGCGGATTTTCACACAGCTGTCCAATCACGCGGAGGAACTGGATTGGTACCAGGGCCTGAAGGATAAGAAAACCGACCTTGTTTTCAATGACGACGAAAGGGATGTCCTGTTCCTCCTGATTGAAAGGATGGCTGATTCTTATGACGCCTTGAACGACCTCCTCCTCGCCGAGGGTGTCCACCGGCTTGTCGCCGGAGACAGGGAATCCTTCGCCGCCATCGCCCAGTTTATGTCCAAGGGAAGCGGGAATCTGCCGTCCCCGGCCGTGCTGGATACTCCGGTTGACTATGCCGTTCTGGCCCACAAGGTGGGAATGGCTCTTCCCCGCGTTACCAAAGAGAATGACAGTGTCCTCCTGAAAGCCGACCCGGCCGTCGGAGCCTGGATTGCCTCCCAGATGGGTTCCCTGGATAAAGTCGTGTTCTACGTCGATTATACCGATGGCGAAGAGCGCTCCTCCAAGAAAATGCATCTGTCAGACATTGGATTAGCTCCCATGGAGTTCCTTTACCTGTCCTCCTATCCCAAGGTTCTGGTTCAGACGCTGGAAATCCTCTGGAGAGAGAAAGACTGGAAAAACCGGAAACTGGGCCAGGTCCGAATCCTGACAGGAGACCCTGCAGAACTGGGCAGCGGGGAGATGCTTCCCACTGATGATAAGGAGATACTTCTGTACGAATTTAGTCTGCTTACCGACAGCCTTTCTTCCTTGCTTGGATATGCCCGTACGATGCGGCCGGGTGATATCGTCCCTTCCCTCGCCGGAAGTGGCGAAGAAGATGATCTGGTGAATGTGGAAGAACTGAAGACGCGCTATGAGTCCGTTTTCAACCTGCTTCAGCAGAAAAAGACCGGCCTGGATTCCTTCATCAAGGAAATTGAAGGCAAGGACTTGACTTACGAAATGATTGCCACCGCCTTTGGATGGGTCCGTGATTGCACGCTAGCCGGATTGGTCAACGAAACTATTGCTTATGATACGGCTCTTATTCTCGAAGGAGTGGAGCCTGTCAAGCAAAGGGCTCTCTATGACAAGATTCTTGAAAGGCAGCAGAAGTTCATCGGCCAGCTGAAAGCGATATCCAAAGCTTTGGAAGCGAGACTTGAGTCCGCTGCAGCCATTGCCGCTCCAGGTAATGCGCCACTCCTCACAACCACCGCTTACACCGAGGCAATCCAGACATTGACACTCAAGAATCTGAAAGTCACCTGTCGTTTCTCCGTTACCGGAAAGACCCTTCCCAAGGAAGTCAACCCTGCCAAGAAACTCGGAGACAATGCATTTCTGGACTGGGTCGACGAAATCTCGGAAGTGCGTCCCGGCATGAAACTGTTCCACGAGCTTTCCATGCTGCAGCAAATGCAGGGCGAATCCGCGCTGGACCGGAAGAAGGGCATCTTCCAGGAGCAATCGCAAGGCAAAGTCGTAAACGAATGGCTCGGATGCCAGGTAACCGACGAATCGCTGCTGGATGACACTGATTCACTTGTACTGTTCGAAAGACAGGATTTTGACGAAAAGACCGACAATGCCGGACTCGTCTTCGATTCCTGGCTCGAGTATATCCCCTTCAGGAAACAGACGGCCGGACTGGTTTACCGGTGTGATATTCCTGATGCTGAGGCTCCGCAGGCTCTTTTGTACGCGCTCCATCACGAACAGAATCCCAATAAGGCCGGACAATGGGATAATAAAGATTATATCGAGGTTTTCCAGACAGCAGACCTGCTCTTCCGGGCCAGGACCGTGGATCCGGATCAACTCTATGCCAACGAAGAAAACGGCCTGCTTGGCTCACTTCTGACCGCGCGGAAAAATGATTTGTTGAAACTGGATCCTACCTGGGATGATGATGAGAAAAAAGCCGAAAAAGACAAACAGTTGGATGCCGCAAGAAAGGACAGTCTGGTCATGGATATGAAGACGGTGGACGACAAAGTGAAATCGATATTAAAAGGCTATCAAGAATAAGGAGGACGAATCTATGATTTCGAAAGAATTAGACGCACAATTAACCTCGGATTATTCAAAGGCTGAAGGAGCAAAAGCTCTCCCTGTCGGTTCCTTCATCAAGATCGAACCCCGAACCCGCAGGACCGACAGTTATACGGAAGCCATGTCCTTTGGAATCTACGATCCCCTATGGATGTTGGGACGGCAATGGCAATTCGGCCGGTTTCAAGGAAACGACTGCGGCAGTACCGTCCAGACCAAGATTCTGGCAAAGAGACAGAAAATAAACGGTTTCATGGACAAGAACGGCAAAGCCCTTCCTGCTTCATCCCAGGATATCCAGAGCCCGATGGAGTACGACGTGGAAAGGCGTCCGCATACAATTGACGCCTTTGTCCGGATTGAATCCGCTCTCCATTTTCTGGGGATGCAGGCCGTTTCCGGGCACAAAGATGCCGTCTTGGAAACACTCAAAAAGGTTTGCAGTCTTGACTCCTTCATTCCTGACAACCCGAATGAACCCATTGAAGAGGTAAAGGCCCGCGCCAATACCAAGACGGACAAGATGTTCCGCCTCTATGGGAAACGCTGCTTCGATGGCTACAAGCTTTTCCAGCTTAAATCTCTTCCCGCTGGATGTTCCATTCAAAACCCTGCCGCCGTCCTTCAGGAATACAAGGACTGGTTCAAAAAGAAGTATCATGTGATGGACAGGGACACCGACGTGTTCTGGAATGAGAGAAAGTTGGGATATGAACTGACCCTTACTGCCGGCAATCGGAAATATGAGGCTGAAGATTACCATTCCGGACGACTGTCATGGTATTCATTTGACTGCACCGATAACGTTGCCGCTGCAGGCGGAGAACCCGTAACTCTGGGCGTTCTTCCTACTCCGGCCGTTTTCCCGGCAGCCCCGAACCGACGCCTGTGGGAGTTCGAGAACAGCAGGGTTCAGTTCAACGATTACCGGAATGATGATATCAGCGCACTGGCATCCTCCGTCATCATGCAGTATACGATGATGTACAGTAACGACTGGATGATCGTTCCGATGGAAACCGAAGTCGGAACCGTGCTTTCAGTCGAGAAAATCGTCGTCAAAGATTCCTTTGGGATGGAGTTCGACATTGCGAAAACCTTTGAGACAGTTGACGGGAAAGGAGATGATATCGGATTCACCGACAGGTGGGCTCTGTTCGCCAATTCTTATTCTGACGCGTATAAGGAAAAATCCTACTTCAAATCTGCCCCCGGTCTCCTTTGTCCTCCCACCTTACAACGCGTTGAACAAGGTGACCCCATCGAAGAAGTTCAGTTCCTTCGCGACGAAATGGCCAACATGGTATGGGGCGTGGAGGAAAAGGTCAGCGACTGCTGTGGCGGTTCGCTGGATTCCCGTTCCCGGTCGGACAAAGTGCTTTCGATTATCGACGAAGAGCGGATAGTGGATGACAGCGATGTGACCCGACCGGAGGATGCGGACTATTCCTACCTCATCCAGAACCGGGTGCCGCTTCATTGGATTCCGTTCATCCCGCAAAAGATTTCCCCGGATTCGGAGGAGGCGAAAAGCGGCGAGATTGCAGGACGTGACATCATCTTCCGCCGCGCCCGGATGCCGATCTGGTACAAGGACGATTTCCGGCCGGTACGTCCGTCATCCCAACTTCTCGCCCTGAAGTACAACGGGAAAAAGGTTGTTCCCCGCTATGTTTACGAAGAGGAAATCCTCGGCTACGGAACCAAGGTTGGCCTATACCCGCAGCGTACGCGTTGGTTCAACGGCACCAGCTTCACCTGGCAAGGCTTCGAGAAGAAGATCTCCGGCATCCAGGCCAACAGCGGCCTGATGTTCGACGCACTGCTGGATGTTGAGAAGAAGGAAGAGTAAACCCGGGACCTTCCCCTAAAAGCAAGGACACTCTATTAATAAGCACTTAACACTGATCAGCCATGGCAGAAACTCCAAAACGTAATTCTAGCAGAAGGCGGGGCGGCACTCCGATACGGCAGGGAACCTCGACCACTCCGAGCGAAGAGTACACCGGACGCGTGGACCATCCGGTCGGAAAGTTCGAAAAGTGGATCAACCAGGACGAGACATCCGCTTCCACCGTCACCATCA
>JAEEGI010012717.1_pt1 | contig 17949 bp, 10 predicted proteins | sample 8958751 | NCBI WGS metagenome assembly JAEEGI01 (sample SAMN16246545, study PRJNA631951) | gut metagenome | biome: gut microbiome; feature: rumen; material: KS-attached | host: Bos | place: Iran: Karaj | collected 2018-10 | reverse complement strand
AAAGCGTAAGGAAGCGTACTGAACCGCACCAAACCAGCACAGTTGCCGATATTAAAATGTCGTACCTTTGTCATGCGGAAGGAAATTTGCGGGATTTAATTCTGGCACTTTTTACATTTAAATGTAGCAAGTGCTGGATTTAATTCCAGGAAATCACATTAATCGTTGTTCATTGTTCGGCAGTGAAGCCCGACCAGCTGTCATCGGCCGCTCAGATCGATTCATGGCATCGCAAAGACCGCCATTATAAGTTTGGCATCGGTTACCACTACGTGATCCGTCGTGACGGAACGATTGAGCCAGGCCGTCCGGAATGGATGGTGGGTGCCCACTGCCTGAACCATAATGCCCACTCGATCGGCATCTGCTATGAGGGCGGGCTCGACATTAGAGGTCAACCCGCCGACACGCGCACGGCTGAACAGAAGGCATCCATGCGGCGACTGATCGAAGCGTTGCGTCAGCGTTACCCCAGCGCCCTGTCGATAGGACGTTTTCTCGTTCTTTGTTTCTCGTGGTTTGTGAAAAATGATTAAATAGCATGCTTTAGGACGAGAAATTGTTGCAAAGTTTAGATGAATTATGTAATTTTGCATTATGTAATTTTGCATAATCGTCTTAATTGCCAGGAAATGAAGTTGTTAAGCAATCCCTTTGTAATAGGAAAATATGTGGACAAGGACTATTTCTGCGACAGGGAGAAGGAATCAGAAATGCTCGTCCACCACATTGTAAACGGACGTCATGTCGCCATCATGTCGGAGAGGCGTTTGGGTAAGACAGGCTTGATAGAACATGTGTTTGCCAACAGCCTGCCTGATGGCTACGAGCCTTTCTTGATAGACATTTACACTTGTAAGAATCTGCGTGAGATGGTTTATCTGCTTGCCAGCGAGGTATTTAAGAAGATTGCCAGGAAACAGTCGATGTTGGAACGGTTAATGCGGATGGTGCGTTCGCTGAAAACAACGATCTCGTATGAGGTCGTGACAGGATTTCCGGAGATCAGCTTTGGTCTTGGTGAGATACAGCAGCCCGAAGTGACACTCGATGAGATTCTTGGCTATCTCGAGTCTTCCGATGCGGTGTGTATCGTGGCCATCGATGAGTTCCAGAAGATAGCCAGCTTTGAGGAAGAGAACGTGGAGGCACTCTTGCGAACAAAGATTCAGCACTTGAAGAAGACGCAGTTTATCTTTGCCGGCAGTGAGCGCCATCTGCAGGAGGGCATCTTTAGTAATCCTGCACGGCCCTTTTACAACAGTGTCGTGTTTATGCAACTGTTGCCTATAGAAGTAGGCGTGTATGTCAAGTTCTGTCAGCAGTTGTTCCTTAAATATGAGAAAAGTGTTTCCCCTGCACTGGTGGAGCGGCTCTACGAATGCTTCCAAGGCATCACCTGGTATCTGCAGCTCTCGATGAACAAGGCTTTCACGATGGCTGAACGCGGTGGCTGTGTTGATGAAGAGGCTTACGACCAAATCCTGAATCATCTGGTCGATTCCAAACGCTTCACATTTGAAGACCGTTATGCCTCACTCACAGAAAAGCAGAAGACGGTATTAATGGCTATTGCCTCTGAATTTCCGAATCAGGTGACGCTTACCAGTCAGAACTTCATAACAAGGTATAATCTGAAGACGTCCAGCAGCGTCCAGACTGCAGTCAAGGGGTTGGTGGAAAAGGGTATCCTCAGTGATAATCATGGTGTCAGACGCCCCACAGACTTGTTATTCATGCTTTGGCTGAAAGATTTCTGAAAAAAGCAAGGGTTTAAAAATGAGGGCAAACACAATAAACAGGCGGCAATACACGTTTTTCCATTAAAAAAACATGTGTTGTTATGATTGAGTATATCAAAGGAGAACTGACTGAGCTGACGCCTGCACTGGCGACGATCGAGACTGGCGGCGTCGGCTACGGACTGAACATTTCGCTGAACACCTTCAGTGCGATTCAGGGGAAGAAGGAGGTGAAACTCTATGTGTATGAGGCCATTCGCGAAGATGCCCATCTGCTTTTCGGGTTCGTGAACAAGAAGGAACGGGAGATGTTTCTCTTGCTGATCACGGTGAGTGGGGTAGGTGCTAACACGGCGCGGATGATGCTCTCGGGGATGAGTGTAGCAGAGTTGTGTAACGCCATCTCGACGGGCAATGCCAAACTGATACAGGGTATCAAGGGCATCGGAAAGATGACGGCGCAGCGTATCATCGTGGATCTGAGGGATAAGATTGTGGCCTTGGGCATTGCCGAGGAGATACCTGCGGGCGGTGCTACGGCGACACCTGTAAACAACGAGGTGAAGGACGAGGCCGTTTCAGCCCTGACGATGCTGGGATTCGCACCCGCACCGAGTCAGAAGGTGGTCGTTCAGATCCTGCAGGAGCAGCCCAATGCCCCTGTAGAGACCGTCGTGAAGCTTGCTCTCAAGCAAATCAAATAATATAAATTTTAGCAACGGACTACAGGACTGAAGGACTTTTATTGAGAGTCCTGTTAGTCGTGTAGTCCGTTGCCATGAAAATGATGAGCAGGATAGTCGGGATAGTGATGAGTTTTTTGTTCGCGTGCGTGTATGCGCAGGCGCAAGAGGCTGATTCGCTGCAGGCACGCTGGCGTATCCAGAAGACGGCACCTATGCTGGTGGCTGATCTCGACTCTTCCGCCATTGACCTGAAGCGTCCTGACAACATCCGTCAGACGGTGGAGTATGACGACTCTGCCAATGTGTATTATCTCGGCTCGAAGATCGGCGACACTTATCTGAACGCCCCCATCCTGATGACCCCTGACGAGTATCGTCATTGGAGTGAGAAAAAGGCCATGTACAACTTCTTCCGCAAGAAGAACACGGAGAACGTGAAGAACAAGGGCAAGGACAAATTCTCGTTTGCAGACATGCACTTCGACCTCGGACCTGCAGAGAAGATCTTCGGTCCCGGTGGTGTGCGCATCAAGACTCAGGGAACGGCAGAACTGAAGATCGGTGTGAACATGAAGAACATCGACAACCCCTCACTGCCGATCCGAAACCGTAAGACTACCGCCTTTGACTTCGACGAGAAGATCAACCTCTCCGTGAACGGTAAGGTGGGCGACAAAGTGAACATGAACCTGAACTACAACACCGATGCCACTTTCGACTTTGATACGCAGAACCTGAAGCTGAAATACGAAGGTAAAGAAGACGAGATCATCAAATTGGTGGAGGCAGGTAACGTGTCGTTCCCCTCGAACAACTCGTTGGTGAAGGGCGCGTCGAACCTCTTCGGTGTGAGGGCTGATATGCAGTTCGGACGGCTGAAGCTGCAGACGGTGCTCTCGCAGAAAAAGTCATCCACAAAGAGCGTCTCGACGAAAGGCGGCACGCAGACCACTCCCTTTGAGCTCGATGCAGCCGACTACGAGGAAAACCGCCACTTCTTCCTGGCACATTACTTCCGTCAGCACTACGACGATGCGATGGCAAACCTGCCCAACCTTATGACGGGTATCGAGATCAACCGTGTGGAGATCTGGGTAACCAATAAGTCGGGCTTAACCACCAACACCCGTAACATCGTGGCACTAACCGACTTGGGCGATACACAGGTGAGCAATCCCATCTGGATGCTGAGTGGTCAGCCTGTGCCAGGCAACGATGCCAATACGGAGTATGCCACAATAACCAGCCAGTATGAGGCTGCCCGTGACATCGATAAGGCCAACGATGTTCTCTCCAGTATCCCTGGTTTCAAAGCTGGTCTTGACTTCGAGGTGCTGTCGAGTGCCCGTCTATTGTCGAGTTCGGAATATACTGTGAACAAAGCCTTGGGTTATGTGTCGCTAAAGGCAGGCTTGCAGACGGATCAGGTGCTGGCGATAGCCTATGAGTTCACCTATGGTGGTGTGACCTTTCAGGTGGGTGAGTTTGCCAGCGATCTGACAGATCCTACGAAATCGCTCTTCGTGAGATCGCTGAAGAATACTGCGAACCATCCTCAACAGGGTAACTGGCGCCTGATGATGAAAAACGTGTATTACCTCGCCTCGACAGTGGAGCGGACCAAGTTCCGTCTCGACATCAAGTTCCAGAGCGATACCGTCGGCGTGTATCTTACGTATATCCCTGAGCCTCAGGTGAAGAACCGCACGCTGTTACGACTGTTGGGGGCTGACCATCTGGATCAGAACAACAAACCCAACCCTGACGGCTACTTCGACTTCGTGGAAGGCTATACCGTGAGTAACGGACGTGTGTTCCTGCCTTCGGCGGAACCTTTCGGCGGTTATCTGCGTGAGCAGTTGAGGCGTGCCGGCATCGATGCGGCGACAGCCGAGAAATACGTGTTCAGTCAGCTTTACGACTCCACGAAGACCACCGCCAAACAAGTCGCAGAGAAGGATAAGTACATCATGACGGGACGGTATAAAGGCTCTGCGGGTAGTGTGATCTCCCTCGGCGCCTATAACGTGCCGCAAGGATCAGTGGTGGTGACGGCAGGTGGTGTGACGCTGACAGAGGGTACCGACTATAGCGTGGACTATTCGGCAGGTGAGGTGACCATCCTCAACCAGAGCATCATTGATGCAGGTACGAACGTAAACGTGTCGTTGGAGTCGAACACCGATTACGGCTTGCAGCGCAAATCGATGGTGGGTATCAACTGGGAATATGAGTTCTCGAAGAACTTCCAGATCGGCGGTACGCTGATGCACCTCTCCGAACAAGCCCTCACCTCGAAGGTGACATTGGGACAGGAGCCGTTGAACAACACGCTATGGGGCCTGAATGTGAACTGGAAGCAGGAGAGTCAGTGGCTCACCTCGATGCTCGACAAGATTCCCTTCCTCCACGTGAAGGAGCCGTCGCACATCAACTTTACGGGTGAGTTTGCCCATCTCATCGCAGGTACGGCCGGCGGCGTACAGGATAATGCCTCGTATATCGACGATTTCGAGAACTCCAAGAACTATATCGACGTGAGTAATCCGAAAGCTTGGCAACTCTCGAGTGTGCCCTCTTCCTTACCGGAGGCGCATGATAAAACTGATGTGACGAGCGGCTACAACCGTGCACTCCTCGCCTGGTATAACATCGACCCGCTTTTCACCCGTCGTTCCTCAACCCTCACGCCAGCTCATATCAAAAGCGATCTGGAGCAGTTGTCGAACCACTATGTGCGTGAGGTCTATGTGAAGGAGCTCTATCCCAACCGTCAGCAGAGCACCTACAACGGTGCCACTTCTACGCTGCCCATCCTGAACCTCGCCTACTATCCTGAGGAGCGCGGTCCTTACAACCTGACGCATGACGTGAATACCGACGGAACGCTGCGCCAGCCTGAGACAAAGTGGGGCGGCATGATGCGCAAACTTGATGTCAACGACTTCGAACAGGCCAACATCGAATATATCGAGTTCTGGTTGCTCGATCCCTTCATCTACACCCGTCAGGACGGTACGGCCTCCGAATATGCGGGCGATCTCTATTTCGACCTCGGTGAGATCAGTGAGGATATCCTGCGCGATGGTAAGAAGTTCTATGAGAGCGGCATGCCCGTAGATGGCTCCAACGCCTTCACCACCACCCAGTGGGGTAAAATTCCTGTACAGGCCACGCAGACCACCGCCTTTGCCACTACCGAAGGCTCAAGAAAACTGCAGGATGTGGGTTTCAACGGTCTGAACGATGACGAGGAGCGCAGCTACGGCGCCTATAAGGAGTGGCTCGATGAGGTTGTCAACAGTGGGGCGGTGACGAAGGACAGTATCATCCAGGCATGGCGTACTGACCCTGCAGGTGACGACTACCACTACTTCCGAGGCACTGATTTCGACGAAGAGAAGAAGAGTATCCTGGACCGCTATAAGCGGATCAACAACCCGCAGGGCAACTCGCCTGATACCGACAGCCAGACAGAGTCGTACGACACCAGCTATAAGAGCAGCCCGGATGTGGAGGATATTAACCAGGACTTCACGCTGAATGAGTTTGAACACTACTTCCGCTACAAGGTACGCATCAGTGACGAGATACTCGAAGCCTACCGTAACGGTACAGCCCCGGAAGACTGCTTCATCTCCGACATGCGTACCAGCGGTGTGAAACTGCGTAATGGCGATACCACGACGGTGAACTGGTTCCAGTTCCGTGTGCCCCTTGTGGAGTATAAGGACAAGAAAGGCAGCATCAGCGACTTCACCAGTATCCGTTTCATGCGTATGTTCATGACGAGTTTCCAGAAGCCCATCGTACTCCGTTTCGGCAGTCTCGACCTCGTACGCGGTGAATGGCGTGTCTATAAGCAGAGTCTTGGCACAAGCGGTGCTGAGACGGGATCGTTGATTGTGAATGCCGTAAACATCGAGGAGAACACCGACAAGAAACCCGTGAACTATGTCTTGCCGCCAGGAATCAGTCGTGTGACGGATCCGGGACAGCCCCAGTTGGTGGAGAGCAACGAACAGGCGTTGCAGATGATTGTGAACGATCTGCAGCAGAACGAGTCGAAGGCGGTGTATAAGAAGACCACCATCGACCTGCGCCAGTATAAGCGGATGCAGATGTTCGTGCATGCCAACCACCTCCTGCCGGATCCTACCGCCTTGGAAGATAAACAGCTGGCGGTGTTCATCCGTTTGGGTAATGACTATAAAAACAACTACTACGAATACCAGATACCGCTCGTGCTGACACCTGACCGCAGCGACTATAACCAATACTCCAATGCCGATCGCCAGCTGGTGTGGCCGTTAGATAATATGCTTGACATCAACCTCGACGTGTTTACGAACCTGAAGAAACAGCGTAACGTGTTGAAATCCAAAGGGCAGGCAGCCTATAACCAGCTCTATTCCTCTTACGACCCGGAAAAACCAGGCAACAAGATTAGTATCTTGGGTAACCCGACACTCGGTGAGGTGAAGGTGATGATGATTGGTGTGAGAAACATCTCCAATGAGGTGAAGTCGGGTGAGGTGTGGGTCAATGAGCTCCGTCTGATGGAATCCAACAACGAGGGCGGTTGGGCGGTCTCAGGTACGATGAACGTCCAACTCTCCGACTTCGGTATGGTGAATGTCTCAGGTCGTTATATCAGCGACGGCTTCGGCGGTTTGGAGGAGGGCGTGATGCAGCGTTCCACTGATACGGAGAAGCAGTACAGCGTCACCACTTCTCTCGAACTCGGCAAGTTCTTCCCTGATAAGGCGAAGGTGTCGGTGCCTCTCTATTATTCCTACACCAAGGAGATCGTCAAACCGCGTTACAACCCGTTGGACAGTGACCTGCGTCTCGATGAGGCTTTGGATGCAACTACCGACCAACAGGAGCGCGACAGTATCGAAAACATCGCGGTGACGCGTACCATCAACTCTAACTTCTCCATCTCTAATATGCGTTGGGGACTGAAGACGAAGCGCCATCCGATGCCTTACGATCCTGCCAACTTCTCGTTCAGCTATAGCCATTCCCACCGTTACACCTCAGGTAAAACCACCGTTTATGAAAAGGAAGACCAGTGGCGCGGTGCCTTGAACTATGCCTATTCGCCCGTGTATAAGACGTGGGAGCCCTTCAAGAAGATAAAAGGTGGCCAGAAATGGCAGAACTTCTACAAGGCCTTCGGACTGAACTACCTGCCTCAGAGCATCGCCCTGAACTCTGAAATCACCCGCAGCTACTATGAGCTGCAGGAGCGCGATATGGAGAACCTCGACAACCACAGTCTGCCCCTCACCTTCAACTCGCAGTTCCTCTGGAACCGTGACTTCGCCCTGCGCTGGGACTTCACGAAGAACCTGCACTTCAACTTCCAGTCGGCCACCCATGCGGAGATCGAAGAGCCCTATACCCCTGTGAACAAAGACCTTTATCCGGATCAGTATTCGGCTTGGAAAGACTCTGTGTGGCACAGCATCAAGAACCTGGGTACGCCTCTCGACTACCAGCAGCAAGTCACCGCCAGCTACCAGCTGCCCCTGAACAAGTTGCCTTATATGGAGTGGGTGAATAGCGACGCCACCTATAATGCCCGTTATACCTGGGTGCGCGGTACGAAGCGTAACGACGGTACATCTTTGGGCAATACCATCAACAGCAATCGAAATCTGAATATCAACGGCTCTTTCAATCTGGAGACCGTCTATCATTACTTCCCCTTCCTCAAAAAGGCTGACGAGCGCTACAGAAAGGCCAGTCGAACGAGCCTGTCCAGCCGTACCATCAAATCTAGCAGATCTCGGGCAAATCAAGCCAGGAATGCGGGTCAGGCTAAGAATGCAAGTTCGACCAGCCCTGCAAATCCCGACGAAGAGAAACTCCCTCTCCATAAGAACGCCTATCAGCGCGAGGTCACCTTGCGCCCTGATACCACCATCACCGTAGCCCACAACAAGAATTCCCGTCGCCTTGATGTTACGGCACGTACGAAGGACGGCCAGCCCTATCGCATTAAGTATAAGGTGATTGACGCCAATAAGATCTTGATCAAGAATCTTGATACCGTACAGGTTAAACTCAGCATCGTGGCGAAGCCTTCCCGCGAGAACGAGTGGTGGTACAAACCCACCCAGGCGGCTGCCAGCTTCCTGATGATGGTGCGCTCGATCAACGTCAGCTATCGCAATCAGTACTCGATGCTGCTCCCAGGCTTCCTGCCGATGGTTGGCGACATCTTCGGACAGAATTCCGACGGTCTGTTGAAGCCGGGTCTCGACTTCGCCTTCGGATGGATTGGTGACAACTACATCGACAAAGCCCTGGAGAATGGTTGGCTGATCAAGAACGAAAGTGTCTCCACGCCAGCCACCGTCAACAGCGTTAATGACCTGCAGATACGGGCGGTGCTCGAACCGATCCGCGACTTGAAGATCGACCTCAATGCCTCGTGGACTGATAACCGTGCCCGTAGCATCCAGTATATGTATGCTGGCAAGCCTACCACCCATAGTGGCTCGTTCAATATGACCACTATCTCACTGAAGGGCTCGCTGGCACCGATAGGCGATGCCACCAACGATTACGCTTCCAGCACCTTCGACAACTTCCGTTCGCTCATTCCCGAGTTCCGTGACAGGGTGCAGGCACAGTATGCCGATGCCCCGCAGAAGCATCAGGATGTCAATCCCTATAGTGCCGATGTGATGGTGCCCGCCTTCCTCTCGGCTTACACGATGGGAGCTGGCAAGTCGCTCAGCATCTTCCCTGCCATCACCCGCATGCTGCCTAACTGGAGCGTGCGCTATACGGGTCTCTCCAGAATCCAGTGGGTGAGCGACCACCTAAAGAGTCTCACCCTGAGCCATGCCTACAAGAGCGTGTATAGTGTGGGTGGCTATGCCTCTTACAGTGCTTGGCAGGAATACATGAACGGACTGGGCTTTATCAAGGATCAGATGACGGGTGGCCTCACGCCCTCGTCGATGTACAATGTCTCCACCGTGAGTATCAACGAGGCCTTCTCGCCCTTGCTTGGTGTCGATGCCACCTTCCAGAACAATCTCTCGGCGAAGATCGAATATCGCACCACGCGTGTGCTCAGCCTCTCTATGACGAGTGTCCAGATCAACGAGGCCCTGAGTCGCGACTGGGTATTAGGCATGGGTTACAAGATTCAGGATTTCCGCCTCTTTACCGACGGTTTCAGCCGCAAGGTCAGTAAGACCCAGAAACGCTCTAAGTCGTCGAGTAAATCTAGCTCTACAAGTAAGGCTAGTTCGGCTAACAATGCAAACTCAAGCTCCTCCCGCTCCAAATCCGGTGTCAACCACGACCTGAACCTGCGCCTCGACATCTCTTTCCGCAAGCAGGCTGCCATTACCCGTGATATCGCCTCGGGCATGTCGTCAGCCTCCAGTGGCAACAGCGCCTTCAAACTTTCCTTTATGGCTGACTATACCCTGAGCCGCCTGATGACCATCACCGCCTACTACGATCAGCAGACGAACACCCCTTTGCTAGCTAACAGCTCTTATCCCACCACCACCCGCGACTTCGGCCTCTCGCTGAAATTCTCTTTAACCCGATAATAAGAAAGGCTCCCTTTGTGTGAAGGAAGCCTTTTTGGTTATTTTTTGTCGTAAGCGTGGACGGGATAGTCGGTGGTGAAGTGGAGACCGCGACACTCTTTGCGTTCCAAGGCCCATCGGGTGATGAGATAACCCACGTTGATCATGTTACGCAGTTCGCAGATATCCTTCGATGCCTTCACACGCTTAAAGAGGCGTTCGGTCTCCTCATAGAGCATGTCGAGACGGTCCCAGGCACGGTGCAGGCGCAGGTCGGAGCGCACAATACCGACGTAGTTTGCCATGATCTGGTTGACCTCCTTCACACTTTGTGTGATAAGTACCTTCTCCTCGTTGGTCATCGTACCCTCATCGTTCCATTTGGGCACCTCGTTGTTGAAGTCGTAGAGATCGACATGTGCCACAGAGTCCTTCGCAGCCGCGTCGGCATAGACCACTGCCTCAATGAGTGAGTTGGATGCCAGACGGTTGCCGCCATGCAGACCCGTACACGAACATTCGCCGAGGGCATAGAGGCGTTCAATGCTTGATTGACCGTTGAGATCAACCTTGATACCACCACACATGTAGTGGGCAGCAGGGCGCACGGGGATATAATCGGTGGTGATATCAATGCCAATGGAGAGACATTTCTGATAGATGTTCGGGAAGTGATGACGAGTCTCCTCGGGATCCTTATGGGTGACGTCGAGACAGACATGGTCCAGACCATGGATCTTCATCTCCTTATCGATGGCACGTGCCACAATGTCACGTGGTGCCAGTGACAGACGCTCGTCGTATTTCTGCATAAACTCCTCACCGTTGGGCAGTTTCAGGATGCCACCATAGCCGCGCATAGCCTCGGTGATGAGGTAGGCGGGGTGGGTCTCCTTCGGATTATGGAGCACCGTGGGGTGGAACTGTACGAACTCCATATCAGCAACTGTTCCCTTGGCTCGATACACCATGGCGATACCATCGCCAGTGGCAATGACGGGATTTGAGGTGGTGAGATATACGGCACCGCAGCCACCCGTACACATCACCGTGATTTTAGAAAGATAGGTGTCCACCTTCTGCGTCTTGGGATCGAGCACATAGGCTCCGTAGCACTGGATATTAGGTGAGCGGCGGGTGACGCGAACGCCTAAGTGGTGCTGGGTGATGATCTCCACGGCGAAGTGGTTCTCCTTGATGTCGATATTGGGATCATTTCTGACGGCTTCCATCAGTCCGCGCTGGATCTCCGCACCCGTATCGTCGGCATGGTGGAGAATACGGAACTCGGAGTGACCGCCCTCACGGTGCAGATCGAAACTGCCGTCGTCCTTCTTGTCGAAGTTCACACCCCATTTCACCAGTTCCTGGATTTGCTCCGGGGCATTGCGTACCACTTGTTCCACCGCCTTACGGTCAGAAATGTAGTCGCCTGCGATGATGGTATCGGCAATGTGTTTGTCGAAGGTATCCACTTTCATGTTGGTGACTGAGGCTACACCGCCCTGTGCAAACGAGGTATTTGCCTCGTCGAGAGAGGTCTTGCAGATCATACAGACGCGTCCTTTTCCAGACTTTGCCACCTTCAAAGCGTAGCTCATTCCGGCTACACCGGCACCGATTACAAGGAAATCGTACTTATAAACCATAATTGACGTATTTTGATTATTTGCTGCAAAGGTAGTGATTTTTTAGACAAAAGAACAAAAGAAACATAAAAAAATTGTGTTCTTATGTACTTATGTCTAAATTATTTCGTATCTTTGCACCAAAACCAACGACGAAGATGAAAAGACTGTGGACGATAATCCTCTTGCTCGCCCCCCTGGCTGTGCTAGCGCAGCAGGTGGTGGTCAGTGGCAACGTGGTAGATGATAAGACCGGAGAGGCACTGGGACAGGTGAGTGTCTCCGCTGGTCGGATATCGGTTGTGACGAACGAAGATGGTGACTTTACCCTCAAGCTGACAGAGGCACCAGGGAAGATTGCCATTTCACATGTGGGTTATAAGACCCGTTACCTGGATGTCAAACCAGGACAGTCGGAGAACCTGAAAGTGAGACTCCGTCCTGCAACCATCCAGTTGCGTGAGATCGTGGTCATGAACGAAAACCCGCGGGAGTTGGTGGAAACTGCCATCAGTAAGATTCCCGACAACTACAGTATGGTGCCTGAGATGCTGAAGGGCTTCTATCGTGAGACCGCTATGAAGCGTAAGCACTATATCTATGTGGCAGAAGGTGTGGAGGATATGTATAAGACACCTTATAACCGCAGTGTCCATCGCGATAAGGTGGCTATCGTTAAAGGACGTCGGCTACTCAGTCAGAAGTCGAGCGACACCTTAGGCATCAAGGTGATGGGCGGTCCGGTGCAGGCCGTAATCCTGGATCTGGTAAAGAACCGTGAATTCCTATTCAATAAGGAGAACATGGATGAATACCGCTTCACGATGGCTGCGCCTGAGTTCATCAACGATCGTCAGCAGTTCGTAGTCAAGATGGAACCGGCTCTGAATACGGACTATGCGCTCTATCACGGCAAGATATACATCGACTGCGAACGGCTTGCCTTTACACGTATCGAGCTCGATCTTGACATGAGGGACAAGGACAAGGCGACGCGGACGATGCTGGTGAAAAAACCCTTCGGCGTAAAGTTCAAGCCGAGGGAATTGTCGAGTGTGGTCGATTACCGCTATGAAGACGGTGTGACGCGGATCAGTTATCTGAAGAATACGTTCCGCTTCAATTGCGACTGGAAGAAACGGCTCTTTGCGACCTCGTTCACGGCAACCTGTGAGATGGTGGTGACCGACAGCAGCTCGTCGGATATCCGTCCGATCGGCACTCGCAGCTCATTTGACTCGCGTGATTCGTATTATGATAAGGTGGAATACTTTTTGGACCCAGATTACTGGAGCTCCTATAATATTATAGAACCTTCGGAGTCGCTGGACAAGGCCATTCAGAAGCTCGTGTCCAAGTACCGGAGAAATTAAAGAATTAAAAGTGAAAAGTTTAAGATATTTTGTAACTCTCTTTGTGGCAACCTCCTTTATCGGTCTGCAGGCGCAGACGGATCAGGTGGTTGTTGATACTGTGACAACTGATACGGTCGTGGTGCTCCCATGGCCGCAGAACGTACAGGCACGTTTAGATACCCTCATGCTGGACCCGCTGTTGGAGTCCACACAGTTAGGCCTGATGGTGTATGACCTTACCGCTGATTCCCTGTTGTATAGCCACGGGGCAAAGCAGACGCTGCGCCCTGCCTCGACAATGAAATTACTTACTGCTGTGACAGCCATCGACCTTTTGGGCGGTGACTATAAGTTGAACACTTCGTTGCGTTATAAGGGTACGGTGAAGGATAGTGTGTTGACGGGTGACTTGATCTGTGTGGGAAGCTTGGACCCGATGTTCGATGCCAATGATATGCGCGCCTTTGTTGAAAGCGTAAAGGGACTGGGTGTGGATACGATCCGCGGTCGTTTGGTGGCAGCCCCATCGTTCAAGGAGGAGGATTTGTTTGGCGAAGGCTGGTGTTGGGATGATGAGAACCCCCAGCTGTCGTCGTTGCTCGTGGAACGGAAGGATGAATTTATGACGGTCTTCGCCAACAGGTTGCGTGATGCCGGTATCGTGGTAGAGGCGCCTATCACCACAGCACCTTATGAGAAGGATGCGCTGATGCTCTGCTTACGTAGTCATAAGCTCAAAGAGATTCTGGTGCCGATGCTGAAAGAGAGCGATAATCTCTATGCCGAGGCGGTGTTCTTTCAGATTGCCGGTTCTCAGACGGCACGTCCTGCCAAGGCAGCACATGCTCGTCAACTGATCAAGCGAGAGCTCTCGAAAGCTAGTGTCACGGGTATTGCCTACAGAATTGCCGACGGCAGTGGTTTGTCGCTCTACAATTACGTTACACCAGAGTTGATGGTGAAGCTGCTGTGTTATGCCTATAAGAATACGAAACTCTTCATGCAGCTCTATCCTGCCTTGCCTATCGCGGGCCAGGACGGTACGTTGAAGAAACGCATGACGGGACCTTACACTAACGGCAGGGTGAAGGCGAAGACGGGTACGCTGACGGGAATCTCGTCGTTGGCGGGTTATCTCACAACAGCCAATAATCATGTGCTGGCTTTCAGTATCATCAATCAGGGTGTGCTCAAGAATGCCGACGGCAGGGGCTTCCAGGATAAGGTGTGTACGGCATTATGTGAACCGTGATACATGATACATTAAACATTAAATTTCAGATACATTAAATTCAGAGATATCATGGAAAGGGAGATCAGACAAGAGCAGATATTAGTTAGAATAACGGGACAGGACCGTCCGGGACTCACGGCATCGATTATGGGCATCCTGGCCAAGTATGACGCACAGATTCTCGACATCGGTCAGGCCGATATCCACTCCACACTCTCGTTGGGTATTCTCATCCGTATGGACGAGACCAATTCTGGACAGGTGATGAAGGAACTGCTCTTCAAAGCCACGGAACTAAATGTGAACATCGGTTTCTCACCTATCACGGATGATGAGTATGAGGACTGGGTGGGGCATCAGGGCAAGAACCGTTACATTCTCATGGTGCTGGGGCGTCAGTTGGAGGCCCGTCAGATTGAAGGGGCCACACGTATCCTGGCCGATCAGGGCCTGAATATCGACTCTATCTTGCGACTAACAGGTCGTAAGAGTATCAAGACCCCTGGCAAGCACATCCGTGCCTGTATCCAGTTCTCGTTGCGTGGTGAGCCGATAGACCGTCAGGAGATGCAGTCGAAGTTGATGAAACTCTCGCAGGAGATGGAGATCGACTTCTCTTTCCAGCGCGATGATATGTTTCGTCGTATGCGTCGTCTGATCTGTTTTGATATGGACTCTACACTGATCCAGACCGAGTGCATCGACGAGTTGGCAGAACGTAATGGAGTAGGGGCAGAGGTGCGTGCCATCACCGAGAGTGCCATGCGTGGAGAGATCGACTTCAAGGAGAGCTTTACCCGAAGGGTGGCTCTATTGAAGGGACTCGATGTGAGTGTGATGCGGGAGATAGCCGAGAATCTTCCTATTACCGAGGGTGTGGACCGACTGATGTCTATCCTGAAGACCTGTGGTTATAAGATTGCCATCCTTTCTGGTGGATTCACCTATTTTGGTGAATATCTGCAGCGTCGTTATGGCATCGACTATGTGTATGCCAACGAACTTGAGATCGGTGAGGACGGAAAGCTCACAGGCCGATATGTCGGTGAGATTGTGGATGGTCACCGTAAGGCAGAACTTCTGAAGCTCATTGCCCAGGTGGAGAAAGTGAATCTCGCCCAAACGATTGCAGTGGGTGACGGTGCTAATGACCTGCCGATGATCTCCGAGGCGGGCTTGGGTATCGCCTTCCATGCGAAGCCCCGTGTGGTGGCTAATGCCGAGCAGAGTATTAATACCATTGGCCTCGACGGTGTGCTCTACTTCCTTGGCTTCAAAGATAGTTATTTAGGGGACCAAGGTAAGCTATAATGTTTAATGTAGCCCTTCTGGAGTGGTTTCGGGAGAACGGTCGTGATCTGCCTTGGCGGCAGACCCGCGATCCGTATGCGATATGGCTCTCAGAGATCATCCTCCAACAGACCCAGGTAAAACAGGGTTGGGAATATTGGGAGCGATTTATGCACCGTTGGCCCACCGTAGAGGCATTGGCGGCTGCCACAGAAGACGAGGTGTTGCGTGAGTGGCAGGGTTTAGGCTACTACAGTCGGGCACGGAATCTCCACCATGCAGCCAAACAGATTGTGACACTCGGTCATTTCCCTGATACGTTGGAAGATATCAAACAACTGAAGGGCGTGGGCGACTATACCGCTGCCGCTATCGGGAGCATTGCCTTCGGACTGCCTGCGGCTGTAGTTGATGGGAATGTGTATCGGGTGCTGGCGCGTCATTTCGGCATCGATACGCCGATTAATACCACTGAAGGGAAGAAACTTTTCGCCGCTCTCGCCCAAGAGTTATTACCTCCCAATGAGGCAGCAGCATATAACCAGGCGATCATGGACTTCGGTGCGGTGCAGTGTACACCGCAATCCCCCAAATGCATGGAGTGTATGCTGGCAGAGAGTTGTGAGGCTATGCGTTCGGGTAGGGTGAATGAGTTGCCTGTTAAGTTGAAAACCCTCAAAGTCACCGAGCGACACCTTATTTATATTTATATACGCTGTCAGGGACAGACAGCCATCCGTCGTCGCGGACCTGGTGACATTTGGCAAGGACTGTGGGAACCCATGCTGGTGGATGCAGAGTCGGCAGTGCCGCCGACAGCAAGTTTATTGCGTCAGAATGTGAAACATGTGCTAACCCATCGGGTGCTCTATGCCGACTTCTATCTGCTCGAAACCGATAAAAGGCCCAAGCTCCCCTCAGACTACATCTGGATCGCTGAAAGTGCCCTCGATAACTATGCCCTTCCTCGTCTGATTGAAGTCCTCCTTTCTTTTTTGCCTAAATAGTGCAAGTTTTTCGTGGGAAATTTGTGGGAATGGAAAAAATGCATTACTTTTGCAGGGCAAAACGAGTAATTTGAGCTAAAAACTAAGTAGATTTTATGATTTGGAATGAAAGCGTTGAGTGCATGGACCGCGAACAGCTTCGTGAGATCCAGAGCCGCCGCCTCGTGAAAATGGCGGAGTATGTTTATCACAACACCCCCTTCTACCGGAAGAAGTTCCAGGAGATGGGTTTGGAGCCTGGCGATATCAAGAGTATTGATGATATCGTTAAGTTGCCGTTTACCAACAAACTCGATTTGCGTGACAATTATCCGTTTGGATTGGCTGCCGTGCCGATGAGTCAGATTGTACGTATCCACGCTTCGTCGGGAACGACGGGAAAGCCTGTGGTGGTGCTCTATACCCGTAAGGATCTGGCGATGTGGGCAGAGGCGATCTCGCGTGCCTTCACTGCCTATGGCGCTGGTAAGGATGATATATTCCAGGTGGCTTATGGTTATGGACTGTTCACCGGTGGTTTGGGAGCGCACGACGGTGCTACGAATATCGGTGCCTCAGTGATCCCCATCTCTTCTGGTAACACCCAGAAGCAGATGACCCTGATGCACGACTTCGGAACGACGGTGCTCTGTTGTACCCCCTCTTATGCCATGTTCCTTGGTGAGGCGATGCAGGAGTGTGAATGGCCCCGTGATGAGTTTAAGCTGAGGGTTGGTGTCTTTGGCGCTGAGCCTTGGACGGAGAAGATGCGTGTGAAGCTGGAAGAGAGTTTAGGTATTAAGGCTTACGATATCTACGGACTGAGTGAGATTGCTGGTCCAGGTGTGGGCTATGAGTGTGAGCACCAGTGTGGTACCCATCTGAATGAAGACTATTTCTACCCAGAGATCCTGAATCCAGAGACGGGTGAGCCATTGCCCGAGGGACAGTTCGGTGAGCTGACCTTCACTCATCTGACGAAGGAGGGTATGCCGCTGTTGCGCTACCGGACACACGACCTGACGGCCCTGCACTATGAGAAGTGTGCGTGCGGACGTACGTTGGTGAGAATGGATCGTATCCTGGGCCGTTGCGACGACATGCTGATCATCCGTGGTGTGAACGTGTTCCCGTCACAGATCGAGGATGTTATCCTAAAGCTGCCTGAGTATGAGCCACACTTCCTGTTGACCGTGGATCGTGTGAACAACACTGATACCTCGGAGTTGAGAGTGGAGGTAAAGGATGAGTACTTCACCGATGACATGGCGACGATGGTAGGTCTGCAGAAGAAGCTGGAGAGCGAGTTGCGTAGCGTGATCGGTTTGGGCTTCAAGGTAAAACTGGTAGAGCCGAAGGGCATTGAGCGCTCAGAGGGTAAGGCTAAGCGCGTAATTGATAAGCGTAAGTTTGAGAAGTAAGGAATAAAAACCATAAAACGTTAAGTATATGAAAGCAAAGCA
>JAEEGI010012716.1_pt1 | contig 17950 bp, 12 predicted proteins | sample 8958751 | NCBI WGS metagenome assembly JAEEGI01 (sample SAMN16246545, study PRJNA631951) | gut metagenome | biome: gut microbiome; feature: rumen; material: KS-attached | host: Bos | place: Iran: Karaj | collected 2018-10 | reverse complement strand
ATATTAAATTTTAATAAATTTTTTTGAATAAAAAAAATAAACTAATGAATTCTTCAATGGAATGTTATTTATATTAATTATTTGAATAAATATAATTATAATTTAAAGTTAATAATTTTTTAATTATTTTTAATTTATTAATTTTTATTATATATTCTTTATATAACAAAAGAAGAAATAATAGAAAAAAAATTTAAATAAGATAATATAATAAAAGAATAAAATTAATTTCAATGATATTAAAGGAGATGATAAATTCAAATACTAACAATTAAATCTACTATAGTTTTTATCATAATATTTAATAAGGATTATACGATAAGAAGATTATTCATATTTAAAAAAACTTTAAATAAATAAAAAGTATTAGAAAAAAATAATAATTAAATATAAAGATTTTAAAAGTTAAAAATATAATAAAAAATAAATATAATATTTAATACTGTTAAAAAAGATATAAAAATTATCCTCAATCAAAAAAAAAAATAACTAAATTTTAAACTCAAAATTTTTGGCTTGATTATTATTCATATGTCCTCTTCTACTTTGCATTCCAAATAAAATTCCATTATTATTATTATTATTATTATTACTTTCATTATTTCTCCGATTAAAATTATCTCCAATCATCATTCCTCCATTATCATTATTACTAAATAAATTATTATTACTATAATTATTACCCATATGTCTTCTTACATTATAATCATTTTTCATAATAATAGGTTGTTGAAGGGGAATTGATGAAATATTAGTAAATCCATCGTTATTAAATTGAAATTTATTTCCCACAGAGATTGGATTGTTCATTTTATTTTCAGTTTCTTCTAAAAATTTCCTTGCACTTCTTTTTCTATTTCCATTATTATTATTTAAATTTGGATTTAAAATAACATTAGTATCAAAATCTAAAGGATCAGAATCATTATTGAATTTTCTTTTAGGAGAAATATTTTCTTCTTTTCTAACATTAAAATTAGGAGAACTATAAGGTATTTCTCTTCTATTATAATTCATATTATTATTTTTATTACTATATGTTCTAATATTACTCTTATTATTATTATAATTATTATTATTATTGTGATTGTCATTAGATTCTATTTTTTCATCAATAATTAAATCATTTAATTGTGAAGAAATTCCATAATCAAATATTTTTCTTTCTTTTTCAATAGCAACATCTGATTCTCTTTTTTCTCTTTTTAACTTATTTATTAATTTATCAAATCCTTCAGTATCATTAAGCATTTTATCAATAGAACTTCTATTAGTATTTTTCCTACTTTCCCTAATAATACTAGAATTTCCAAAAGAAGAAAGTTGTTTAGAAATAGGATAATTAGTAAAGAAAGGATGATTAAGAAGATTTTGAGCAGTAGCTCTTTTATTAGGATCCCATTGAAGCATTTGTTTCATTAAATCAATAGCATCACTACTAGCATCATGAATAATACTATCTAATTCAACACCATTAAAATTAGGAAATTTAATATTAATCATTTTTGCCATTTGTAAGCCTTCATTCCAAGTATAATGATTAGGAGTACCTAAAACAGAGCAAATTTTGAATAATACTTCTTTTTCATTATTTCCAAAAAATAAAGGTTGAGGATGTAAATACATTTCAGCCATAATGCATCCAAGTCCCCAAATATCAACAGGAGAATTATAATTAGTACTTTTTAATATACATTCTGGGGCTCTATAATATCTTGTTGAAACATACTCTGTATAAGGAGGTACTGATCTTATTTCTCTTGCTAAACCAAAATCTGCTATTTTTATATTTTCTCCTACACAAAGTAAATTTTCTGGTTTCATATCTCTATGGAAAAAACCATATTTATGCATATAGGCAAGTCCTAATAATGTTTGATATGTTATTGCTCTTATTTTATTCTCTGATAAATGTTTTGGACTATTACTTTTCATTAATTCAAATAAATCACGTTCCATGTATTCAAATACTAAATTTAATGTTCCTGATTCTTTTATAAATATTATTTGCTTTAATTTTATTATACTTTCTTGACCTTTTTGATATGAAATTGAATCTGAATGTAGTTTTTGAAGTGATTTTACTTCACGTAGTTCTAAACAATCAGACCATTTTGAATATTTTTTTTTTAATATTTTTATTGCAACTAAATCACCTGTTGATTTCTCACGAGCTTTATATACATCTGCAAAGGATCCTCCTCCTAAACGGGTAATCATTTCATAATCTTCCATTATTTTTATTTTTTTAATTTTTTTTCAGTTTTGAAATGTGAACTATTTAAAAGAAAAAAAGAGAATTAAATTTAATTTTTTAGAATTTATATGATTAAATAAATTTTTTGTATGAAATTATTTATAAAAGATTTTATATATTTTTCTAAAATAAACATAATGAAAAATGAATTTGTAAAAAGTAAAACACCGAAATTATTTCATTCTGAAGACAATTTATATTCAAAAATGATAAGAAATCAACAATTAAATTATATAAAAAGAAACAAAGGAAATAACAAAGATAAAAAAATGAAAAATACATTAGGTGAATTTAAAGAAAGTCAAATAAATACTCAAAAGAGTAATAATATAGAAAATTTATATACAAAAGGAAACAAACAAATTCTTATAACAAATTTTTCTGAAGCAGATAGAACAACATCATCACAAAGTATTTATAGTAATATAAATAATAAAACTCATTTAACTGATTATCAAATAACATTTTCAAATAGGAAAAAAAATGTAAATTCAAATCCAATAAAAATTTCTTTTGAACCTTTTCAAATTAAATATAAACCAGTTATTAAAGTTGATAATGATTCTTATTGTGGTTATGTTAATTATGATAGAAAAAAAGTATTTGAAGTTAGAAATAAATTTCATCATTATTTAACTTTACAATTACATAATAAAGTAAATTCAATTGATACTTTAAAAAGTCTTAATAGTCATTCTAATGTTGAATCATCTGATGGAAATTTTAATAATTGTAATAATATTCAAATTCGAGATTATAATGATAAAATTTATGGAAAAAGAAATTTACATTGTTCTGAAAGAAAGGAAGATATTAATGCTTTTAATAAGAGAAATAATAATGTAAATAATAGAAGTCAGAAAATATTTAATATTAATAATAATGATATTAAAGAAAGAAGTTGTGATTTGGAAAAATTTATTAATTTCACTAATAAAGTTTTAGGTACTATATCTGTTAAAAACAATAAAAATAACATTGAAGAAAATAACAAAAATAATTTAAATGAAATTTCAGTCAAAGGTAAAAAATTAAATTTAAAGAAAAGTGATCCAAAATCTATTGATTATGAAAAATTGAAATTTAATCATAAAAAAGTGAAAAATCAAATTCAAAAACCAATTTCTTCTTTAAATAATAATATAAATATTAATGATAAATGTAAAAATAAAATTAATGATGTAATGTTAGATAATAAGGATGATAAAAAATTAATCTTATTTGATAATAATGAAGATAAAGATATAATATTATTGGAAAATAAATTAGATAATGATGTAGGAAATAAAAAAGATAATCGTAATGAATTTATAAGTAGAAAAAATAGAGTTAAAAAATTAACTTTTCGAACAAATGAAAATTATAATTTAAATTTAAATAAAAATGCAAAAGAATATATAGAAGAAAAATTAAAACAAATAAAAACTAAAATGGACAAGGTTAATTAATAAAAAATGTAAAAATAATTTAACATAAAAATAAAATAATTTTAAAAAAAATATAAAACAACATAAGAAAAAAAATTAATTAAAAAAGAAAATAAATATTCCAAAAAAAAATTAAAAACATTATAAAAAAAATGACATCTCCCTTAAACGATTCGATAGATTCTCTTTCTTCAAAAATGAATCAATCTCAACTTCCAATGCCATTAAAATTAAATAAAGTAAAAGATCGTTTATTAATATTATCACCAACAGTAAGAGCAGGATTAGAAAGAGAATGTAACAAAACAGATTTTTATAGAGAAGGAGAAAAATTTATTGGTAAAGGAGGATTTGGTGAAGTATGGAAAGTAGTTCATAAACAAACAAATAGAGTTTATGTAATTAAAGTAATAGATAAAATAAGTATTTTTGAACAAAAATTAGTTGATCAAATGAATAGAGAAATTGAAATGATGTATAAATTAAATCATCCTCATGTTATGAAATTAGTAAATCATTTTGAAGATGATGATAAATTTTATATGATAATGCCTTATGCTGCTAAAGGACAATTATATTCTTTATTAAGAAGACAAGTTAGATTTGATCAAAGAACTGCTGCACAATATATGAGAGAAACTATTGAAGCTGTTAGATATTTACATTCTTTTTCTCCTAAAATTATTCATAGAGATATTAAACCTGAAAATTTATTATTAGATGATAATTATAGAGTTAAATTAAGTGATTTTGGATGGGCAAATTATCAAGAAGAAAATCAATTAAGAAAAACTTTTTGTGGAACTCCAGAATATTTATCTCCTGAAATGATAAGAAAAACAGGACATAATTTTTCAGTTGATATTTGGACTTTAGGTGTTTTATTATTTGAATTACTTGCTGGTTATGCTCCTTTCACTGGAGCAAATCAAAGTGAATTATTTATGAATATTAAAAAATTAAAAATTAATTGGCCTGTTGATTTCCCTCCTTTAGCTAAAAATTTAGTTTCCAAAATTCTGAAATTAAATCCTAAAGAAAGATTATCTATTGAAGAAATTAGTAGTCATGCTTGGTTTGAAAAAAATCCTCCTTTAAGACCTGTTCTTACTAATTATTTAACTGATGAAAAAGAAATTTTGGAATCTCATTTAATTAATGTCACTGCTGATGCTGTTAAAGATGAAATTAAAGATATTGTTGATCCTAATAAAAGAAGAAAATTTTCTACTTTGAGAACTAGGAAAATATCACAAAATAATAATGAATTAAAAAGTATTGTTAATCAATTACAAAAAGATTCTGAAAAAACTAAAAAGGATAATGAAGAATTAATTAATAAAAATAAAATTTTAGAAATGGAAAATAATTTAATTAAAAAAGAAATTATGGAAATTAAAGAAAATAAAAATGAAGAAGAAAATGAAGAAATTAAAAAATTAAATGAAAATATTGAAAAATTAAATAATATAATTAAAGAAAGAGAAAAAGATTTAAATGAGAAAAAAAATGAATTGAAAGAATTTATAGAAAGAATAAATAATTATGAAAAAGATAAAGAAAATCAAAAAAAAATAATATTAGAATTGAAAGATAAAATAATAGATTTAGAAAAAGAAAAAGAAGAAGAAAATATAAAAATAACAACATTAAAATCATTGTTAAATGAAAGATATAATGAACAAAGTAATATAAAAACAATAGAAATAAAATTAGAATCAAATAATAAAAAATTAACAACATTAGAAGATCAATTATCAAATAATGATACAGATATAAGTAATGAAAGTTTAGGTAATTTATATCAAATAATTTCAAAAGAAATAAAAGAATTAAAAGAAACTTTTGATACTAAATTAAATTCTCTAGAAGAAAATTTAAAATCTTTTTCATCAGAATTTAAAAAAAGTCAAAATTCTTTAAATGATTTAATTATAAATTATATAAATAAAAATTTATTAAATGCAATTGAAAAATTTAAAAGTACTATTAAAGAAGATATTATAAATGCACAAGATAAATTTAAAAAAGAATCTAAAAAAGATAAAATGATTGAATGGCAAAAACAACAACTTAATGAATTTATGCAATTTAAAAGTAAATTTTTACAATGTGAAATGCAAAATAAACAAATTATTGAACAAAATAAATTATTAGAAATTAAAATTAAAAGTTTAAATGATTTAAAAAGTGAAATGGATAATTTATCCATTCAAAAAAATGAAGAAATTAATGATTTTAAAAATCAAATTAAAAATTTAAATGATAAGTTAATTGATATTACAAGGTATATTAATGAAAATTGTAAAGATTCAAATTTTATAAAATCCTATTTAAATTTTTTTGTAAACGAGAAGAAAGAATAAATTTAATTTTTGTTTAAGTGATTTATTCTAATATTAATATTATATATATAAATATAAATAAAATTAAAAAAAAAATTTTATTTGATTTTTTTCTAAATTTAAATTCAGAAGATTTATTATATTATATTTTATTAAGAAATGATTCCAGAATTATTATATTGATTATAATTAATATTTAATGGATTATTATCACTAATTCTGTTTTTAAAATCAATTCCATAAATATTTCTTTTTGTTGAAAATTTTTGAGAATCAAAATTAGTATTTTTTTTAATTCCTTTCATTGTATTAATTTCAAAATTAAGTGAATTTAAAGCATTAATCATTGAATCAAATGATGATTTATCAATATCAATTCTTAAATTTGAAATTGTTTCTAAATTTGGCATATTGTTTAATTCTATTACTTCACTTTGATTTAAAATTTTATTTTTATTATCACAATAAAAATTAATTAATTTTAATTCGTCTTTTCTTAATAAATGTGAATTTATTGTATCTATCAATTTATTTAAAGAAATAATTTTAGAACGAATTATATGATTATATGTATTTAATTCTTGAATATTTTCCATAAGAGAATTTTCAGTTTTTTCAATAATTTCTTTTTCTTTTTGATTTAATTTAATTCTAATTTGTTCAAAAGCATTTTTAATATCACTTTTACATTTATTAGTTAAATTTGCAATTTCATTTTTTTTTTTATCAATTAAACAATCTAAATTTTTAAGTTCTTTAACTTTATCATTAACATGAATTGATAATTCTTCAGATTTACTATAAACTAATGGATAAGCTTTTTTAATATTCATTACTTCATGATTTTTATGTATTCCATGAACAACACATTCTGAGCAAACACATTTTGATAAACAATCTAAACAAAGATATGTTAATAATTCTCCATGTTCATTACATATATTTTCATTATAATTTAAATTATTATTATTTGAAAAATTATTAGATTGGTTAAAATATGTTAAATTTACAAATCCATTTGAATTAGTGTTATCAAAATTTAAATTGTTATTATTATTGAAATTTTCATTATTATTTATATTTTCATTATTATTATTTTCATTTGCTATTGTTAATATTTCTTTTGTTGTTTCATTGTCTATTTCTGTTTCACTTCCACATAAATCACATATTACTATTTGAGTTTTGTTTATTCCTTTTGATTCTTGTCTTGATAAATTTTCTGCTGCACATGGAATACATAAATTATGCTCACATGATAGTAATAATGTTTCTTCTGTTTTATTATGGCATTTTGAACAATATATTTCTTCTGACATTTTTTTTTATTTTAATATGAAAATTTTTAAAAAAGAATTTAAAAGAATTTTATAATTTATATGTATTTATATATGATTAAAAACAATTCATCATAATTTTATTATATTTAAAAAAATATTATTTTTGATTTAAAAAGTAAAAAGAATAATAATTGTATTTCAATAATAAAGTTTAAAACTATAGAAAAAATAGAAGTGAAGAACTGTTTTTTTAAAAGTAGGAAATAAAAACAATAAAGTTTTTAAAGTTTTTATTTCTTTAAATTTATCTAATTTCAATAACCATAATATATAAGAATTGTATTTACGGATTGGGCCCAATCCAATGCTAAATAATTATTTTTATAACTTTTATTAAGTTTTAGAATATGTTCATGAAGGATTTCTAAATGAATTGAATCAATACTTTCAAAATTATAAAAAAATCATCCTAATATACTTGAGGATGAAATTTATGTTGAAGAATTATCAAAAAGAAAAGACAAAGAATATATATCAAATGAGAAAAAATTGAAATTAAATTTATGTGGAGGAATAATTATGTCTATTGAAAATATTAATGAAAATTTTAAATTAGATTCTCATATTTAAAACTAGCAGAAATCAATAATAATAAAGATAATATTAATAATAAAATGATGTTCAAAAAAGTGAAATGTTATTCACTGAAGAAAAATTTTATAATTCCCAAATTAAAATATTCAAAGATAATTTAGATTATAACAAATTCCAAAAAATATCAATTGAAAAAGAAAAAAAATTATCAAAAGATATTATTAATTGTTTTAATAGTTTAAATGTTAATCTTAAAATTGTTGATAATATTCTTGTTGAAAAATTTGACTTTAAAATTATTGAATTAAATTCATTTGTAGAATTTTCTGATTATATTATGTTATATCAACTAAAGAAACGTCAATAATTATTTATCAAAATAAGAATTATTATATTGAGGAAAAAAACAAATTGATTTGAATGAATTAAAATCAATTTTTGTTGAATTATTGATGTATTATATAAAAAAGAAATTACTCAATGTAAAGGGTGAAACAAATGAAAGAAAAACGAAAATAATGGGCAAAAAAACTAATAGAGAAGAAAAAGATAAAAATTTTTAGAGTTATTTTAAATACCTAAATTATTATTAATTAATTTTATTAGATTATTACTTTTTTTAAAACAAGATTTTTTATATGTTTATTTATGTAAAATTGAAATAAATTATTAATTATGACATCATTCAATAAAAACTTACCTTTGCTGTGAATACTTAATAATATAATATTAGAATATAAACCAATAATTAAAAATAATGGTCAATGCTAAATGAAAAAATTAATAAAAAATATGGTTGGTGCCTTTTGTTTTATAAAAATTTTTGCCTCAGAAAAAAAATATAAAAATATAAAATAGTTAATTAAAAAAAACATAAAATATAAATGTGAAAAAATAAAAAATCTAAAAAACAAAAATTTGTTTTTTTAAAATATTAATAAATAATTAAACAGCATATTGTTTAGTCCATTGTTTGGCTGTTTCAATATATTTATTTTTATTTTCAACATATTCAGTAGCAATTTCAGGAACTAAAGGATCTCCAGGATTTGGATTAACCATTAAATTAGAAATCCCTTTAACAACTTCATGAATATTTAATTTTGGAGACCATTGATCTTTTAAAATATCTAAACAAATTGTACCATTTGAATTTACATTTGGATGATATATTTTTGTTTGAAAAGTACATTTTGGTGGTTTGAAAGGATAATCTTTTGGAAATTCTACTGATAAATTAAATATTCCTCCTTCAAATGGTGAATCTGATGGACCCATTAAAGTTAAATTCCATTTGTATAAATCATTTTCATTCACAGGTCCACCTTCACAATTTTCAGGAGGATTATTTGTAAATTCTTGAAATTCTTTTTGAAGTCTCTTTTGGGACATATTAAAATTAAATTTATTACATTTTGTTTTATTTATAATTTTAATTGTTAACTATTTTATCATGTTAATTTTAAAATATCTTTTCAATTTTTTATGTTTATTTTTTTATGTTTTAAAAAATGATTTTACTTTTATCATTATCCATTTATTTATTTTATTTTAATAAATAGTATTTTAAATATACTTTAATAAATAAAATGAATTTTCCGAAAGTTTTAAAATTTAAAGATTGTAAAATATAAATAATTTTACTAAAAGCAATATTACATGATTTTGTAGAAAAAATTAGAAATAACTATCAAAAAAAAGATTTTGTAAAGATTAGAACAGATTTTCAACTGTTAAAAAGTGATAAAGAATTTAATTTTGATAATTTAGAAGAGGATGAAAAACAAGATTTAGAGAAAATTCAATATGAAACATATATTCATTTTGATATGTATGTGGAAGCATTGGAAAATTCAGGTTTTTTCTATAAAAAAAATAATCAATATTTAAAAAGTAACAAAAACAATTATTTCAATTATTTCCAAGAATTAAAATCTCGTGAAGAAGACATATAAATTTTAAAAAATCAAAAAAATTTTTTTTAAGCTAATCAAAAAAATCAAAAAAAAATTAAATAATTTAACAAAAAAAATTATAAAATAATTAAAAAAAAAAATGTCAAACACACCAATTTTAAATCCAACAACATCATTAGAAGAAATAAATGAATTTGAAATGCCAAAGACACCAACAATGGTATACACTCCAATTCTTAAACCACAAGATTCTTTTGGAATGCCAAGTTTTTTAAATTTATCAAATAAAAATACTTTTAATTTAAAAAATGAAGAAGAACATCCTTTAACTGATGATGAAAGTAAAAGAAAACTTATTATTAGTTTTAGATATGTTGAACCTGCTAAAAGAAAAATTTTTTCAGGACAAAATTTAAAAAGTGATAAAGAAAAAGAAGAAGAAGATAATTATTTTTATCCTAAAGGAAAAAAATTTAATGAAGATTCTGATAGTGATTATGTTTTAGAAGCAAATGAATTAGATTCTGATAATGAAGTTGAAAAAATAGAAAAAATTAAAAATAAAGAAAATGATGAGGATGCTGATAATGAAGGAGATGATGAAGATAATTTAGGAATTTTAACAATATTGAAAAATAAAAAAAAAAATTGAAAAATCTTATTTATTAAAGATGTTTCATTATTTTAATTTTTATTTGTGTATTATCTTATTTTATTTTATTTTATTTTATTTTATTTTATTTGAATTTAATTATATATTCTAAACAAGGTTTGAGCTGGTTATTTCTTATAAATATATTATAAGGAAATTTACTATAAAAAAATATTATATTTAATAAAAATTTTAAAAATTAAAATATATAAAAAATTAATTTAAAAAAATCTGTTTATAAAGGAAAATATACAAAATTAATTAAAAAAATGCAACCATCAAAAGAGAATGGAGAAGAAGAAATTAAAGAGCCTGAACCTCCAAAAAAAGAAATAACAAAAAATGAATTAAAAACATATATTTTAGTATGTCAGACAAAATTAAACTTATACAGAAACAAAAAAGTAGGATTAATAAAAAAAAAAAGAGAAGAAGTGAAAGCAGCGCTTCAACAAAATAATTTAGAATTAGCAAAAGTAAAAATGGAAACAATAATAAGAGAAGAAGATTATATAACAATATGTGATATATTAGGACCAATATGTGAAATTTTAAAAGAAAAAGTAACTTATATGTTATCTAATGATAAATGTCCTGATGATTTAATAACTCCAATTCATAATTTAATTTATTCTTCTTCTAGATTTGAAATTGAAGATTTACAAAAATTAACTGAAATTTTTGGGGAAAAATATGGGAAAGCATTTGTTGAAGATGGTAATAATAATAATTCTAAATTAGTTAATCCTAATATTGTTGAGAGATTACAAGTTAGACCTATTAATGATACTTTAATAATGATGAAATTAAAATTATTAGTTAATGAATTAGGAATTAATTTCCAATTTAATGATGAATATATTCTTCCTGTTGATCCTAGTAATCCTACTGATATTCAATTTAATCCAGAAAATAATAATAATATTCCTCCAATTAATCCTTATGATAGTAATGTTTTTAATGATAATAATAATGGAAATAATTTTCCTAATCCTTATTCTTAATCATATATTTGTTATATTTATATTTCAAGAATTTATTTTTTAAAAAAATATTCATTTTATTTTTTTTAAATTTAAGATTTTTATAAATGTCAGATAAAGAAAAAGATTTTAATGGTGCTGAAGAAATTGAAACTAAAACATTCCCTTTAAATTATTCTGACGGTTGTTTTATTCTTATAAATGAAGGACAATTTGATTTTATTAATATTCATTCAATAAAATTTTATCCTAAAGAATTTTCTGTAGAAATTAATTTTCTTAATCGAAAAACAAAAAGAAAAGAAGAAAAAATAGAAAATGAGAAAATTAAACCAAAGAATAAATTATATAAAAGAATTATTGAATTTCAAAAAAGTTTTTGTGATAAAAACGAAGTGAAAAATATAATAAATGGTAATGAATATAAAACATTTTTAGAATCTTTTTTATCTAAAAATTTATTTAATAAAGTAGATTCACCTTATGGAACCCCAAATGAAGAAATAGAATCAATATATGATCAATATAATTTTATTGAATTTATTGAAAAAAGTCAAATTTCTCCTAATTTAAAAAATGAAAAAATATATATTCAACCTAATTCAATTTTTCAAAAAATTTTTGGAATGATAAAAGAAAATAAACCTAATCAAAATAATATTATATTTATAGGAGAAGGTGGAATGGGAAAAAGTTATTCTATTTATTTAAGTATATGTTTATTAAGATTAAATCCTTTAAATTTTATTATTTCAATATTAGATTATGAATATTTTAAAAAGGATCCTAAAGAATATTTTATGAACGAAATCATATTTTATATTTCTTTTTTATATTATAGTAAACCTGAAATAAAAGAAATTGAAAATGTTTTAAAAGATTTAATTGATTTTGAAATTAAAGAAAAATCATTTCATGATGTTTTATTTAAATTTTCAGATTTATTTAATTTCTTAATAAATGAAATTAATTTAGAGATTAATTTATTCCTTTTCATTGATTCATATGAAAATTGTTATAATGATAATGATATACATTTTTTGATAAATCAAATAGAAAATTTAAAGCAAAATTCAAATGGATTTTTAAATAGAAATTTTGATTCTCATTATAAAATTGTGAAAATTATTTCTTCTAATTATTTTGAATCAAATAAATTAATTATTGAAGTTATTGGAGAAATGAAAAAAAAATTTAAAAATAATCAAGAAATTTTATTATATGGAATTATATTTTTAAGTACTTCTATATTAAGTCAAAATGAAATTCTATATTATATTAAAAGAAAATTTAATCAAAATATTATCCCTATAATCGATAAAAATTATTCTATAATAGATTTCTTGTTTGATTGTAATTTTAAAAATGATGAACAAAATTATTTAAAAATAATAGAATTTAATTATGAAAAACAATTTTTTTATAATATTAAACAAAATAAATTAAATCAAAGAGAATATCTTCAATTAATTTTAAATCTTTTTGGTTATAGAACTATATGTAATTCTATTTCAATACCAACTTTTTCTTTTTTTAATGGGAAATATAAAAATTATTATTATTTTTTCCTTATTCCTTTACCTGATGGGAAGGATAATATAATATTTGAGTTTAAAAATATAATTATTGAAAATTTTATCACAAATTTCAATTTCGATGGTTATTATAAATCAGTTGATTTTTCACAATTAGATTTAAATTATTTTACTGATTTATATAATCAAACTGAATTAAAAGTCTTAAAAGGAATTCTTCTTGAGGAAATGTTATATATTATTTTAAAAAAATATGGAGAAAGAAAAACATTAAATTTACAAATCAATTATTTTGCAAAAGACGAAAACAATTCAGATTATCAAAAACAATTAATTTTAAATATTCCAAAAGTTGTAAAATCTTTATGTAGAGAAAAAGATATTTTTGAAAGAGAAAACTTATTTTCAATTGAAGTAGATTTAAATAGAGATGGTTTATATTTTTTTTCTCATAAATTTCCTATTATAGATGCAGTAATAATTAATTACCCAGATTTATATTTAATACAAATAAAAAAAACTTTAATGTATGAATATATTTATCAAATAAATAAAGATTTTCATCTATTTAATTTATTAATAGATGATGAACAAATTTATAGAGAACTTTTAAAATATAATAATAATTTTTATAGAAATAATAATCAATTAAATACAAAACTTAGTGTTTGGTTAAAAATTGCAAATTATAAGAGAATAAATCCTAAATTAAAAATTCATTATATGTTTCTATATAAAAATCAAGAATATTCAAGAAAATTTAATAGAGATTATAATGAAATGACTATATTAGATGAATTTAATCAAAAGAAAGAAAGTATTAATATCAAACATATTTCATGTTCTACATTAATTGAGAATATAAATAATGGAAAATATTATTATTCCAATAAAGATAAAAATTTGTATATTGTTTGTAATACAATTAAAAAAAATATAATTTTATGTCAAATGGAAGATTTTATAAAAGAAATTTGTGATAATCAATTAAAAGATTATTTTTCTCAATTAGTAGACTAAATTTAATATTTATGAAAATTTAAACACAATAAATATATTTTATTATAAAATTGAATTTTGTTTTTTCTTTCAAAAAAAATTAATTTTTTATTTAAATGGAATCAAATGAATATATTATAATAGATATAGAAATAAAATATTCAGGTCAAAAAAATTATGGTGACAAACCAATTGAAGGAAATATTGAATTAGATTCTTTTCAAAGTTCAACTTCATATAAAATGTTAAAAAGTAAAACAAAAGGAACTTTCATTGAAAGAGAGTTAAATAAAAACAATGGAAAAAACTATATTAAAATTTCACTTCAATCAAAACAAAATATAATTACTATTGATTCTTTAATTGATTGCTTAGAATTAATAAATGATTCTTCATATGATATATTATATACAAAAGAGAATATGATTTCATACTTATTTGCATTCACTATTTGTGAAATGAAAGAAAAAAAAAATGAAGTTTTAAATAAATTATTGTATGAACTTGGAGAAAATGGAATAACATTTTTTATTCAAGTAATTTCAACTTTAAATGAAGAAAAATTAAGAATGTATGTTTATTATCTTGTTAAACATATTATCAATAAAATGAATGGTTATAAAGGAATTAAATATGATTCATATAATTTTGATGATATTGTTCAATTTACTATGATTTCTTATTTAAATATGAATTTAAATCCTTTAGCAAATCCACCTTTTACTTTTGAAGATAATAAAATAGTTTATAATTCAGGAAATGGATTAACAAAAGCAAATTTAAAATTTATTCAAGGAATTAATGAAAAATTAAATGAAAATTTATCAAAGTTTTTTAATGTAAATAATTATTTTAATGTTGGTAAAATTTTAAGGAAAAAAAGTGAAGAGAATTTATTAACTGGAGATGATTATCCTCATTATTATGAATTATCTTTAGAAAACGATGACACTATAAAATTATTTGCAATAAGAGAATCAGAAAATTCAAATTTTATAGTTAGTACAAATATAAATGATTTTTCAAAATATAGTTCTTATTATTTAGGAGAAATTGAAGTAAATTATTGGGGAACAGTATTTAATGTTTATGATAATGGATATGAAGATAATATTTATGAAAAAATCCCTAAATCAATTTTTACAAAAAGAAGATTATTAGGTAAAATTAATTATGATACTAATATTATGGGTGATTGTCCTAGATTTTTTAATATTGATGTTATTAAAAATGATAATACTTTTGTTCATTTAATTAATTTAAAACCTAGATGGAATAGAAAAATGGGTTGTTATACTCTTAATTTTTATGGAAGAGTTAAAAGAGCTTCTGCTAAAAACTTTCAAATTATTGAAGAAGGTGATGAAGATAATATTTTATTACAACATGGTAAAGTCAGTAAAAATGAATATAATATTGATTTTAGAAAGCCTTTTTCACCTATTTTTGCTTTTGCTATTAGTTTGGCTGCAATAGGAAAAAAAAGAGTAGTTAGTTAAAATAAATTTATGTATATTTTTTAAATATTTTTTTATTTATATTTTAACAGTAATATAAATATAATATTTAATTATGAAACAATATCTATATATAAATCAATATTTAAAGTTTCAAAAATGAATAATAAGTAAGTTTAAATTAATTTATTTATATTATAGTTGGAATTTCAGGAGTAGGAAAAACAACTTTTTTCAAAGTTTAATTGGAAAAGAAATAATATCGAAAAAAATCCAAGTATTGGTGATAGAATTTAAAATAAAAAATTTAATTAAGAAGGTAAAAATATTAAAATCAATTATGAGATAATGCAAGACAGAACAATATCATAATATAAGAACTTATTATTATAGAGATGCTAATTGAGTTTTTTTTATTTTATGATATTACTAATATTATGAGTCTTTTAAAAAATTAAATTTTTGGTAAATTATATTAAAACAAGAGATATTTGTAAATATTGTATTATTGTTATAATTGGGAATAAAGCAGATAATAAACAAAATAGAGTTTATTCCTTTTATAAAAGGAAAAGAATATTCTAATTTGAATGATTTATTATTTTATGAAATTTTGCTTTGAAAAATATTTCTATTATTGATGATATAACAATTTATGTGACACAAAAAATAATTAATAATAAAAGGAAGATAATAATACAAATCTACATAGTATTAATATAAAATATAAAAAAAAGACAAACAAAAACAAAGTAAATGTTATTAAACAAGTTTATAATAAGCATTATAAACAGTGTTGAAATATTATTAATAAGATTATTTGTTTAATTGTTTTCTTAATATAATTATTTGATCTAAGAAAAGTGATTTTGAATGTTCTGATTCTTTTAAATCTTCTTCTAATTTATAAATTTTTGTTCTAGTATCAAATTCAATATTATTTAATTTTAATGTTAATTCATCTATTCTTTTAGAAAAAGCTTTTTTCATTGTTTCAAATTGTTGTAATAAAACTTGTTCATAAGATTCTTCATCAAATTCTTTATTAATAACATCTAATTTTTTTTTCATATCTGAATTATCTAATTTTAATATATTATTTTCTTCTGTTAAATTATTCACTTTTATACTTAAATCTTTTATTTCTTTATCTAATTTCTTCAATGCTTCTTTTTGAATTTTCATATATTCTTCTTCATGTCTTTTCATAAAATCATTCATGTTTATTTCATTTGAATCATCATTATTTTTTGGTAAAGATTTATTATTTTCTAAATCTTTTATTTTCTTTTCAAATTTTTTTATTTCATCATTTAAATTTTCTATTTGTTTTTTATACTTTTCTTCTGTCTTATTTTTTTCATTTTTAATATTTTCAATATCGCTAATTGTAACCTTATTTTCAGAAATTGTTTTTTGTAAATTTTCTTTTTCTTGTTCAAATTTATTTTTTAAATCTTTTATTTCTTTTTCATGTTTTTCATTTATTTGATTTATTTCATCCCTAAAATCTATATTATTATTATTTTTTTTCAATAAAAGTTCATAATTATCATTTATATTTTTGAAAATTTTATCATATATATCTTTCAACAGAAAAAATTTTTCAACTTCTGAGCCTTTTAAATTTTTAATTTCATTCAAATATTTTTTCTCTTTATCATTTTCATTAATTGTTTTTATTATATTAACATTTAAATTATTAAAATAATCATTAACTAATTTTACTACATGACTTCCAATTTTTTTATTCTTTAAATTTAAATCTAATAACTCATTTAAAGTATTAATTTTTAGAAATTCTTCTGTTTCATTGTTTTTTGTTATAGATGGAAGATTTTTTATATTTGATGTATTATTATTATTTGTAATTTTAGTTTTTATTTTTTCGATAAATTCTTTAATAACAATAACTTTAGACAAACTCTCTTGATAAGAATCATCATTATTAATTTTTAATTTGATTATAGTAAAATAATCGTAAATTTTTTTAATAAGTAAATCATTTAATCCACATTCAAGATATAATTTTTGAATACATTCATTATTATTTTTTGTTCCATATATTTTACAAATTTTATCAATATTTGCACTTTGTTCTGTGATTTTATCAATGAAATTATTTATATTTTTTGTTTCTTCAATTTCAGAAAGTTTTTTAGTTAAACCTGGACTTTTAGATAATATTTTATACATTTTTATATCCCCACTATTTGAATTAATCATATCTTGAATTGTTAATAAATCACTTTTTAACATTTGAATTATAGTTGAATAATTTTCAGATTTTGAAGAAGGAAGATAAAAATTATTTAATGAATTTCCAATTAAATCTCTTCCCCGACTACTACCAACTCTTTTGTAAAAATTATCTCCGCTGATTCTAGGTTTATCCATTATATAGTAAATAATAAGTAAAGTTTTAAATTAAAAAAAATAAAAATATTAAATAAAAAAGAAAAAATAATGAAATAAACTTAAAAAAATAGAAAATATAAAAAAAAC
>JAEEGI010012712.1_pt1 | contig 17957 bp, 14 predicted proteins | sample 8958751 | NCBI WGS metagenome assembly JAEEGI01 (sample SAMN16246545, study PRJNA631951) | gut metagenome | biome: gut microbiome; feature: rumen; material: KS-attached | host: Bos | place: Iran: Karaj | collected 2018-10 | reverse complement strand
TCAGATTTTTGAAATGATTACTTAATAAGTGCGCCAGAGATAACCATTCTCTGAACCTCAGATGTACCCTCGTAGATCTCTGTGATCTTGGCATCACGCATCATACGCTCTACTTCATACTCTCTGATGTAGCCGTATCCACCGTGAAGCTGAACAGCCTTTGTGGTTACATCCATTGCTACCTCAGCTGCGAAAAGCTTAGCCTTGGCAGCTTCGATTCCGTAATAGTCTTTATTCTTCTTAGCATCAGCAGCCTGATAAACAAGGAGTCTTGCAGCTTCGCACTGTGTTGCCATGTTTGCAAGCTGGAACTGTGTGTTCTGGAAAGCGCCGATAGCTCTGCCGAACTGCTTTCTCTCTTTTACATACTCAACTGTTCTGTCGAGAGCGCCCTCTGCGATACCAAGAGCCTGAGCAGCGATACCGATACGTCCACCGTCAAGGGTGTGCATTGCGATAGCGAAGCCCTTTCCTCTTGCGCCAAGAAGGTTCTCAGCAGGAATATGGCAATCCTGGAAAATAAGCTCGTATGTGGATGATCCACGGATACCCATCTTATTCTCCTTTGTTCCGAAGGTGAAGCCAGGTGTATCCTTCTCAACAATGAATGCTGAGAACTTCTTCTGCTTTCTGCCCTTCTTATCCTCTACGATATCTGTGTAAGCGAAGATGATGTAGATATCAGCTTCCTTACCGTTTGTTATGAAGCACTTGGAACCGTTAAGGATCCACTCTTTTCCATCCTCTGTAAGAACAGCCTTGGTCTGAACGCCCTGAGCGTCTGTACCAGCCATAGGCTCTGTAAGTCCGAATGCGCCGAGCTTCTCGCCCTTTGCAAGAGGTACGAGGTATTTCTGCTTTTGCTCCTCGTTACCATAAGTCATGATAGGATCACAGCAAAGAGATGTGTGAGCAGATACGATAACTGCTGTTGTACCACAAACCTTAGCCAGCTCCTCTACGCACATGATGTATGTGAGAGGATCACAACCCTGTCCGCCATACTCCTTTGGAATCGGAATACCCATAAAGCCATACTTCTGCATTTTAGCAACAGTCTCTCTTGGGAACTCCTCTGTTTCATCAACGTCTATTGCGTGTGGCTTAACTTCTTTTTCTGCAAACTCTTTAAAAAGAGCTCTAGCCATTTCGTGTTGCTGATCAAGCTGAAAATCCATGATTTAAACCTCCAATAATGATTTTGTTGTTATATTTCACAAGGAGGTTCTGCTCTCGGCTAAAATGCAGCCTCGCCAGAACAATAATACTCACTAGCTTCGAGAGAACCTCAGCAAGTGATTATTATTTATCGGTTGGAACCTTATTTCCATCTGCATAGTTGTAGAAGCCAATTCCTGTCTTAACACCAAGCTTCTTACCACGAACCATCTTACGAAGAAGAGGGCATGCACGATACTTGGAATCACCAGTCTCTGAATAGAGAACATCCATGATTGCAAGAACGATATCAAGTCCGATATAGTCGCCAAGCTCAAGGGGTCCCATAGGATGGTTACATCCAAGCTTCATAGCTGTATCGATTCCGGCGATATCTGAAACGCCTTCTGAATAAACAAAGATACCCTCATTGATCATAGGAACAAGGATTCTGTTAACAACAAAGCCTGCAGCCTCGTTAACCTGTACAGGAGTCTTTCCAAGATCCTCTGAGATCTTCTTGATCTTATCTACCATGTCATCAGGAGTGTTAGCACCCTGGATAACCTCAACCAGCTTCATAACAGGAGCGGGATTGAAGAAGTGCATACCGATGATAGGCTTAGCAAGTCCTGATCCGATCTCTGTGATTGAAAGTGAAGATGTGTTTGAAGCAAAGATGCAATCAGGATTCTTAACGATGTTGTCCTGAAGCTCTTTGAAAAGATTCTTCTTGATGTCCATAACCTCAAGAGCAGCCTCAACTACAAGGTCAGCATCTGCACAGATCTCGTTAAGACCTGTCTCGATCTTGCCTGTGATCTTGTCAGCTTCTTCCTGAGTCTTCTTTCCCTTAGCAACCTGCTTATCAAGACCCTTCTTGATCTTTGCAAGTCCGCCCTCAGCAAACTCAGTCTTGATGTCGCAAAGATAAACCTTCTCTACGCTCTCAGCCTGAGCAAATGTCTGAGCAATACCTGAGCCCATTGTACCTGCGCCAATTACAGCAACTTTCATGTTTCGTTCCTCCTAATATGTTAGATTCTGATTAAAGTGAATTATTTGTTCTGGAAGTCAACTACTTTCTTCTTGTTAGGATCATCTTTCTTGCGAAGGAAGTTAGCCATTCCCTCTCTCTGATCCTCTGACTCGAAGCATGATCCAAAGAGCTTCTCCTCGATCACAAGAGCTGCATCGATGTCTGTCTGACGGCCATCGTTGATAGCCTTCTTGCATGCACGAACTGCGATAGGAGCGTTAGCTGCGATCTGTCCTGCCATCTTCTCAGCAGCTGCAAGGAGCTCTTCCTGAGGATATACAGCATTAACAAGACCGATTCTGTAAGCTTCGTCAGCTTTGATGTTCTTGGCTGTGTAGATAAGCTGCTTAGCCATTCCATCGCCGATGAGACGAGCGAGTCTCTGTGTTCCGCCAAAGCCGGGTGTGATTCCAAGACCAACCTCAGGCTGACCAAACATAGCGTTGTCTGAGCAGATACGGATATCACAGCTCATGGAGATCTCACATCCGCCACCAAGCGCAAATCCGTTGATAGCAGCAATTACAGGAATTGGGAACTGCTCGATCTTGCGGAATACGTCGTTACCCTTCTTACCGAAAGCCTCACCCTCAGCCTTTGTGAGTGTGCTCATCTCTCCGATGTCAGCTCCGGCAACAAATGACTTCTCTCCTGCGCCTGTAAGAACTACTGCTCTTACAACGTCAAGATCAAGTCCGTCGAAAGCAGCCGCAAGGTCGTCAAGTACCTGTGAATTAAGGGCGTTGAGGGCCTCGGGTCTGTTGATGGTGATTACAGCAATTTTGTCTTTTACTTCGCAATTTACAAAGCTCATTTTGTCCTCCTAAATGATATTATTTCATCCGTGATAACCGCATGACTCCTCTCCGTTCTCGTCATGCTACGGGCATTCGGAAATCGATCCGCAAAAAGACGCGTATCTTTTTTCCTCATGTCCGTTCGGTCTTCAAGCTAAAGCAGTCTGTTTAGTGCAAGCACAACAGACTGCTTCAGTTTAAATCCCTTTATCACTCATATTTCTCTACGATAGTAGCGCATCCCATTCCGCCACCGATGCAAAGAGTAGCCAGACCCTTCTTAGCCTCAGGTCTCTTAGCCATTGCATGAAGCAGAGTAACAAGAATACGGCATCCTGATGCTCCAACAGGGTGTCCGAGAGCGATTGCTCCACCATTTACGTTAACCTTGCTCATATCGAATCCAAGGTCCTTGGCAACTGCTACTGACTGAGCAGCAAAAGCCTCGTTAGCCTCGATAAGATCGATATCATCAAGTGAAAGATCTGTCTTCTTAAGAACCTTCTTTGTAGCTGCAACAGGTCCGATACCCATAACCTCAGGCTCAACACCTGCAAGAGCTCCGCCGATCCATGTAGCCATAGGCTTGATTCCAAGCTCTTTAGCCTTCTCTTCGCTCATAACTACAACTGCTGCTGCACCATCGTTGATACCTGATGCGTTTCCGGCTGTTACAAGTCCACCTTCCTTGCCTGAGCAGCATTTAAGCTTTGAAAGAGTCTCAACAGTTGTTCCGGCACGAGGTCCCTCATCAACCTTGAACTCTACCATTTCCTTCTTAACCTTAACAGGAACAGGGATGATCTCGTCATCGAAAGCGCCTGATGCCTGAGCCTTCTCGCACTTCTGCTGAGAATTAGCTGAGAACTCATCGAGCTCTTCTCTTGTAAGGTTCCATCTGTCGCAGATATTCTCTGCTGTGATCATCATGTGATAGTGATTGAATGCATCTGTAAGAGCATCGTTTACCATGGTATCTACAACGGTTCCGTTGTTCATACGATATCCGAAACGTGCATTAGGAAGTGCGTAAGGAGCCATTGACATGTTCTCCATACCACCTGCTACGACAATATCAGCCTCGCCGGCCTTGATAAGGTCAGCTGCCATATTAACACAGTTAAGACCAGAGCCGCATACTACGTTAAGAGTTACTGCCGGAGTCTCGATAGGAAGACCAGCCTTGATTGAAGCCTGTCTTGCTACATTCTGTCCAAGTCCTGCCTGGATTACGCAACCCATAAGTACTTCATCAACCTGTTCAGGCTTAACACCTGCACGATTAAGCGCCTCCTTGATTACGATTGAACCAAGTTCTGCTGCTGGAGTGTTGCTAAGAGCTCCGCCCATTTTGCCGATGGCAGTTCTTACTGCACCAGCGATAACTACTTTCTGTGCCATAACGTATTACCTCCATTTTGGGGACTCTCTGATCCCTGTCTATTTAGTTATTTTCTGCAAAAAACCTGTGTCAAAACCGATTGACAAATTTTTATCAGAACAGATTTATTGTATCATAGCACCTAGTCAAATGCAACAAAAATAGCTCCCCTAAGGGAGCTATTTTATTAAAAATCTATAAATTGATATTTTATTAACGAAAGTCCATATTCACCAGATTATATCTCTGGTTCGATCAGTCCATATGTATTACCTTTTCTCTTGTAAACTACATTAACCTGATCTGTCTCTGCATTTACGAATACAAAGAAGTTGTGTCCAAGGAGTTCCATCTGAACGCAGGCATCCTCAGCATACATAGGCTTGGGATCGAACTTTTTCATACGCTCGATGCGGATATCCTCGTCATCCATATATTCGGACTCGATATACTCCTTCTTGAAATTGCTGGCCTCAGCCTGCTGCTTATCAACCAGCTTGCTCTTGTATTTCTTGAGCTGACGTTCAATTACCTCCTCTACAAGATCTATGGACACATACATGTCAGTGCTGACCTGTTCAGCACGGATGATCTTGCCCTTGACAGGAATGGTTACCTCGATCTTATGTCTCTCTTTGTCCACACTAAGTGTGACATTGGCATTGGTATCGGGAGTAAAGTATTTCTCAAGCTTACCAATCTTCTCCTCAACTGCTGCCTTTAGTCCGGGTGTTACATCAATGTTTTTGCCAACGATAGTAAATTTCATGCAATCATCCCCTTTACTTCGCCCCTTGAGGCCAATATTTGTGTTATCAACATTATAACATCTATTTACATACCGGTGCAAATTAAACTATTAGTAATTGTGCAAGATGCACAAAAAATATCTGCTGCTTTCTATTGTGCAAAATCAGCTTTTAGATAACGTTTTCTGTGGACAATGTGGATAACTTCGTGTATAAGTCGTAAAAACGCACTTTTCTTTACCCGGATTGTGGATAACTTTTGAAAATTTTATAAAAAAATAATAATAGTTTTATGTTGACTTTTTATTTTCTGTGCAATACGGAGATTTTGGCGCTCGCTGCCCTAAATAAATGCGCAAAAAAAGAAATCCCGGCGAACCAGGATTTCTCTTATTATTCATTGTATTTCTCTCACAGATAATCTTTAGAAGATACGTCTTACTGCAAGAATCTTTCTGTAATCCGCATTGGAAATCTTAATACCGGTCTTAGCTGTAGAAGCATGTACGATCTGACCATTTCCAATGTAGATAGCAACGTGACCGGAATAGCATACGATATCACCGGGCTGTGCATTGGCAAGTCCATCAACTGCTGCGCCGACGCTTCTGTCTGCACCGGAGGAGTGAGGAAGACTTACACCGAAGTTAGAATATACACTCATTACGAAACCTGAGCAGTCAGCTCCGTTTGTAAGAGATGTTCCGCCGTAAACATAAGGGTTACCAACAAACTGCTGAGCGAACTGAGCAACTGCAGAACCGATTGAGCTGGTAGCTGTTGTGTAAGAACCTGCTGAGTTGTAGCTCTTGGATCCGCTTGAGCTGCCGCTCTTTGAAGAATTGGACTTAGCAGCCTTGTTAGCAGCTTCTCTTGCAGCTCTCTCCTTGGCAAGACGAGCTTCCTCTTCTGCCTTGGACTCAGCCTTAACAAACTCTGTAGAAAGTGTTACGTAGTCCATTGATACGTAACCGTCACCTTCCTCGATACTAACCTTAACCCATCCTTCCAGCTCTTCCTCAACTACGAGCTGATCCTCGATAGGAACAAGACCAAGAACCTCGGCATCAAGGCTTGCTCCGCCTCTAACCTTAAGGGTTGTGGTAGTTACAGTAGCGATTCTGGTTCCAACCTGCTTGGCAAGCTCAACAGCGTCATCACCGGTCACACAGTACTCAGCCTTAACATAACCTTCAACTGAACCTGACTGGATCTTGTACCATCCATTCTCCTCAGAGATGTAGGTACCAACTGACTTGTCATAAAGCTTACCTATTATCTCGCCGTCTTCCTCAGAAGGAAGATCACGAACATTAACATAATCATGAACCTGAGCGATTACAAGAGTCTTGAAAAGCTCGTCCTCAGGATTCTCAGGCTCTGTTGATTCCTCAGAGCTTGGAACGATAGCTCCTGTTGCATTCTGAATATCAGAAAGGATGCTGTCTGTTACTGTTGACGCAAGTGGTGTTACATTAGTAACTGTATCGCTTGAATTAACTGCTTCAATCGTTGCCTCTGACTTACTGGTGCTGGATGCTGCCTCAGCCTCGGCCTTCTCGGTCTCAACTGTCTCCTGAAGATTGGAAAGTGAAACCTGATTGCTTCCCAGTGCATAAGTGATACCTGCCTGTGGAAGTACACTTGTTACTTTATTAGATGAAGCGAATGCGTCTATGCTATAGTTTGTAAATGTCATCGCAGCTACCATGGTCATAGCGGCTAACTGCACAAATGGCTTTCTCAAAACTAACCTCCGAAATTGTTACGAATTTGTTACATCTTTTAAAAATATACGCCACATGTACAGATTTGTCAAATAAAATTTACTCATTTTTCCTTGCCCACCATGAAATCCTGTACGGAAGTTACCGCATTTGCGCCATCTGCCACTGCTGTAACAATCTGGCGAAGCCGCTTCTTTCTTGAATCTCCGGCCACAAAGATACCCGGAGCAGAAGTTGCACCATCTTCACCTGCAATTATATATCCCTGTTCATCCATATCTACAACGTTTAAGAACAAATCTGTGGATGGATGTATTCCTATTGCCACAAATATTCCATCAATTGTAATATCTGCAAGAGCCTTGTCCTTAACATTTTCAACCTTGATTCCGGTTACCTTATCCTCGCCCTTGATCTCCTTAACAACACTGTCCCAGATGACCTCAACATTAGGCAGTGCAAAGAGCTCGTCCTGAAGGATCTTTGTGGCACGAAGCTCGTCTCTTCTGTGAACCAGATATACCTTCTTACAGAATCTTGAAAGGAAGATGGCATCCTCAACAGCCACATCACCGCCGCCGTTAACTGCAGTGATCTTATCCTTATAAAAAGCTCCGTCACATGTTGCGCAGTAAGAAACACCCTTGCCGATATATTCCTCTTCTCCGGGGATTCCCAGCTTGGAATGATGTGCTCCGGTAGCCAGAATTATTGTATGAGTAAGATAGGTCTCCTGATCTGTAATAACCTTGTATACAGGTGCAATTTTATCTGAACCTGCGCTCTCGCATTTAATAGCGGTAACTGTTGCATCCGCAAACTCAGCGCCGAGCTTATCAGCATGCTCCCTGAACTTCATAGCCAGGTCAAAGCCGTTAACTCCGGGAATTCCCAGATAGTTGTCAACCTCGTAGGTATCGATTATCTGTCCTCCGCTGACAGGATTCTTCTCTATTATAAGCATGTTGAGTCCTGCGCGCTTGGCGTAAACAGCTGCTGAAAGTCCTGCAGGGCCTGAACCGATAATTATAAGATCATACATAGCAAATTACCTCCTTAATATTTGAATTAAATTGTGTACAATTAAATATTATCACATATTTTTATTTTGTAAAGTATTTTTTATATCCATCCACCGTCAATTTTTATAACCTGCCCTGTCATATAAGACGGACTCTGGCTTATCCTGACCACAAGCTCCGCAACTTCCGAAGTTTTTCCCATTCTTCCCGCAGGGATCTCCTCCTCCAGTTCCTTAAGCTCCTCGCCGCTAAGATGGTTCCTGTTCATATCCGTGTCGATGACTCCACAGGACACCGCATTCACGCTTATTCCGCTGGGAGCAAGCTCTTTTGCCAAAGCCCTGGTAAAAGAGTCCACTCCGCCCTTAGAGGCTGAATACGCCACCTCACAGGATGCACCCACACTGCCCCATACCGAGGAGATATTGATGATCTGTCCGCTCTTCTTTCTGACCATTCCCGGCACAAATGTCTTGCAGGTGTAAAAGAGACTGTCCAGATTTGTCCCCATGACCCGCTTCCAGTCATCTACCTCCATGTCAGTCAAAAGTCCGAGCCAGGCCACTCCTGCATTATTTATGAGGATGTCTACATCTCCAGCCTTCTCCGAGAGCTCTTTTACCTGATCGTAATCAGACACGTCGCAGGCGTATGCACTGCATTCCACGCCGTATTTACCGGATAGCTCTGCCGCCAGCTCAGTAAGGCTCTCAATATTGTTCCTGCAGCACAGCACCAGATCACACCCTTCTTTGGCAAAAGACATTGCGATATCCCTTCCGATTCCTCTTGAGGCGCCGGTTATCAAAACCCTCTTTTTCATATCCGCTTCCTTCTATAATATAAATGCGCCGAGAGCATTCAGTGCCCCCGGCGTTAATCACTGATCAATTTCTATGTAAGGCTCATTCCTTGAAGCAGTGCTCCATGGCCTCCAGTACTGTTTCCTCTACAAACGGCTTGGATACGAACTCAGCCGCGCCAAGCTTAATAGCCTCCATCATCTTGTCCTTTTGTCCTGCTGCGGTGATCATGACTACTTTGGCATCAGGGAACTCTTTTCTGATCAGCTTTAAGGCCTCGATACCATCCATTTCGGGCATAGTTATATCCATGGTCACGATGTCGGGCTGGAGTTTTCTGTAGGAATCAACGCCTTCCTTGCCATTTATGGATTCACCTACAATGTTGTAGCCTGCCCTTTCAAGGATATCCCTGAGTATCCTTCTTGAAGTTCTGGAATCATCAACTATCAGTACGTTTTTCATTCTTGTGTGCCTCCCATATTTCACTGAACCTGAATATTCTTAGACACTGCAATAAGATATTTAACTTCTCCGCCGCATATGTAAACCGGCATTACGTACATCTCTTCGCTGCTGGCCTCCGAAAAGCTCACTGAGAAATTCGGTGGCTCCAGCTCAATCCGCGCATCGCTCTTACTCTGCTCAGTGGCATATAGGCCGTTGATACAGTTGATGAGCTCGCAGATGGCGTCCAGGGCGTCTTCCCTGGTCTCGATGAATTCTTCCTTGGTGTAGGCTATGGCCATTTTCCTGACGTCCTCATACTTGCCGGAAATGGCTACAACGGCATTTTGATCGCCGTGGAATTTCTGATAGCCTAAAACCTCATCCTTTAATACTGTTGCGGTATAGGCTTTGCCGACAAATACGTGGTTGTCCACAAGCCTGTACATATTCTTGACACCCATGGAGAACATGGAGCTGTAAAGGGGCTCTTCGGTGTCAAGGAAGATAGGCACTGCCTTCTCCACATCACCGGTCTTGAGCGCTGCCATGTCACTCTCGGTAAATCCGTGTATTCTCTGATAGTCATTCTCGGCCTGCTTGAGCTGTTCCATGGTAAGAAAGCCCAGATCCACAACAGCCTGCAGGAAAGTGAGATAGGTATTGCCCTGAAGTCCCAGAAGCCTTTGAACCTGCAGTTCTGTCAGATAGCCCTTTTCAATAGCGATATCTCCAAAGCGCATGTCCATTGAAGCCTGAAGAGTGTTGACCTGCTCTGCCTGAGCGATGGTCATGAGCTTCTCAGCGACTGCGATCACTCCAAGCTTGGCACGGTATGACTCCTGCTTCTTGAATACTTCACTAAGCTGAGTCTTGGAGATCATTCCCTGCTCAACCAGATAAGTTCCCAGTAAACGATCCAGCATGTATGTACTCCTTCCCTGGACTAATAAAAGATGTTAACTGACAACGGGATCATAATACAATTTTAGACTAAAGAGCGCACATAAACAAGCAGATTATTGTTTACTTATCTTCCTTCTTCATCTCAGACATAGCCTGGCTTAGCGCCTGATTTACAGCGTCGTTGGTCGATGCTGCTGCCGCTTTTCCTGCCATGTTTTTCATCCTCATCATATCTGCCTGCTGTCCTGCCATTTCCAGTGCCATCATCCTGTCTCTGGTAAGAACAAGGCTCTGTCCCTGAGGGTTGATCACAACACCGTCCTTCTCAGCCGCAAAGCGAAGCACGTCCTGATATCTGAATACGCCTGCATTCCATTCCTTGTTAGCGGCATTTTTTGAAAACTCAAAGGGGTCAGTAAATATAGGAAGGAACTGCTTATCCTCATTGGTCCTAAGAACCGGGAATTTGAGCTTGGTATCCTTACCTATCTTGATCCTTCCATCCTCGCCAACCTCAGTTGGTCCCTCGTGCTGTGTGGGGATGATAAATTGAGCACTTCTTATAAGAGAAAGCATCCTTACTTCCTTGGCCTTGATGACCTCGTCGCGCCTCTCATACTTAACCGGCCAGCGAAGCTCCTCAAGGAAATCGATCATTGCAAAGTTAAGTGCCGGATTGGCAGGAGTGATCATCTGCTGACCACCGCCCCATTCTCCCGGGTTAGCTACGATCTCATTTCTCTTAAACCTGGCTCTGTAGGCGCCGTTGTCCACAACAAGATTGTCGATTCCGATATAGAACAGGTAGTCGAAAAAGCTTCCTTTTCCGCCGCCCTTAAAGTTAGGATCCTCTATAGGGCACTTCTTGACTGCCAGTTTTCTGAACTGTTTGCCGAATATCTCGCAGGCTCTTTTAGCTACCTCTTCCTCGAAATAAACATTTCCTAGGCCGTGGTCCACATAAGGAAAACCTGTAGCTGCGTCATAAAGAACAAACAGATACTCCGCTTCTCTGACCCTTGAAAGGACCTCGTTGTAGACCTTCCTATGGTTCTTTTCATACTCCGGAAGCGGTGCCTTCTTGTTGAACACCTCGAGGGCAGTTAAAAGAAATAACAGCTCCTGTCCATTTAATGGCGCAATGTCATCCTGCGTTATTTCTTCCTTATAGATAAGTTCCCCTATCTCATTTTTCCTCTCAGCAGGAACAGTCTCCTCAACCATGTCCCCCTCTGCATCTTTGATGTTTACGGGGTTGATGCGCTGGATAACAGGCCATTCCAGGTCTTCGTGAGCCTTCCTGATCTCCTCGATCTCACTCTGCTTTTTCTCAAGAGCCTCTTTTTCAAGCTGCTCCTGATTTGCTTCATCGTTTTTCTTGTTACCGAATAATCCAAAAATTCCCATTTAACAAAACTCCTTACTTACTGTAAAACACCTTTGAAACCGCTGCCAGATACTCCGGATCGTGACTTCCCGCACTCTCATACGGCGAGTGCATTGCCAGCTGTGCCAGTCCGATATCCACTGTGCTCACAGGAACCTGTGAGGTTGAGATATTTCCCAGTGTGGATCCACCGGCCATATCAGACCTGTTGGTAAAGGTCTGGAACGGAACATCAGCCTCCTTGCAAAGAAGCTTGAATGTAGCCGCTGATACTGCATCTGTAGTGTACTTCTGATTTGCATTGAACTTGATGACGATTCCCGCATTCATAACAGGTCTGTTGACGGGATCCGCCTTGTCCTGATAATTTGGGTGAACCGCATGGGCGTTGTCTGCAGATATCATGAAGCTGTCTGCAACCGCTGCGTGGTACTGCTGCCTTGTCATGCCAAGCCCCTCGCATATTCTCTCAAGAGTATCCTTGAGGAAAGTTGATGCTGCACCCTGCCTTGTGGTGCTGCCCACTTCCTCGTTGTCGAATACGCAGTGCATAGCCACATACTCTTTTGCCTTGGAATTCACAAAGCCGTCCAGGCTGCAGTATACGCACTCCTGGTCATCAAGGCGGGAGCTTGCGATAAACTCCTCGTTTGCTCCCCAGAAGGTAGGCCTTACTCTGTTGTATAAAAAGAGATCGTGGCCAAGGATGTCACCCTTCTTAACGCCCGCCTCTTTGGCGATCAGGTCAAAAAAGCTGTCGGCAGCCTTCTCATCACCGAAGATGGGAAGCATGTCGTTTTGAGCATTGTACTTGTAGCCGTCGTTGGCCTCCCTGTTCATGTGAATAGCAAGCGCGGGAAGCATAAGCAGATCCCTGTCGACCTTGACTAGTCGGCTCTCGGCCTTTCCCTTGTTATTTACAACAACTCGTCCTGCCACGGAAAGTGGTCTGTCAAACCACTCGGCACATAGCATTCCGCCGTATTTCTCCACGTTGAGCTTGATAAATGCTCCTGCCTTCATCTCAGGATTCTCCTTGATCTTGAAGGAAGGGGAATCACTGTGGCTGGCGATCATGTGGAAGCCTTTAAAGCTCTTTTTCGGGATCTTAAAGGATATGATTGCGGATTCTCCGCGCTTTACAAAGTAATTTCCGGCTGAGAGCTTCCATTCATCCTTCTCTGATAACTCTGTAAATCCCTTATCAAGAAGCATCTTACTGATATTATCCACTACGTGGAAAGCTGTCGGGGATGCATCGATAAAATCAAGCATTCTCCCGGTTATATCTTTTTTCTTGTCCATAGGCACCTCTAAATTTCAATAAAATCGTAAAAATTAGTATATCATATTTTTAATTATTATGATAAAATGTAAGCACTTACATTTTAGTAATATTCTGTGGAATGAAAAGAGATAAGGGAGTAACAAATGACACGAGAAGAAACCTATAAGATGCTGGACGAATATGTAGATTACCTGCTTGAGAAATCCGACGCAGAGCATCCATTCTGGAACATTGAGAAGATCGTTGGCGGCGGATCCAACAAGTGGAACTACATCGACGGCTGTATGATCACTTCGATCCTGTCTCTCTACGAAATGACCGGAGACAAGAAATACCTTGATTTTGCCGACAGCTTTATAGGCTGGTTTGTTCAGGAGGATGGCTCAGTCAAGACCTACAGCACCGATGAGTACAACCTCGACAACATCAATCCTTTCAAAAATCTCTTTAAACTATATGACCTTACAGGCAAAGAGAAATACAGAAAGGCCATGGATATCGCCAGAAGCCAGCTTGAGACCATGCCCAGAACCAAGGCAGGCAACTTCTGGCACAAGAACATTTATCCATACCAGGTATGGCTGGACGGAATGTACATGGCACAGCCTTTCTATATGGAATATGAGACCCGCTACAACAAGATGAAGGGCTGCCTTGATTCCTTCAAACAGTTCAAAAACGTACACGAACTGATGAAGGATCCCGTTACAGGCCTCTACTACCACGGCTACGACGAGAGCAGAGAAATGTACTGGGCAGACAAGGAAACCGGGCTCAGCCCCAACTTCTGGCTTCGTGCTCTTGGCTGGTTTATCGTAGCTCTCGTGGACACAGCCCAGTCTATGGACGAGTCCATGTACTATGAGATGCGCTATCTTCAGTCCATGTTAAAAGACCTTGCGGACGCCCTTATCCCTTTCCAGGACGAGAGCGGTATGTTCTACCAGGTAGTTGATAAAAAGGATGACCCGAGAAATTACCTTGAGACCTCAGGCACCGCTCTTATCGCCTATGCACTTTTAAAAGGCGTAAGACTTGGATACCTTCCGGAAAGATTTGTTGATGTTGCCATGAAAGCCTTTGATGGCATCACCGAGAAATATCTCACCAGAAAAGAGGACGGAACCCCCGGACTTGGCGGCATCTGTCTGGTTGCAGGTCTTGGCGGCCCCACCAGAAGAGACGGATCCTTGGAGTACTACTTCTCAGAGCCCGTAGTAGAAAATGAAGCCAAAGGCGTTGCACCTCTCATCCTTGCCTACACAGAGATCTTAAGACGTCAGAAGAAATAATATGCCTTTCCTTAAAATCATATATACATGAAAAGTGGGAGCAGATACCTCATCGATATCTGCTCCCATTTTTATGCTCACATTTCTATAGGTTTTATTCTCTTCCCTTCTGATCAGGAGGAAGCTCAACCTTGAAGTACTTAACATTTGCTGTAAGCTCTTCAGCGATCTTCTGAAGATCCTGAGCCTGCGAAACAACAGATTCCATATTTGTATCAAGCTGCATGAGAGATGCGCTGGTCTCCTGAGTTGATGCTGCGTTCTCCTCAGAGATACTGGACAGGGACTCAACGGAGTTAAGGATGTTCTCCTTATCAGAGTTCATGGTCTCTACCAGTTCAACGATCTGCCGGTTTCCTTCCTCAGTCTCTTTGAGGAGTGAAAGCATCTCATCGAAGGACTCACTCATCTCCTCAAGGGCATTGGTCTCATTTGTGATAGCACCCTTGATAGCCTCTGTGAGTTCTTTGTTCTTATTAGAATAGTCGGTAATAGTTGAAAGCATGTTGGTGATCTCACCGGCAAGGTTGTTGGTATCACCGGCCAGATCCTTGATGTTATCAGCAACAACCGCGAAGCCCTTACCTGCTTCACCTGCTCTTGCAGCCTCAATTGAAGCATTGAGAGCAAGGAGGTTTGTCTGGCTTGCGATGGAGATGATGGACTCAGCAGCGGTTGTGATCTGAGCAACAACGGCAGCTGTCTCATTTACAGAATCTGCAACCTGAGATGCCATCTCGTCATTCTTCTGATCCTGAACCTTGATCTGCTCAAGCTGTTCCTTAACCCTTGTGGACTCCTCGTAAACCTGACGTCCTCTCTCAAGGTTGGAGTTTGCGGAATCAAGAACATTGTCAACAGATGATCCCATATTTACTGTAACAGCTGATGTGCTCTGAACATCCTCTGCCATGGCTGTTGCACCTGTAGCAAGGTCATTGACTGCAGAACTGATATCTGTTGTTGTCTTCTGTGAGCTCTGGATAGAATCCTTTGCTGCCTCAGCCTTCGAATTAACCGTGTCGGCATGATTGATAACCTTTACAAGTGCATTTCTAAGCTCATGTCTCATTGACTCCAGAGCTACGAGAATATTGTTGAAGTCCGCGATAAAGCTGTCCGCTTTTATCTTTGTCACGAAGTCACCACCGGAAATTCTCTCAACATCTGCAGAAATCGACTTAATGTTCTTTATAATATTGATGATAAGGAAGATGGTAAGGCAAAGAAGCAGCACAGCAATTACCATTAATACAATACTGCTGCTTAGAATGCTCGCATGAACACTTTTCTGATTGGCAGTTTTCTCTGCAACAGCCCAGGCCTCAACGATATCAGACATATCGCTGATATAATCTCTTGTGGCCTCAAACTGAATTGAGAACTGCTCAATGTCACCCTCTCCGGTATTGAAGTTATAGGTTCCAAGCCATGTATTGTACTGGCTGACAAAGCCCTTGCTGAGATCTGCAAAAGTTTTGCCATCGCCGGATTTCATTTCGGTCCAGAGTGTACTGTCGCCCTGGGCAAGAGCTGCCGCAGCATTAACTCCATCAATAGCCTGCTTGGCGTTGCTGTTATAATCATCCACATAGCCGGCCTGCTGCTCCGGAGTAATATAATCGTGATAAGCCTGATACTGTGTTCCTGCCAGCATGGACTGGTAGAGATCCCTGTCTGCGTTGATAAGGTCTGTGCTTATGGTATAAAGCATATCATAATAAACATGCTCATCCTGCATCATGATTGTGTTCATTCTTGTGCTGCTGAACACTATGCTCACAATAAGCGCCACAACCAGCGGAATGGTTGTTGATAACAATACAACTGCCATACTAGCTTGAAAACCCTTTTTTTCCATCTGTCGTATACCTCCTTATGTTGTTAGCCTGCACATCATAATTGTATTCTTTTTTCTCCAAAAAAAGAATATTGGTATACGATAATTTATACTTTTTTTATGGGTTTAACATGGCATTTATACATTTTTATTCAGACAGCTTTTCCCTTATCAAATCTCCTGTTCTTTCTACCTCCAGCCAGAAATCTCTTGCTGAAAGTCTGATGGCACCGCTCCCCATAACGATTACCTGCTCAATGGCATCAGAAGTAGCCACGGTTACTCTGTATTTTTTGTTGATCTCATGGGCGGCTTTTTCGATATACTGGTCGGCAGTTTCAGCCTCTTTTGTATAAACAATCACAAGGTCTCCCTTTTCTTCCACATGTTCCTTTCCTCCCGGAACCCTGTAGGCGTCAAAGACAAGAAGTACCTTTTCCCTTCTAAACCCTTGAAAATTGTGAAGAATATCCACCAGTGCATCTCTGGCAGCCTTAAGATCCGTCGCCGCCAGATTGGACAGTTCTTTCGATGCATAAATAATATTATAGCCGTCCACCAGAAGGTATTCACGGTATTCCTCAGGGTTTTGTCCCTTCTGATTCTCGTATTTCTCACGCTTTGACTTTTCCACCTCCAGATCTCTTCTGGCCTCCTTCTCCTCAGGAGTCATGGCAGTTATCTGGGTGGTGGTCTCTACATACCTGGGCTTTACTGCCCCATAGGTCCTCTCAAATATCCTCTCCAGTTCAGCATCTTCCAGCCTTATCTTTCTCTGGGCTTCGTCAAAAGACATCTCGGCATCCCCCTGCTTTCTCAGCCTTGCCTGAAGCTTAGAGAGCGCCTCCATGTCTATGCTGTCGGAAAGATCCGTCTTTGTGCGTATTCCGTCGGGAGTCCATGCGGCCTCAAGATGCATGCGGCTCTTTACCTCGTTCCAGGGAATTACTGTTCCAGCCCCGTGCATGCAGAAAACTGAATCAGGAGAATTGTCCACATCCAGCTCCGGGTCGTAGTTTTTGGCGGCGATTATCTCCTCCGCGTTGTGGCAGGGAGCGTATCCGCTGAGGGTGGTAAAGAGCTTCCCCTGTCCCTTTGTATAGGAAGCAAGCTCTACGCTGTAATCCCCAAGACATGCGGCAGGTACAGTTCCTGTAATCACCCCAATGCCATCCCTTGTGTCCGGCGCAGCCACGGTTCCATTTAGCCTTTGCATATCTCCCATGGCTCTTCCCACAAACTCCTGGGGAAGTTCTATACGGTAGTCAAATACAGGCTCCAGAAGAATGCTGTCCGCCTCCATAAGTCCCTGTCGCACTGCCCTGTAGGTGGCCTGTCTGAAATCGCCGCCCTCAGTGTGCTTCTCGTGGGCTCTTCCCGTCAGTATTGTTATCTTTATATCAGTAATCTCGGAGCCAGTAAGAACTCCAAGATGCTTCTTTTCTCCAAGGTGAGTCATAATGAGCCTCTGCCAGTTAACGGCAAGCTCATCGCTGTTGCACTTATTGTCAAACACAACGCCACTTCCCGGCTCTCCCGGCTCAAGAAGGAGGTGTACCTCTGCATAGTGCCTTAGCGGCTCATAGTGGCCAACGCCCTCAACTGGTCCCGCAATGGTCTCCTTGTAGACCACATGTCCCGGTCCAAAGGACACATCCAGATCGAAACGGTTTTTTATCAGGTGTTTTAAAATTTCCTTCTGAACTTCTCCCATGGTCTGCACTTCAATAGACCTGGTGGTTTCCACATAATTAAGAAGGAGCATAGGCTCCTCTTCCTCCAGAGTCCGCAGTTTCCCATAGACCAGAATGGGATCCGCCTCATCCGGAAGTATCAGGGTTGAAGAAAGGATCGGCTGCAGCACCTCAGAGACAGTCTCCCCTTTAAGGCTGCCTATTCCCTCGCCTGCTCTTGTACCTGTAAGCCCTGTCACCGCACAGATCATCCCCGCTCCGGCTTCCTTGACCGCAGTATACTTCTCTCCTGAGTACAGTCTTATCTGATCTATCTTTTCATCATCTATCTGGTCTCTTACCTTAAGGGTTCCGCTTACAATCTTTATATGTGTGAGTCTTGCACCACTATCATCTCGGCTGATCTTGAATACCCTAGCTCCGCAGT
>JAEEGI010012711.1_pt1 | contig 17959 bp, 10 predicted proteins | sample 8958751 | NCBI WGS metagenome assembly JAEEGI01 (sample SAMN16246545, study PRJNA631951) | gut metagenome | biome: gut microbiome; feature: rumen; material: KS-attached | host: Bos | place: Iran: Karaj | collected 2018-10 | reverse complement strand
TTGGCAGGATTCTCCTTCAGCATCTCCATGGCTTTGGCCTCTATGCCTGCCTGGCTGTCGTAGTAGTCAAATTCCAGCTCGTTACGGGCTTCTTCAAGGTCTGGGAACATCTTGGAATAATAAGGGTAAACCATGTTTGCCACGGTGTTCGACAGCCAGTAAGCCGATTTCCAAGAGAATGTAATCTCATCCTGCACGTCAGGAATGCGCACATAGCATTCAGGCACCTCGTTCACAGAACAATACACTGGGGTATATGCCGCCATGTTCGGATCGTCGTTGGTCCACCATGCCACACCTCCCACTGCGTCGGGCAGGTTGGAGCGCATCTGAGCCACGATGGAGAATCCAGTCTGCTGCGTGGATATCGGACGCTCATTGTAGTATTCCTTCCCATCGATTTTGGTGGAGAGCGGCGACGGACGGTAAGGCATGTTGTAGGCACCTGCTCCAAGTCCGTAACGGATGTCGAGCGGTGTGTTCTCGTAATGGTCGCGCATGGCCTGCATCAAGGCACGGAGTGTCACCTTCTGCTTCGGCTGGGTGTAGAGCGGCATCTCCATGGTGTAGTCATCCCCATTCACGTAAGGCAGATATTTGTCCATGCCGTCGATGAAGCGGTTGAAGAAGCTCCACACACGGGCATCACAATAGCGGATTCCACTGAAATCGAGCGGATTGTAGGCATCACGGAAAGAAAACTCCTCGTCGGTGCCGGAGAAATAGCCTTTCTCGCGGGCGAACTTCACCACATCCTTAGCATAGAGCACATTTTTCTTGTCCTTCATGTTGAAACGTGTGATTCGGCTCTGGTTGGCATGGGCGCAAATGCAGTCGTCCGGTATTCGGACTGCCACCCACACAGCACCCTTGCTGCCAGGCCCCTTGCCCACCATCTCCATGATCCAAGCTTCATTCTTGTCGGCGATGGTGAAGGTCTCACCCTCACTGAAATAGCCGTATTCAGCCACGAGCGAGGTCATGATGTCGATGGCATTGCGGGCTGAGGTGGAGCGCTCCAAAGCGATATAAATGAGGGAGCCGTAGTCAATACCCCCTTTCGGGTCGGCCAGTTCCTCTCGTCCTCCGAAAGTGGTCTCCGTAATGGTGACCTGATTCTCGTTCATCTGCCCCACCACGTTGTAGGTGCGGCTGGCCTGGTCAATCGTGCCGAGAAATTTGTTGGTGTCCCAGTCGAAGACCGGACGTTTCTCATCCTTGGCATGCATTCCCCCCACATGGCGGTACATATTGCCATACATACCATAGGAATCAGCGTTGTAGGTGACGAACACACTGCCGTCGGCGGAGGCATCCTTGCCCACGATGAAGTTGGTGCAGGCCATGGCATGGTCGGCAGCCATCATCAGCAGCAAGGCAGCCGTATAGAAAATCTTTTTCATGTTCAAACCGTTGCTTAGTTTAGATTTTGTGTTTGTTTGAAAGACCTTATTTTATGACAAGTTTATCAGAATCAGCGGCTTTGAAGCTCATGTCGAGTCCTTTCACCGAATGGGTGAGCGCCCCCACGGAGATGAAGTCCACCCCCTGCTCCGCATAGTCGCGGATGGTGTCGAACGTGATGCCGCCCGACGACTCCGTCTCATAGCGTCCGCCAATCAGCTCCACGGCCTTGCGGGTTTCCTCCGGCGTGAAATTGTCGAGCATGATGCGGTCCACACCGCCGTAAGCCAGCACGCGGTTGAGCTCGTTGAAGTCGCGAACCTCAATCTCAATCTTCAGGTCCTTGCCCTTCTCCTTGAGATAGGCGTGGCAGCGGGAGATGGCGTTCTCAATTCCTCCTGCGAAGTCAATGTGGTTGTCCTTCAGCAGGATCATGTCGAAAAGACCGATACGGTGGTTCGTGCCTCCACCGATTTTCACGGCGAGTTTCTCGAGCATCCGCATTCCCGGAGTGGTCTTGCGTGTGTCGAGCACACGGGTCTTGGTTCCTTCCAGACGCTTCACATACTTGTTGGTCATCGTTGCGATGCCCGACATGCGCTGAAGGATGTTAAGCATGAGACGCTCTGTTTGCAGCAGGCTCTGCACCTTTCCTTTCACACTCATGACGATGTCGCCCGGTTTCACATGGGTGCCATCCTCGATGAAGACCTCCACCTGCATGGTGGGATCAAAACGGCGGAACACCTCCTTGGCTATCTCCACGCCTGCAAACACGCCCTCTTCCTTGATGAGCAGTTTCGACTCGCCCATGGCATCTTCCGGGATGCAGCAGAGCGTGGTGTGGTCGCCATCGCCGATATCCTCAGCAAAGGCAAGGTCAATCAACCTGTCGTTCAATTCTTCTACAGATAACATATTCTTGATGATTTTATGGTATTACACATTTAATTTGCAAACTTAATAAAAAAGTTTCAAAAGACAAAGAGAAAGGGCAAGAATGCAAACAAAAAAAAATCGCTGGGCGATTCACGCTCAGCGATTCTGTTGTTGGAGGTGCCTGGCGGATTCGAACCGCCGTTCACGGTTTTGCAGACCGTTGACTAAGCCACTCATCCAAGGCACCAAAACTGGGATTTCCCCGAAAAGTTTTGCAAAGTTAGTGTTTTTTCTTTTCTCTGCAAATTTTTTTCAAGTTTTTTAGCCAAAAATATGTCCAAATCAAAAGAAAGTCCTTATATTCGCAGAAAAGAACGACCCAATCATGGCAGAAATCAAGGAAAAAGTGGGCAGATACATTGCTGCAAAGAACCTCTTCTCGAATGGCGACCGGCTGCTCGTGGGCTTGAGCGGCGGTGCGGACTCGGTCTGCCTGCTGACGGTGCTGCATGAGTTGGGGTACGATATAGGTGCCGCCCATTGCAACTTCCACCTGCGCGGGAGCGAAAGCGACCGCGACGAGGCATTCGTAAGGAATTTGTGTGGGCAGATGGGCATTCCGCTGCATGTGGCGCAGTTCCAGACGGCTGACTATGCCATGGAACACGGACTGAGCATCGAGATGGCGGCACGCGAGCTCCGCTATAGCTTCTTTCAAGAAATCATGGTTTCACAAGGTTACACCAAAACCGCCATCGCCCACCACAGCGACGACAACATAGAGACCCTCTTCATCAACTTGCTGCGGGGAACCGGCATCAAAGGCCTGTGCGGCATCCAGCCGCAAAACGGGAAGACCGTGCGTCCCCTGCTCTGCTGCAACCGTCAGGAAATCATGGAATTTTTGAAAGAAAGGGGGCAAGACTACGTGACCGACAGCACCAACCTCACCACCGACTATGTGCGCAACAAAATCAGGCTGGAGGTGCTGCCACTTCTGGAGAGCATCAACCCTGCCGCCCGGACCAACATCCTCACCACTATCGACAACCTGAACGAAGAGCACAAGGTGTACAGCTGGTGTACGGGACGGATGGAGGAGGAATGCAGCTTTGTGCGCGATGGAAGGCTCTATGTGGCGAAAGAAGGTCTGATGCGATCCCCTTCCCCATTGTCGCTCCTGCATGAAACCCTGCGCGACTGCGGATTCAACCGCACTCAGCTGCTGCAGATCCTCAGGTCTATGGACAAGCCGGGTCGGATGTTCTATTCGGCAGAATTCGTGCTGACCATCGACCGCGACTACCTGATTGTCAGCGGTTACGACGAGATGGAAACCTGGGAAGGAGAAGAGCTCCATTTCGACGGCAGACAAGGAACAGTGGAGCTGCCTTTCGGCACGCTCCTGCACTATGAGATACTCCGTGCAGAGGTACTTGAGATTCACAAATCGCCTGCCCACGCCTATCTCGACCTCAGCAAGTGCGGAACCAAGGCCACTATCCGCCATTACCGCCAGGGCGACAGCCTGGTTCCGTTCGGCATGAAGGGGCGAAAACTTGTGAGCGACCTGCTCACCGACCTGAAAAAGAGCAAGATTGACAAGAATCGCCAACTGATTCTGGAATTCAACGGAACAATCGCATGGGTGGTGGGCCTGCGCAGCAGTGAGGAGTTCAAAGTGGATGAGAAAACGCAGAAAGTGCTGCACCTCATGATTGACAAAGACTGACAGCCTTTTCCGGCAGCACAAAATACCAACTGATGTTATCACAATTCCGTGTCATTCTGTAAAATTCTTGTTGCTTTGTTTTTTCTTGTTCTTTATATTTCGTAACTTTGCAGGGATTTTGGGGACAGAAATGAATTGAAGGAAATAAAAAGCTGTCCTACATCCCTTTAGCAAATACATTCACATAACTATATGGCAAAGAATATTGCATTGATCACCGGTGTGACCGGCCAAGACGGATCCTACCTGTCGGAATTTCTTTTAGAGAAAGGTTATGAAGTGCACGGCATCATCCGCCGTTCTTCTGTTGACTACCGCGAACGTATAGCCCATCTTGAGGGACACGAAAACTTCCACCTCCACTATGGCGACCTGGGCGACTCCATGTCCATCCTTCAGGTGGTGAGCAAAGTCCGTCCTACCGAGATTTACAACCTTGCAGCACAGAGCCATGTGCAGGTGAGTTTCGACTCACCGGAATTCACAGCCGACGTAGATGCCACCGGCGTGCTCCGCGTGTTGGAGGCCGTGCGCCTGTGCGGACTGGCAGAGACCTGCAAAATCTATCAGGCCAGCACCTCCGAGCTTTACGGAAAGGTGGAGGAAGTGCCTCAGAGCGAGACCACTCCGTTCCATCCCTACAGCCCGTACGCCGTGGCAAAGCTCTATGGCTATTGGATTGTGAAGGAATACCGCGAGGCTTACAACATGTTCTGCTGCTCTGGCATCCTGTTCAACCACGAGAGTGAGCGCCGCGGCGAGACTTTTGTCACCCGCAAGATCACCCTCGCTGCCGCACGTATCGCACAGGGAAAGCAGGAAAAACTCTACCTCGGCAATCTCTCCAGCCTCCGCGACTGGGGTTATGCCAAAGACTATGTGGAGTGCATGTGGCTGATTCTTCAAAATAAAAAGCCGGAAGATTTCGTGATTGCCACCGGCGTTCAGCATTCCGTACGCGAATTCTGCTACTATGCTTTCAAGCATGCCGGCATCGAGCTGGAATTCCAAGGTGAAGGCATGGAGGAGAAGGGCATCGACAAGAAGACGGGCAAGGTGCTCGTGGAGGTAAGTCCTGACTTCTACCGTCCAACCGACGTAGTGAACCTGTGGGGTGACCCAAGCAAGGCAAAGCGTGAATTGGGCTGGGATCCTGCCAAGACCAGCTTCGAAGAGCTGGTGAAAATCATGGTTGACCACGACATGGCGAAAGTGGCGGTTGAAAAGGCTTCGGAGAGCATCCGCACCAACCTGGCGGAATATTTGGAGAAAGGAATCGTGAAATAACAAGAGTCTGGAAGCATCAGACACCGAATGTTGATACCGGCAAAAACAGGAGGACACCCACTGGTGCAAGAACCAGTTCCTCCCAATGCCAAGTATTTCACCTTTCACACATCATGTTATGGAGACCCAAAGAGAATATAAGCAAGAGTTATCGCCTTACATAAAAATCTACCTATGGGTGATGATAGCCTATTCACTTGTTGTGATCATTCACAACATTATCATAGGTGTGAAACATCCTGCAATTGGGATTGAGATGCTCTGTGTGACACTCCGCATCATCCTGAACCTGGCCGACATCGTCGCACTCATCATGATTCTGCGCAAAAAGAGCATCGGCGTTTGGATTTACGTATCGACCGCGTTTTTCTCCGTCCTGCTCAGCATGGCCTACCCACTGTTCATGTCGCCACTGGTCAAATACATCAATATCCTGATGAAAGTGGGATTGCTCATCGTCCTGAATTTCAAGCAGAACGGACTTACCGGCTATCAGTCGTTGGGCATGGCCAAAATCGATGGCAGGTACATCGACGAATGGCTCACCGGTCACAAACGCTATATGTGACCAACCGGCCAAAGCACATTCCACAGAGAATCAACATAAAGAAAACGGGAAAAGAAACTACAAACATTTCTTTTCCCGTTTATTATTCTCAAAATCTGATGGTTATCGGATATAACCTTTCGTGCCACAGCGGGTGCATTTCTTTCCTTCACAGAAACCTTCAACATCGGTGTAACCCTCACCATTGCATCTTGGGCAAAGCTTCACGGGACGAAGGTATTTGGCTGAAACCCAGCCTTTGCAATAATACTCAGTAATCATAGATGACACTTCCACATAGCAAAAGCCATTTTTCTTCTTACCCAAATAGCGCACCAACATCCCCTTGTCGAGTTGGCAAGGCTCTTCAGAGAAATCCTCTTTTGCCAAAGGGTATTGCATGCCAGGTCCTGTCCTCACATTCACATTCTGACCCGTGCTGATAAATCCCTGTTTCTGCGCATTTGCTCCTGCAAAAGAAAGCATCATCACCAATAAAAGCAAAATCCGTTTCATAAGCGTCTCAGTTAGCTGTTCATAAAAAAAAATGAGATTATATGCAAAAATATGAAAAAATATCAAATCATACAAATTTTTCATTTTTTTCAAGAAATATTTCAAGAAATAAATCATCGATGTCATTTTCATTTCATCTGAAACTGCACTACACGATTCTTTGGGCTGATTGAAGAAAAACACTAACTTTGTGAAAAATATTCTATTCATGGTGAAAAAGAAAACAAAGAAGAACCTCAAACAACAACGTCAACGGTGGTTTCTTCTTGCAGCTGCCACTGCTGTCGTGGCATACATCCTGATGACCACAATCCTTCCTGCACTGCGCAGCCGGAAGAACCCGCCCGTGAACGACGGCAGTCTCTCAAGCCGCTACAACAGCCTGTTCAACGACATGAACCCCACACAGCTGCAAGCCGCTGAGAAATATGGCATCACGCCAGTGAAGGACCGCTCATACGATTTTGACTCCGACTCACTGCTGCAAGAAATCAGTCCCTGCAAATACTACGACATCGATGAACTGACCCACTCCGTCCCCTACCTCACCCAACCTGCCAAAGACCTGCTTGACGACATCGGCCTGATGTTCCGTCAGAAAGTGGATGAGAAAGGACTGGAGTCGTGCAAAATCATTGTCACATCCCTGCTGCGCACCAAGGCAGATGTGGCCAGGCTGCAGCAAGTGAACGCCAACGCCACATCCAACTCCACACACTGCTACGCCACCACATTCGACATCACCTACCAGCGATTCCGGCTGACCGGACTTATTGGCGGAACCACCTACAGCGAGCAGTTGGTGGAGGCACTGGCCGAGGTGCTCCAGCAACTGAGGGAAAAAGGCAGGTGCTACGTCCGCTTTGAGCGTAACCAACACTGCTTCCACATCACCAGCAGAAACTGACACTTCAAAATGTTAAAAGCATCATTGTTAACTCTTTTTAACAATCGAAAGGGGGTATTTTGTTATATTATACCTACATTTGTGGTTGGACAGTTACATACTTTTTATCAATTAGCAATATTTAGTCTCAAAACAGCAGCCTTAGACTATTTAGAAATATGGAAAAACCAAATAAAACTAAGAACCAACTACAATGAAAAAAAGAGTATTTTTAAGCACAATTATCCTGGCATCACTGGTGTGCATAGCCTTCACGTCTTGCTCCGATGATGACGGCAATGAGGGAGGTTCATCCTCTCCCGGCCAGATTGTCGGCACTTGGGAGATCGACCTTGAGCACACGCCATCCATTTCAATTGAAATCAATCCCAACGGTTCTACTCTCCCCACCCACAACAAGCCGAAACTCTGTTCGCACATTCAGTTCCTGAAGGACGGCACTTGCATCAAAGTCTATCATCTCGACCCTGAGGAGCTGGACAATAACAGAAAGGAAAATCTGGAGATTGATTTCTGCAAGTACAAGACGTCCGGGAAATCCATCACCTTCTTTGATGACAATCTGGAACAGGCGGCTGAATACGACGTGTTGGGAAGCAAGCTGTATCTGGCCTACATCAAAGACGACACACGGGTGGAATACGCTTACAGTCAGGTAGATGAAAAGGAGATGGAAGAGTATTACACCAAAGACAACATGGATTACCTGAGCTCACTCAGTGCCGACCTTGAAAAGTACCAGACGGATGTGGATTTTCTTGAACGCTACAAAGTTGACATGAGCCAGTATGAGGTTGAAATAGCCGACAAGAAAGTAAACCTGACTCCAAGCATCCCGAAATTCAGTTGTCCTGACAACCGCCATCCTCACGCCATCGACATGGGCGGGGCTGCTGGCAAATGGGCTTGCTGCAACGTGGAAGCGGGCAATCCTGCCGAATCGGGCGGCTATTACGCCTGGGGTGAGACAGACCAGAGAAACTATTACACCAAGATGTCGTACAAACATTTCCGGACGACAAAAGGTTTTATAGATATCGGCAACGACATTTCCGGCACGTACAACGACGTGGCTCACATGAAATGGGGCGGAGACTGGAAGATGCCTTCCAACGACCGCATCAATGCTCTGCTTGCCAACTGCACTTTCCAATGGACTGAATTCAAGATGTATGGAAACGCAGACACCGACAACTGCTATCGGATAAACGGCAACATCTACAGACTCGATAAGATTGACAATGATGAGAACTGTTATGTCATCGGCGACAAACTGTATCAATTGGATGAGAATTTCAGGTTTCGCCAATATTATCTGATACTGGGAGACTTCTACAATATCTCATCAATCAGCAACTATTATCTGATCAATGGCAAATTCTACAACATTCCTTACGCCATCGCAAAAAGATGCTATGTCATCGGCAACAAAGTTTATGACATCTCAAATCCTGAAGATATTTATGAGAAAGGGAATGAGCTTTATTTCATCAATGCATCCATCATAAAAGGCATCAAGGGATTGCGGGCAGAACCGCTGGAAAATTCGAAGTATGCTTTAGAAAACATGAATGTTGAGCAATTAGCCTACAGACTGAGTACCTTGAAATTAGTGAATGACGTTTCCGGCCTGGTATTAACCTCAAATAATAAGAAATCCATCTTTTTCCCTGCAGCAGGCGAATGCTTTAAAGAGCAACTGGGTCAGGGCGCAGTCGGCTTACTGGGCAAATATTGGAGTTCCAACCATTACGCCAGCGGTATAGCGTATGCCATCTACCTCGACAAAAATGGAATAAACATAGTGAACGGGGAGGTCATTGAAGGTTACCCGGTGCGTCCTGTGGCACCATATTAAACGTCATGACATTATTGCTTGCTATCAACAATCTTGAATAAGGTGAGTTCGATGCTTTAATAATCATATATGTAGTGAAAAGTTATAATAATTACCAATCTATCAAATATTTGTAAATATGAAAACAAGAACCTTATTTGGCAGTATTTTAATTACATTGCTATGCACAATTGCCTTTGTGTCTTGTTCGAAGGATGACGATGGGGACGATGGAAAAGGCCAGAACGACCCTGGCCAGCTGGTAGTGACTGGTGGTGTTGATGAGAAAGGCGACAACTGGGCAGAACTTGAGGGCTATCTGAACAATACAGATGATGATGGCAAAGTGACCGTATCCGTAGCAGAATACGGCATTGAAGTGAGTTTGGAGGATGGCAGCAGCGAGAAACGCGTAGCAAGTAAGAACTTGAGCGATGGAGAATTTTCCGTGAAGGTAACTGGTTTGACTCCCGGCACCAACTATAAGTATCGCGCCTACGCCAACATAGGCACAAAGTCGGCTCCGGAATACAAATATGGTAAGTATAAGAAGTTCGCCACAGATAAATCTTCTGGTGAGCCATCCGATCCAAACGTGCTTGACATCTCAACTGGTGAGGTCACGGCTAACGGCGTGTTGTTCAACGGATTGTATTACACATTCGACGGCAGCAAGGCAACGGTAGTGAAAGCAGACCCAAGCATCACAGACGTGAAGTTGCCCCTGAAGGTAAAATTCGATGGAAAAACCTATGATCTGACAGCTATTGGCGAACAGGCATTCGTCAGCTGCACCAAACTCACATCTGTCAATCTCACTTACGCCATCACTTCAATAGGTGAGCACGCATTCAAAAACTGTTCATCATTGGAAAATATCACTTTGCCAACTTCATTAAAGGAAATAAAGAATTATACATTCATGGGCTGCAGCAAACTGAAAACCATTGAATTCCCTACATCACTTGAAAAAATCGGTGATTACGCATTTTACGACTGCGGTTTGACATCTTTGAAAACACCGGCCAATCTTAAAGAAATGGGCAAATACTGTTTTGCAGAATGTAATTTCAACGATATTACCATTATGGGTAAATTGACGGAAATCCCTGAAAAGGCATTTGTTGACTGCTATAATCTGGAGACTTTCAGCATCCCATCTACGGTGAAAAAATTGGGTGAGGGAGCTTTTATGTATTGCTATAGAATTAAAGAAATCAACTTACCTGAAAATCTTGAAGAAATAGGTGAGTATTGTTTCCAAGATGTTAGCTATAACCTTGAGTATTTATTCATTCCGAAGGGGGTCACCAAAATTGGCAGTGCAGCCTTCCAAAGATGTAGCAAATTAAAAAAAGTAAGCTTTGCCTCGGGCATTAAGACAATAGACTCATACGCATTCTATGGTACCCCTAAGAATATTACGGTTACAATGAACGTTGCCACTCCACCGACTTTAGGAAATGAGGCATTTACGAAACTCGATAGTTATGAAAATCAACGAACTCTTATAGTGCCGGCCAGCTATTTGTCGACTTACACATCAAACAGTACCTATAAATCGTACTTCAAAACTATCAAGGCGGCCGAATAAAGTTAATTGATGACTCAAGGATAATATAGCGGGTAAAAATACTTCGCAATGAAGAAAAGAGGGCATGTCGGAATTGGCATGCCCTCTTTTTGCTATGTCCAGTTTGCAAAAACGCCCTAAATAATTAACACTATTTAACACTGTCGCTTTATATCGTCAAAAGTGTGAAAGAAAACTAAAAGGCTGTGGGAATAATTGTAGAAAAGACATTTTTTTCGTACCTTTGCAGTGCGATGATATGGGAACCGTAATTTTAATATGGTTTTTTCATGCAGGAAAAAGGTCTTTCACATTAGTTTTTTATAGATTAAAGACCCCAATCATGCACGGTTCGTCACATCAACCGCAATAACGACAAAACAAAAAAATATGGAGAAAACTCTGGTAATCCTGAAACCATGTGCTGTTCAACGTGCCATCGTGGGACAGGTGACAGCCCGTTTTGAGCGTAAAGGATTAAGACTCGCCGGTATGAAGATGATGCAGCTCACCGACCAACTGCTCAACGAGCACTACGCACATCTGGCCAACAAACCTTTCTTTCAGCGTATCAAGAATTCCATGATGGCAGCTCCGGTTATCTGCTGCTGCTACGAAGGAGTTGATGCCGTGGAGACAGTGAGGTCGATGACCGGCTCCACCAATGCCCGAAAAGCCGCTCCGGGCACCATCAGAGGTGACTTCGGTATGAGTTTCCAGGAAAACATCATCCACACGTCCGACTCTCCAGAAAACGCCGTCATTGAGTTGAACCGCTTCTTCAAGCCTGAGGAAATCTTCGACTACAACCAGGCGCCGTTCCAGTTCCTCTACGCCAACGACGAATATTGATTCCCCCGTTTGCGAGAAAACCTAACTGACACAATTATTCACAACACCTGACTGACAAGACACCAAAACCAATAAAGAATATATGGAATTGAATGTAATAAAGAGAGTAATAGCCATCGCAGCAGTAGCATTAACCACATCCTCCGCCAAGGCGCAGGGATACGCCGAGCCGGTTTATACCAACCCCAACGGAAGCGAACTGACTGCCAAGGCAAAGAACGACCAGCGTCCGAACGACGTGAGCATGCCAATGCTCGCAGGCGTGTTTGGAAGTGCAAACTCGTCGTTCACCAGCTCTGCCTACAGCAACGCCGAACTGATGAATCCTGCAGCCCACATCTACTCCGACTGGAAGAACAAAGGGGTGCGCGCAGCAGCCGGCTATGCTCCAAACCACACAAGAATTGACCTGAGAGGATTCCACATGCCGACCACAAGTCGTCAGGTGACCTCTCCGTTCGGACACCGCTGGGGACGTCTCCACGCAGGTCTCGACATCAAAGTATATATCGGCGACACCATCTGCGCCGCTTTCGACGGCAAAATCCGTGTGGTGGACAACGACCCGAGGGGCTATGGCAAATATGTGGTGATCCGCCATCCAAACGGCCTTGAGACCCTCTACGGACACATGAGCAAGCAACTGGTGAAGAACAACCAGATTGTACGTGCTGGAGAACCAATCGGACTCGGTGGAAACACCGGACGCTCCACCGGTTCCCACCTCCACTTTGAGACCCGCATCTGCGGTATTCCTGTGAACCCAGCACTCATGTTCGACTTCCCTCATCAGGACGTCACCAACGACTACTTCACCACCACGCAAACCTATGGGAAAAGAGTGGAATAGATAAAATACACATTATTATATTTATGCACCGATGGGAATTTATCTATCGGTGCTTTTTTTTATTATTTGGATTACATATTGTTTTTCGGACATACATAAAGTAATCAATGGTCTTTACACCCCCTTTTATTCAGGGGGGGGAATAATTTTTTTCCGACAATCAGTCAACCTTCTTTCACATAGACTAAAAAAAACATTGTTTTTTTTGTAATTTCATTTTTTTTAACGATATTTGTTTATTTCAATCTCAACCAAAAGTTATGTCTTATTCAAAACACGAGATATCGGACAAGAATGAGCATGAATAAAGAACGGGAACGAGATTATATTATTTCAAAAACAAAAAAAAGGGAAAATAATTATAAACTATACACGACTACTGAATTTATGGGAATATTATTGAAGAAATTAGGATGTGGCACTTGGCTGTCTGTCCTTTTGGCGTGGTTCATGTGTCCGCTTCCATCGTTGGCGGATGAAGTGACCCCTCTATATAGCGTTGACGATCCCGACAACTATTCCGTGGAGCTGCGTGGTACGAACACCCTCGTGATTAAGGTTCCGGTATATACCAAAGCTGGCAATGACCTCTGGGCTCATCAGCCAAGTGAGTTGTATTATGACGTTGATGGCAATAAATCCCGAATCCTTGGCTATGGAGCGGCTGAGACGAAAATTGCCAACGACAAAGCCAGCGTGTTATGTGCGTTCCTAGGCGACCACGGAAACATGACGCTCAAGCTGGACAACAAAGACGTGAAAATAGATGACAACCTCTACACGAAAGCATACATCCCGTTCTACGGAACTGAGGACGCATACGCGGAGCTGGAGTGGATTATCCCACTGTGGATGCGTGGAAAGACCGTCAAGTTCTGGTGGTTGGTACAGCGCAATGGCTCCTATCTCGCCGATTGGCGGTATGTCAACATTCCGGCTACGGTAATAGACATTCCTGGAAAAATGGATATCATGACTCCCACACTCACCCAGGCCGTCATCTCCGATGACCCGCAATATGTTGGCAAGGTGTTGGTGCCATGGATGATAGCCGTGGATAAGAGCCAGGTGACCTCCGTGTCGTACTCCTATAAAGACAAAGACGGCAATGAGCAAAGCGTAAACCTTGAAAAAGAAACATCCGGCTATATTGTCCTTGACGCCACCGTTCCTCACGACCAGCTTGTGGTGAATGTGAAATATATGGATGTAAACGACTCCAAAGAAGAGATATCGGTCAGCAGCGAACCATACGATGTACCGATGCTCCATGCCCCGTTGAAGCTGGAGGCAGAGATGCTCGACGACCACAGCGGGAAAGTGAGGCTGACTTGGTCCATCGACAATGTGGGGAAAGAAGATTTGATAGCCCCCGACACCTGGGAAATCCAGCGGTCGCTCTCAGGCAAAGAAGATGACTTTGTGAGCATCAACACAGAGGTGTTCTCCAACACAGAGGGCACCTACACCTTTGAAGACGAAACGTTTATAGAGTCATTGGAAGCCTCCGACTTAGGGGACGATTCGCGCATCAACCCGATTTACCGTGTACGCAGAGCCGTGTCGGCGATGTGGGGATGGGAAGACAATCCACTTGCTGCATCCAAATCGTTCAGAAACAAGCTCAATCTGCTGACTTTCCTGAATGCAGAGGGAGAGATCACAGATTCAGAGATGCACACTTTGCAAGTGACATGGAATTACGCGGAGCGCGAACAATACGAGGATCGCTATGTTTGGGACACTCGTTCTGACATGAAAATCATCGTGAGAATGTACAGGGCAGACGGAGAGTTTGTGGACAGCATTGTCCATGTGCTGACAGAAGAGGAGATTGCGGCGCAGAAGAAATCGTTCAACCTTCCAAGGTCGTGCGTCAACTATGAGATTTCCATGCTCGTGGATGGTGGCAAATCCCCTTTGGTCAGCAAAGACACGTGGATTATTATCGACAGTCCTGCCAAATGGGATGAGTTTGCTGATCAGGTGGAAAAAGGGCTACGTGTCAATGTTCTGCTCACGACCGATCTCGAACTGAACACCAAAAGGCAAATCGGAACTGCAGCCCATCCGTTCCAAGGCACATTTGAAGGAAACGGTCACAAAATCATAATACAAAGCGACTTAGAGCCGTTTGAAAATGCCCATCATGCCACATTCAGGAACTTGACAGTGGAAATACCATTTACGAAGTCTGGGTCCGAACTCTCTGGTTTCCTTTATCGTGGAGATAATGTGTCATTCTACAGATGCCGGTCGAACGCCAGATTCAATTTGAATCATTACAATCTTGACAATTCCGGATTTGTGAATTACGGATTGAAGGTCAACTTCTACGATTGCTTATTTGCCGGAGAGTTCGTCAACTTGGAAGATCGTGTGGCAGAATCATCCGGATTCACGAGCAAATTTGTGACATCAGTCACCTTCAACAATTGTGTCTATGCACCATTGAATCCACGTAAATTCAGTGAGCTCCACCCTTTCAACCCTAACGACAACAACACGACTTATGTCACAGGTTCCACTTACAAGACCTGCTATGTCTGGGCTCATGAGGGCGATGAATATGACGGCATCTATAAAGTCTATAATGCAGACTCGGAAAGTTCTGCAGCAGCGGGATTGGCTGTACTTGGCTTCAATTGGATGAAGACCGACGCTTTCCCATACATCACGCCGAGGACCAACCCTCTGTCGGACGAAAGAAGGCGGGAAATGATTGTGGAGACCGGAAGCTTGTATTTTGAGTCAAGCGGTAAGGTGAAAGCCAATTCCCTCATTGCCGAACCCCGCCAGAGCAGCGTGATGCTGACATGGGAGACCGAGGGAGGCGCGATCGACTTCTTTGAGGTGCTGCGCCGTCCAAAGGGACAGGACGACAGCAAATGGATGGTGATCGGGACAAACATCATGGATTTGGGATTTGAGGACACCACCGTCTCCCCTATCGTTGACTACGAGTACAAGGTGCGTTCTGCCATTGCATGCGAGGGAATGCACTACAACGAGACGGAAGTCAAGCCAGGTGCCTGCAAACACACCGGTAAGCTGGAAGGTTATGTGCGCTATCCCGACGGAACGGGAATACCGGGAGTTTCTGTGATTGTGGCTGCCAACGGAAAAGAAATCGAGGTCACCACCGACGAGACCGGACATTATGAAGCCAGCGACCTCAGCTATTACAACCAGAAAGCCATCACCTACCGTGTGTCGCCTTCAGGCGTGAAACTTGAAGAAGGATTCAACAGCTCGACGGCTGAGTTCAACGGAACGACGAACTATGTGGAGCTCGGTGATTTCATCGTGGTGTCAGGCTATAAATTCGCTGGAAAAGTGGTTTACACTGGAACCAGCATACCAGTTTCCGGCGTGCATTTCCGGGTCAACGGATTTGAGGTGCACACCTCCTCGGGCAAGCCACTGGAGACCGACACAGAGGGACGTTTCATGTTCTACGTGCAGGAAGGGAACAACAAAATCCAGGCACAGCTCAATGGCCACGACTTCATGGAAGGCGGATGGTACAAAGGAAAGAGCGGAGAGACCAACGGCGTCAACATCCACAGCGACGTGAGCCTCGCCTATTTCTACGACGACACCAAGGTGAAGCTCATCGGACGTGTCGCAGGTGGTAGCCGTCAAGGCAGCCTTCCTCTCGCCAACAGCTTGTCGCACAACAACCTGGGCGACACCATCGTGGTGGTGCTTGCCTTGGAAGGCGACAACAAGTCGAGACTGGTCTATGACATCACCGACCCATTGAAAGAAGAGACCGACACGGTGTATTATCACCAGCGGCATGACAAGGCATTCGACTACCGCACGGTGGTCCACACCAACCGCAGGACGGTAAGAATATGGCCTGACCCACACACCGGGGAATACGAGGTGATGCTTCCTCCGGTGAAGTGGAAGGTGCAGCAGATTTACTGTACGGGACATGCCACCCTCTTCCAGGAAGGCAAGGCAAGCGACGTGATTGACCTCACCAACGCGCTCAAACCTATAACAGAGACCGTGGAAGGTCCGTTCATCACCTACGGAGGAAGCGAAGTGAAGTCGGTGGAGGTGAAATACAATGCCATCTACAACCGCATCTGGCATGCGCCGGTTGAGCTCACCTACGAGCAGATGGGCTTCAACAACTTCGGCTTTTTCGGCGATCAGAACTACAGGTTCGCCAACGTGGATGGAACGAAAGTCACTGTGCAACTGGCTTACGAGGTGAGCGCAGAGGGAAGCGAAACGAAAGACAAAAGGGTGGAATACACCTTCGGCCATCCTGTGTTCAGCATCGAGCGCCAATATCCGTTCAAACTCGCCGCCGTGGAGCGCTACTTCTGGAACAACAACTCACAGAGCGACACCATCGACGTGGTGCAACTCAAGGGCGGAACCGTCACCGTCCACAACGGAATGATCAGCTCCATCCACAGGCAGGATGTGGCCCTTGACGAACACGGTGAGGCCATCGTGCCGATCACAGCATCGCAGACAACGTATCTGCTCACAAAAGAAGAAGCTCTCAAAACGGTGTCCATGACATTGACACTCGACGGAACCACCTACGAGGCAGCCCCTCTTTATGCCTACGTACTCAACATCTATTCCAAACCGGGAGCCAAGGACATCATCAGTGTAGATCGCCCGATTCTGGTGGATATCCTGCGCGACCCGCCTGGAGGAAGCAGTAAGGCTACCCTGAAAAAAGGCTCTGAACTGACCTACAGCTATTCTATGGATATGTCGTGGAAACTGGGAACTGGTATCAACTTAAAAGCCGGCACTTCCATTGCCAGCTTCACTGGAGCAGTGGCGGCTCCTGTGGGCGTTGGTGCAGTGGCAGGCTTCAACTATGGTGCTGATACTGCCTGGGAAACGAAAATAGACATCATCGCCAACGGCAAGGGAAAACGGGCATTTTCCTACAAAATGACAGCCGCCAACGATATCTCCACCAGCAGCGACCCAACACTGGTGGGAGCTCCCGCTGACGTGTTCATCGGCGTGCAGCAAAGCGTAGCACTCACACCGGCCATCGCCATCCGCGCCATTCCTGATTCCGTTTTCCAGCAGATGCAAGGAGCGGTGAAGGCAGGACAGGCACTTGAAATCGCATCAGGAATGGATGCAGAAGGAAATTTGTTCCACCTCGTACGCGACGAAGCAATTGCCATCGGTCCGAAGTTCAAGTCCACTTTCATGCACACGCAGAAGCATATCATCACCAACACCATGCCTGCCATCATGAATCAGGCAAAGGCACTGATGTTCACCGGAACTGAGGCTGAGGCAAAAGAGCGTGCGAACAGCACCAAGAAACCGGTTTACTGCTCTTTGGTGAGTGCGGATGACGACAACTTTGCCATAGCCAATACACTCAACGGAGAATACTACTGCTACACCAGCAAGTCAGCCAATCTGGAAGGCATGAACTACCGCATCATCCTGCCTGACGGCTATGATGAAACAGAACTGACCGACGAAGTCTATAATTTGAACCAAACTCTCCTGACATGGGCAGCCATGCTCGCACAAAACGAGAAAGAGAAGCTCGATGCCAACGAACTGG
>JAEEGI010012708.1_pt1 | contig 17960 bp, 15 predicted proteins | sample 8958751 | NCBI WGS metagenome assembly JAEEGI01 (sample SAMN16246545, study PRJNA631951) | gut metagenome | biome: gut microbiome; feature: rumen; material: KS-attached | host: Bos | place: Iran: Karaj | collected 2018-10 | reverse complement strand
GCACCCTTGCGCCGGTCGCCGGCATGTATTGCTACACCCGCTGCCCCTCGACTTGCATGTGTTAAGCCTGCCGCTAGCGTTCATCCTGAGCCAGGATCAAACTCTTCTTTGTATATACACTATATAATTCTCAGTCCGACCCCGGCAGCTTCATTCTCTCTCAACTGAAAAGAATCAACGCTCTCGATTTTCTTTCTTGAACAATTGTTCTCGGTACTTGCTTGTACTGTTCCTCAATCTTGTCAATGATCTTTTTGGTTTCTCACGCCAAAAATTGGCGTAAAAAATTCCCATTCGACTTGCGAACGGGATTGCAAAGGTACATATCTTTTTTAAACTAGCAAACTTTTTTAAGAAAAATTTTAAATATTTTTTTGTTTCCGTAGGTTCAGCTTAATCCTCGCCTGCAGCTCCCAAGTACGTAACCTATCCTTATACAAATTGTTAGCGTTGACTTTCTCGATGTCAAGAGCGGCATCGGAATTACCCTCCCAGCGGCGGCAATTGTAGAGAACATCGTATATTCGGCCTATCTGGTACTCTCTGGAGACCCTTAAACCCACCGCATAATCTTCCCCATATTTGGTTGTCGGGAAGTTTATCTCACGAAGCATCGGCACAAAGAAAGCGCGAGGCGCACCAAGGCCATTTATCCGAAGAGCGTTATTGCGTCCGTTCTCAGGAGTCCACTCCCTATGGTCGATGATCCCAGGAGGCAGGACATTCATGCTGAAGTCCGTGATCCGGTAAGTTCCTACCACCATGGCACATTTCTGAGAGTAGAACGCGTCGACAAACTTCTGTACGGTGTTCTCGTCGAAATACACATCGTCGGAATCAAGTTGTATCGCGAAACGGCCGCATTTCGGATGATGAAGGGCGGCGTTCCAGTTGCCTCCAATAGCATGGTACGTCTTATCCTGGGCAATGTAAACAAGTTTCGGATCCTTCAAGAAACTCTTAATCACCTCGACTGTGCCATCCGTAGAATTATCATCGACCACTATAACATTATATTTAAAGGTAGTCTTCTGGCTCAAGGCTGACGACAGGGCATCTCCGATCGTGCGTACCCTGTTCTTGCATGGAATCACAACGGAAGCCTCATATTCAAAGTCACCCTGACTTAGATCAACCTCCGAAAACTCCGGCTCCAAATAGCCGCCGATGTCCTTCAGATGCCGGGTGCATGCCTTTTCCATCTCAATCTGGACCGCCCGGTTCTTGGGGTCCACATAATCGAACTGCTTCTCACCAGACTTCCTGGTGTCGGTTTCTATCTCATAGTACAGGAACTCATTGATATGGACGAGGTTCCCCTTCTGGGACACCTTGAGACGAAGATCGTACAAACCGGCAAATTCATATTCCTCATCCATCCTGGAGACAGCCTCTTTTAAAGCGGCTGTGCGGAATATCATGACAGAACCGAAGTCGAAATCATCCCTCAACGCCCCGAACTGGCAATCAATGACTGGAGCGAATACCCTCTCGCCGCCTGTTTCCTTGAAATGGTCCGCATACACCATGGCTGCAGAAGTGTCCTCAGCGACCGCGAGGAAACGCTCCAAGGCGAATTTCCCGAAACTCAAATCGGTGGTCTTTGTGTATATCATGGTGAAAGGTGTCCGGGACTCGGCGGCCATACGCCTGATATTGGCGGTGCTCTTAAAGGTCGAGGCATCAAGGGGAATCACCCTGGCCACCTCAGCCTCAGCCTCAAGGTTCGCGATAGTGGCAGCGACCTGCCCATCATCCACAAAAGGAATAAAACAGTCAATGGTATGCATAATAAAACACGGGTTGGTATAGACAAAAATACGAAAATATCACCAAAGATTTAATATATTTGTCGAATTGGACCAACATTATATAACAAGACAACCATTCATGGACAGGAAAATCGTAATCATCCCGACTTACAACGAGAAGGAGAACATCGAGGCGATAATCAAAAAAGTCTTCTCCCTTGAAGGTGAGTACCACATTCTGGTCATAGACGACGGGTCCCCTGACGGGACCGCTTCCATCGTCAAAGGGCTACAGGCTGCTTTCCCCGAGAGATTGTTCATTATTGAGCGTTCAGGGAAGCAAGGGCTTGGCACAGCATATCTTACCGGTTTCAAGTGGTCCCTGGAGCATGGCTACGACTACGTTTTCGAAATGGATGCCGACTTTTCCCACAACCCCGACGACCTCCCGAGACTGTATGAGGCTTGCTCAGCTTGTGGAGGTGTCGCTATAGGATCTCGTTACTGCGACGGAATCAGCGTGGTCAACTGGCCGATAGGCAGGATCCTGATGTCATTCTACGCATCAAAATATGTCCGTATGGTTCTCGGCATGAAGGTCCAAGATTGCACCGCCGGATTCAAGTGTTACAGCCGGGAATGCCTGTCCGCCATCGACTTCGACGATGTCAGGATGAAGGGCTACGGATTCCAGATCGAGATGAAATACACAGCCTATAAACTTGGGTTCAAACTAGTGGAGGTTCCGATTATCTTCGTCAACCGCAAGCTCGGCACTTCAAAGATGAGCAGCGGTATTTTCGGAGAAGCTTTCTGGGGAGTGATCAGATTGAAATTCAGGAAGTTCCAGCGCAAAGCATAAGGATGTCCCGATACCTTTTCAAAAATGCCGTGATCCTGACCGGAGACTCCCTGGCGGAAGGCTCCCTAGGTATTGACGGTGAGAGGATCGCGGGAATATGGCATGATGAAGGTTCCTTCCCTGGCGCTGAGGAAATAGACCTCAACGGGAGGATCCTGATGGCAGGCGGAATAGACGCCCATGTCCACTTCAGGGATCCAGGGCTGACTTGGAAAGCCGACATCGGTAGCGAATCCTACGCCGCTCTCCTGGGAGGAATCACCACCTTCATCGATATGCCCAACACCTTCCCGCCAACAACCACTCCAGATGCTCTGGAAGCCAAACTGGAGAAAGCCTCAAAAGATTCCAAGGCCAATTATGGTTTTCATTTCGGCGCTACCAACTCCAACGCCCAGCGGATCAAGGAACTAATCGAATCAGGTCGAGGAGGCGATTTCGCAGGCATTAAGGTCTTCATGGGATCATCTACCGGGAATATGCTTGTGGATGAGGCTGACTCTCTTGAGGAATTGTTCCAGATCAAGGACAAAACCATCTTGGTTCACTGCGAAGATGAGGGTATTATCAAGGCCAACCTAAAGAAAGCCAAGGAATTATACGGAGATGACATTCCTTTTACGGCACACCCGGAGATCCGAAGCCGCGAGGCTTGCGTCAAATCAACCCGGAAAGCGCTTGATCTGGCGATAAAATACGGCACCCACCTTCACATCCTCCATGTGTCCACAAAAGAGGAAGTCCAAATGATACGTGAGGCCAAAGCCTTGAATTCCAACATATCAGCTGAGACTTCCGTTAACTATCTTTGGTTCCGCGATGAGGATTACGAGAAGATGGAGGGTAAACTCAAATGCAACCCTGCCATCAAAACCGCCGCTGACCGGCAGGCGCTAATCGATGCGCTGAAAGATGGCACGATAGACACCATCGGCTCGGATCACGCCCCACATCTCCTGGAGGAAAAAGCCAAGACATATCTCGAGTGCCCATCGGGCTTACCCACTGTCCAACAATCACTTCCGGTAGCGCTGACACTTGCCCTCCAACAAGGAATCCCACTCACAAGAATCGCCTCAGCCTTCTCCGAGAAGCCAGCTGAGATATTCAGAATCGTTGACAGGGGGCGATTGCGTGAAGGGTATTATGCGGATCTCGTGGTCGTGGATCCAACAAAGGAATACATCGTCAGGAATCCGGCATACAAGTGTGGATGGACTCCCTACGAAGGTTGCTCACTAAAAGGTTCAGTGGATATGGTCTGGATCAATGGCTCCCTTGTCGGGGCTGGGAAGACAAGCGCAAAGAAATGCGGTTTCGCTCCAGATCCACGTTCAGCACAGTGACCATGACTTTTTGGTGGAGCTTGAGTTTGGCGCCATGCATCTGAGAGACATGGATAAGGCCGTTCTCGTGTATCCCGATATCGACAAACGCTCCGAAAGCTGTGATATTCGTCACAATACCAGGTAGTTCCATTCCTGCTTTCAAATCATCAATCTCGTGGATGTCTTCAGCGAAACTGAACTCCTGCGCCTCTTGGCGTGGATCCCTTCCAGGTTTTGAAAGCTCCTTCAATATGTCGTTGATGGTCGGAAGACCGAAATCACCTTCGACATACCCGGCCGCGTCAATCTTCTTAATCAGGCTGTCGTTCCCTACAAGCTCGTTCGTGGAGACTCCAAGATCAGCGGCCATACGATCCACAATGTGGTAGCACTCCGGATGGACCGCGGAATTGTCAAGAGGATTGGCCGCACCATGGATTCTCAGGAAACCGGCGCATTGCTCGAACGCTTTCGGTCCCAGTTTAGGGACCTTATGGAGCTGCTCACGGGAAGAGAAACCGCCCTCAGATGACCTGAAAGCCACAATGTTGGACGCCAATGTGGGTCCAATTCCGGACACATAGCTCAAGAGATAAGAGCTTGCCGTGTTGAGGTTGACTCCCACACTGTTGACGCAGATAGCTACGGTGTTGTCCAACTTTTCCCTCAGAAGTCCTTGATCCACATCATGTTGGTACTGCCCCACTCCCAGAGACTTCGGGTCTATCTTCACAAGCTCAGCCAAAGGATCCATTAACCGACGGCCAATGGAGACCGCCCCTCGTACTGTCACATCCTCATCAGGGAACTCTTTGCGGGCGACTTCCGAAGCGGAATAGATGGACGCTCCATCCTCACTGACGGTGTAAACCTTGACTCCCTCTGGAATCCCCACCCTCTTGATAAAATCCTCGGTCTCCCGCGACGCTGTCCCATTACCGATGGCTATCACCTCAATCCCATATTCCTCAATCATACCCGAGACAGCCATAATGGATTTAACCTTCTCACTTTGAGGAGGATGCGGGAATATAATCTCATGATGGAGAAGGTCTCCCCTCTCGTCCAGACAAACTATCTTACAACCATTCCGAAAACCGGGATCGATAGCCATCGTCCTTTTCTGCCCGACCGGGGGCGAGAGTAACAACTGCGTGAGGTTCTCCCCGAAGACCGCAATGGACTCTATGTCAGCCTTTTCCTTTGCCTCCTTAATAACCTCATTACTGATCGAAGGTTCAAGAAGACGCTTGAAAGAATCATCCACGGCCATCCTGACCTGCTCGGCAAGCTTAGGGCCAGGGTAACGGCGCTCCTGGCAGAAATCGTAGTAGATCTTGTTGCCGCACTTCTCAGCATCGGTGTCCAAGCCGACAGTGAGGAAGCCTTCCTTCTCCGCCCGCAGGATAGCCAGCAGGTTGTGGGAAGGAATACGCTGCAGAGGCATTGAGAAGTTGAAATATGTCCTGTACTTAGAGGCCTCAGGATTATCCGCGGCGGTTCTGGACGCCTTGGACTCAATCCTGCGGGTCCTGAATATACCCCTCATTGATTCCCTTATCTTAGCCGACTCACTGAAGCGCTCAGCCAGGATATCCCTGGCGCCAGCCAAGGCGTCCTCAACATCCGGAACATTGTCATTCAAGTACTTCCGTGCCTCGGACTGGGGATCGGAGACCTGCACGTTCCACATCTTGTCGGCAAGAGGCTCAAGCCCCTTCTCCTTCGCTATGGTCGCCCGGGTACGCCTCTTAGGCTTGTAAGGAAGGTAAATGTCCTCCAACACACTCGCGACGAGACAGTTCTCAATCTTCGAACGCAATTCAGGAGTCAACTTGCCCTGCTCCTCAATGGTGGACAAGATTCCCGCCTTACGCTTCTCCATCTCCGAAAAGACATCAATCCAATGCTTAATCTCGGCCACAGCGGCATCATCCAGTCCGCCAGTCTTTTCCTTGCGGTAACGGCTAATGAAAGGGATGGTGGCACCTTCTTCGAACAGGCCGGCACAGTTCTCAACCTGCCAGTCCTTCACGCCCAATTTGTTGGCGATCTCATGGATGTAAAGCTCTTTCATCAATCTTGGGAAAACATCTTTAACTCGTCCCGGTAGGCCGAGAAAATCTTAGATTTGGAGACAAAACCGATGTAGGCCCTGTCAGAACGCCGGACAACTGGCAGGTTCCAGGCAGAAGTGGTCTCGAACTTGCGCATCACCGAGTCCATGGGCTCATCGTCATAGACATAGGCATCGGCGCTGCGCATGAAATTGAACACATGCAAAGTCGAGTACTCACTCGCCCTGAACATGTCTTTACGGATGTCCTCGAGGGACACATATCCCTGAAACCTACCTTTTGAATCGACCACAGGGAAAACATTCCTGGAAGATTCGGAGACCACCTCAACGAGTTGTCCCAAGGTGTCGTCAATCCTCACCGTTGAGAAATCAGTCTCAATCACATCTCCCACCTTGAGCAAAGTCAAGACAGCCTGGTCGCTGTCATGGGTAAGCAACTCACCCCGCTGGGCTATTCGCTTAGTGTAGATGGAGTATTTCTCTACCAGTCTGGTGGTTCCAAATGCGATGGTTGCGGTGAGAATCAAGGGCAGGAACAAGTCATAACCTCCTGAAATCTCAGCGATTAGGAAGATGGCGGTCATCGGAGCCTGCATGACTCCGGCCATCAATCCCGCCATTCCGACAAGCACGAAATTCTGTTCCGGCACGGAGAGAGACGTCCCGGCCAATAGCAGGTTCAAGGTCCTCGCCACGAAAAAACCGGCGATCGCTCCCACGAACAAAGTGGGACCGAAGGTTCCTCCCACTCCCCCTCCGGCATTGGTCAGTGTCATTGAGAACACCTTCAGCAGGAGGATCAGCAGGAAAAACACCGGCACCGACCAAGGACTCCTGGACAGGAAGGCTAAGGGTGTCTGGCCCTCTAGGGAGAGTTCATGGCCATTCAGCAGCACCCCAAGGGAATCGTAGCCCTCGCCGTAGAGCGGTGGGAACAGGAAAATCAGAAGGCCCAGTCCCAGAGCGCACATGGCCCATTTCAGATAGGGACTCTTCATCTTGCCGATCCTGTCCTCAAGAGCCAAGGTGGTCCGGATAAAATAGATCGAGCAAGCGCCGCAAAACAACCCCAACACAATGTAGAAAGGAATGTTAGCGAGGTTGAATGGAGTCAGAGTGCACTCGAATGGGGTGCTCCTCCCTAGGGATATGTAGGAAATAACCGTTGCCGAAACCGTCGAAAGCAACATCGGCATCATCGAGTTCATGGAGATATTGAATAGAAGTATCTCCAAAACGAACAGGACTCCGGCCAGAGGGGCTTTGAATATCCCCGCGACAGCGGCGGCCGCCCCGCAACCGAGCAAGATGGTCATGCTCCGGTAGGACATCCCGGCCTTGCGGGCGAAATTGGATCCGATAGCAGCTCCGGTGTACACAATAGGCGCCTCGGCTCCAACTGATCCTCCGAAACCGATGGTCACGGAACTTGCCACGATGGAGGACCAGGTGTTGTGAGGTTTTATCCTGGATTCATGCCTCGAGACCGCCTGAAGCGCCTTCGTCACTCCATGGCCGATGTTGTCCTTAAGGATATACCTGCAGAACAACATCGCCAAGAGCATGCCCACTCCAGGCAATATGATAAGATAGACAGCTCCGTTCCAGATATCCCCGAACACGTTTCCAAGCCCATGCTGGATCAGTCTGATGAGAGTCTTGAGGATCACCGCGGCCAAACCCACGACAACCCCAACGACTACACTCAGCACGAGCAGTTGGTTTCGCTCGGAAAGGTGTATTAAGGGATTTCTCATTGTCGGAAACTACATTCCCAAGCCGACGACGACTCCGATAGTAACGGACTTGAACTGAGGGCCATATCCATCCTGGAAGACAGACACTGGGCAGTATTTGAAATAGACGCCCACATCGTCGTAAGACAAGGCTCCGAAGAAATTATAGGTGAATGTGTTAGTCTTGATGTCCTTGGCGAAGCGGGTTCCGTTTTTCCACTCTTTGACAGTGCCTCCGTCAGCGGCGGTTCCTTTGAACCTGGAAATAGCGGGGAAATTGTATTCTCCGGTCACACCCAGCCTGAGCGAGAACTGTCCGAAAGCCTGGTTGAACGAGACAGGCACTGCAAGCGTCCTTACACTCAACCTGGACTTCTTGATTTTCTTCAATCCGGAACCTTCCATCTTGGCGATAGACACCTTTCCGGAGCCTTCCGGCTGCCAGAAGTGAGTGTTGTCCAGACGGTAATAATCCCAGTCGAAGTCAACTCCGAGAGCAAGCCAACCTGTCGGATAAGGTTTCAGGCGCAACTCCATGATGTTCATCTGGAACTCGGTGACTGCCTTGCCCTTATACGTCTCAAAATCCTGGTCGGCCTTGATGAGGTTGTGGTCTCCGAAGGCGAAATAGGTCAAAACCTCGGTGGAAAACAATTCATTACCGACAGCGAGATCCGGCAGTTTAGCACCGTCGTTGTCATTATCCTGAGCACTGGCCGCAGCTGCACTGATCAAAGCCACAGAGATAAGAATCAATAACTTCTTCATTTTTTACTATGGTATTATTTTCGAATTAACTTGCTAAGTTAAGAATTATTCAACAAAAAGACTTATTTTTGACATTATGAAGAAGTTGATCATTGCTCTTGTCTCAGCCATCCTGCTCTCAATATTGGGAATCGCTGGTCTGAATTATATGAAAAGCAACGGCCCGAGAGACCGCGTTTTGTCCCCTTCAGGGTCCAAAATCATTGTCGAGGAAATGAGCTACTACGTCAGTGGCGAGAAGATTTTCGGCAAGTTATTCAAGCCAGCCGACGAGAATGGCAATTTCCCGGACTCCCTCGGACCTTTGCCACTGGTCTTATTCTTCCATGAGCCACTCAAGACCGAGTGGGCGGAGAATATGATGAAATCATTGGTATCCAAGGGATTGGTTGGTTACACCTGCGGATTCAGGGGAAGCGATAAGGATGTTGAGGCTCTCGTCAAAAGGATGCGCAAGGAAAAATTCGTCGAGGAGGGACTGGTATTCCTTATCGCGGACACTTCCTGCGGCAATGAGATTGTGAAGGCCACCTCCAGGCTTGGTCACAGACTACAGGGCGTCGTGCTTGTTGAGCCTGTCCTTACAGGCAAAGCCAGGGAGACCTATGTCCGCTACGGGCAGGAGTTTCTCACGATCGTGGACTCGATGAAAGGCAACGCAATATCTCTGATTGAAGACTACCTGGAGGAAAGGGGGGCATTGAAATGAGTATGAGGTTCGGAATCATAGGTACCGGTAGAATCAGCGACTGGGTGCTGAAAGGGGCGGTTCTTGAGCCTCGTTTCGTTGCTGCGGCAGTATGCTCCCGCTCCGAGGATACCGCCATCGCTTTCGCGGCGAAGCACAGCATTCCTAAAACATTCACTGACATAGGCTTGATGGCATCAGATCCGTCAATCGACGCCATTTACATCGGCACTCCTAACCACACCCATCACGACATCGCCATTGAATGCATGAGTCACGGGAAGCACGTCCTCTGTGAGAAGCCTCTCGCTTCCAATGCCAGAGAGGTCCGGGAGATGATAGCCGCCGCGAGGGCCAACGGAGTTGTGCTGATGGAGGCGATGATCTCGACTCTCAGTCCCAATTTCAGGATGGTTCAGGAGCGCCTGAAGAGCCTAGGCACTGTAAGGCATTATTCCGGAACCTTTTGCCAATATTCCTCCAAATTCGACCAACTAAAGAGGATTATCGCTGGCGAAGAGGACTCCCCCGTCCCAAGTTCCTTCAATCTCGAGCGTTCGGGCGGAGCATTAATGGACATAGGAATATACCCTATCTACCCTATGGTCACATTATTCGGACGCCCAAAGAGCGTAAAAGCCAATGTAACTACTTGTAAAGTACCTACTTCCGAAGGATCAGGGAATATCGACTTGCAAGGTTGTGCCACCTTCGAATACGATGGCATGTCAGCGACGGCGATGTATTCAAAGATAGCGGACTCAAGGCTCAGAACCGAGATTTCCTGCGAAGATGGGATCCTTTCTCTTGACCAGATCCACATCACCCGCCAGGTTGATTTCATTCCTCATGGAACTCCGACTTCCGGACGTTCAAGCGGCCCCTCCAAAGAGGACATCACGGTTCCTTGCGACCCGGACGAGTATCTCTGCGAGTTCAAGGAGTTCATCGATGTGATAGATAATGGAAGGATGGAATCGACTAACAACAGCCTGGCTAATTCCCTGATTGTCGCCGAGATCATGGACGAGATACGCCGCCAAGGTGAAGTCTCTTTCCCCGCCGATTAAGAAAAGGCATTTCTCCTTCTCACATTCTCACTTCATGAAAATAAGCTCGTAAGCACGGGTTCCGAGGCCGATTTTCTCTCCGTGGATCAGCTGTGTTTCCCATTCCGATTCCGGAGTGGTGTTCTTGAAATGATCGTGGTAATCGTGGAAGCCTTCTTCATGAATATGATCCCCCAGAACTGAATTCCGCAAAGGTTCAGCCGCGAGGCAAGCGTCCGCGCAAGCCTGGTCGAGGGCAACAGGATCCTTGGAAGCGAACATTCCGATGTTAGGGAGGATGGGCGCGTCATTCTCGGAATGGCAATCGCAGTAAGGAGAGACGTCCACTATCAGCGAAATGTGGAAACTATCTCTGCCGCTGACAACAGCCTTCGTGTATTCAGCCATCTTGGCATTGAGAATTGAGATGGCCTGATCCTGTATAAAGTCTATAGCATCGAAGTTGCAGGCTCCAAGGCAACGCCCGCATCCTACGCAATGGGAATCGTCCACATGCATTTTACGGGACACCGGATCATATACCAGGCCGCCATTAGCGCACTCTCTCTCACAACGCCGGCATCCACGGCAGCTGGCCTCATCGATTATGGCCTTACCAGCGGAATGCTGGTCCTTTTTACCGGCTCGGGAACCGCATCCCATGCCGATATTCTTGATCGTTCCTCCGAAACCTGTCATCTCATGTCCCTTGAAGTGAGTCAGGCTGATAAACACATCGGCATCCATCACGGCACGTCCGATGAGAGCCTCTTTGGTATATTCCCCACCTTCGACTGGTACCGCGATGTCATCGGTCCCTTTCAATCCGTCAGCTATTATGACCGGACAGCCGACAGTCAGCGGCGTGAAACCGTTTTCCCATGCGCACTCAAGGTGCTCCAGGGCATTCTTCCGGAAGCCAGGGTACATGGTGTTGCAGTCTGTGAGGAAAGGCTTGCCTCCTAGCTCCTTCACTAAATCCGCCACGGCCTTGGCATAGTTGGGACGGAGATAACTGATATTGCCCAATTCTCCGAAGTGCATTTTTATCGCGACGAACTTTCCGTCCATGTCTATGTCGGCGATACCGGCCTTTCGGGCCAGCCTCTTCAATTTGGCAGGCAAACTTTCTCCGAACGCGGTTGTCCTGAAATCGGTATAAAAAACTTTAGATGGCTCCATGATCGTGTCTTTCAATTACTTCGTAAATATAGCATTTCCAAACGTGATTTCTTCCACTACGCAATGAAAAGATGATATTATTTAACAAACAAGCAGTTCCGTAAAGCACTCTTCAATGCATTGCCGAAGATAACAGGCTTTAGTGATATCCAATTCTTGGTCTCCGATGAGATAGGCCTGTTTGTTAATCTCAATCATCAATGAGCTATACTGGAAAACCGCTTCTGGCGAGATTGAGTTGGAATAAGGTTCGTTCACTCCTACAGAATAACCCTTTGACCGGAAATGAGAAATAATCCTGTCAATCAAGCAATTATCCGGCCTACTCCAGTCATCGTTAACTCCGATGCAGATGTCGGTTTCGGAAAGGTCCGCCGGGAAGGAATGGCAATCGACAAGCAGCGCTTCTGGAGACAGGGCCTGAACCAGCCTCTGCCGATGTTCATGGAAACTATTGAGAGCGAACTGCTTCTCCCCATCTGAAACAGTCCTTTTCAATGATTCAAATCGAGTGTAAACGATTCCCTGCCCTATCTTTTCAAGCGGGTCATTCTCAAGTCGCTCGACATCGCAGAAAAAACGTGAGAAAGGGTAAGCGACAGGGATAATCCTGGAATCCGACCTGCCGGAAGATGCGAATAGCCAGTCGGTATACCAATCCGTCCAGCGTGTGACCTCGAAATTAATCCCTTCATCCCAACTCGACAGCCCGAATGGAAATACAGGGCTCGCATGAGGGATGTGAAGGACAATCCTTTTCTGTAGCATAATATGTCAGATTTGTTTTGATTGAACATCCGCATCGCTTTACCACCGTGGCTTCTGGCATGCTCGGTTGGTGCTCCCAAGGAGACTCTTGATGCATATGGCAAATATAGTAATTTTACAATTATTATTTGAATTCAATGACTTGGATGCCGCGGGCGGGGATGGTGGTGGAAACAGCCAAGGGACCTTCGGAAGTCTGGGCGATTGTTTCGTAGCCGGTTTCGTCGGCAAGACAGGCCTGGCAATGCGCCGGAAGGCTATATTCAGCCGGATCCATGGAGAAGGAGACAGGTTGAGATTCATCTCCGATGTTGACTATGAATAGTGCCAGCCTCCCTTCCGGGGATCTCCACATCCCTGTGTAGAGCAGAGGTATTTCTTTCGTGATCTGGGTGGCCGATCTGCCGTCACGGGCGGCATAGATCGAGACTTTCGAGATGTCGGCACGCACTGTGGGGATCGCCATAGAAGGGACTCGCTCGAAGCTGCCGTAAAGAAGACAATCAAGGTATCGCATACGAGTCTGGGCCAGCAGCAGGGCGAAGCTCATTTCGCTGTTTCGAGCCTGGTCAAGGAACGCGTGATAGTTGGCGATGGACGGCTGCATCCCATACACCAGAGCCCTTGCCTGTTCCATTCGGAACTGCAGGTTGTAACGCTCCGGGAGGAGAGTTTCGCAGCCTTCGGGGCGATAATCCACCGGCCAACGTTCGTCAAAGGGCGGATACAACAGTGAACTATAGCTGCCGAAGGTGATCGCATAGTCGTGATACACAGCCTGGAACAGGGGGATGGGTTCGGCATTTCCTCCGATGTATCGCTCGCGGCTGACACCTAAGGTCAAGAAGAGGTCAAGTGACGGCATCCAGTCTTCGCCGGAACCTTCGCCGGCCAGGACCGTCTTGCCTGCCTGGTTGCGAATACTAGAAGCCAAGTCGCTGAAGTTTTCGACCCAATAGTTCCCACCGCCGATGCTGTGTCCATGAGCAGGGTCATAGCAGCGCAGGTTGGTGCAAGCCTCATCCATATAAATGCCTCCGATGCCATAATCCCGCAGCACCGTGTCGGCCATCGCCGCATAACGATCCGTCCAAAAAGAGTTTTGAAGGCACATCGCAGCAATCTTGTGGCCGGTGAACGTGTTGGCAGCATATTGCCGGAAAGATCCATCCCGTTGTTTCAGTGCGAAAGGCTGGGCCTCCTCCCACCCTGGAGTGGAAGTCCCCCATTCGAAGGAATTCATATACACGAGCGCATGCACACCTTGGTCTGAAGCGGACTTTACAGCGTCGCAGAAAGATGCTGCGCCCTCCCTGGGGGGCAGATAATAAGGAAAATCTTCATCATGCCCACAATTACACCACCAATGCCACAGGACACTCACAGGGAGCCCGGAGTTCTCCTGCAGATGCATGGCATCCGGAAGGACGTTCTCCGAGCGACCGCGGTTCCAGACCCAGAGGCCGGTCCCGAGTACCCAATCCTCAATCCTGCGCTCCGCCAGCCGGCTTTCCCGGCACCAGCGCTGCTGCACAGCCCATCGGCGGTACATTTTCGCCGCCGTCAGCCAGTCGCCCCGGAATGGACCGGTAATGACCTCGTAGCCCAGATCCCAGTCCTTTGACGTGCCGCAAACAACCGGATAGTGTGTGAGATAGAAACAGGTCTTTGTCGAATCCAATTCGACGGTAAAGGTCTTCGTAAATGAAAGGGTGTCGTTGGATGCGAGATACAGCCCTCGTCCGCTTTCACGATCATAGGAGGCTATCAGTTGCACGGACAACAGGCCAGGGCTTTCAGTGCTGAAGCGGATGAGCGGATTCTCGGCACTGAGGCCGGAACGGGGATCCCTTTCCACACGGCCAAGCCAACTGGAAAAGGCGAAATCCTCATTATCCATCTTCTTGAAATCTAGGATTGGGTAACGTACCGAGGAGCCAGGCTCCAATCCCTTGACTGAGATGCTCCAGTGAAGCAAACTGTCCTCTTCAGCCAAGCGGACCTTGGCCTTCACCTTAATGCCGGAAGCCGTTTTCCAGGATAGCCGCAGTCCCTCCGACTTGCGTCGGCATCCCAAGAAGGTCGCTTCTTCCTTCAATATACTGTCATGGACATCCCTTATTTCCCAGAGAGGCACGATCCCATCCAGCATTTCCTCCCCATAGGTCTTATCCGTCATAGACTTCGGCCAGCCGGTGGTGGGATCGTACGTGACGCTCATGCGTCCGTTTTCCAATGAATGGTCATCGAGCCCTCGGCATGATGAAAACAGAATCAACGAGGCCGCAAGGAGAGATAGGGAAAAAGCGATTTTTTTCATAAGTCTTCACCAGATAATCATTTGAAGGACTCGGCGAGTTTGTTCGACAGCATCCCCGCCGCAGCCACCGAGATCAAAAGAATGGATATAGGTTTCATGTCGTAAATAATTAAGATTCATTTAATTAATATGAAGGCTTGCAATTCTGTGAAGCAGCACCGAGAACTCCTCTGAGCGGGATTCGAGAAGCCCATGGGTGGCGTTTTTCATGACGAGCAGCTCTTTTTCCGGGGCATTCACCTTTGAGAAATATTCACAGGCCAACTCAAAATTGGTCTGATGGTCCATGTCGCCGTCGATGTTATAGAAAGGCAACTCATAGTCATATCTTCCAAGAAGAGACATCTCACCGAACCCCTCCGATCTCACAAAGGCCCCGTATGGAGTGAAAGATTCATCCGCATAACGGATGGATTTCAATATTTCTTTCAAGGAATAGTGAGGGTTGCGCAGAATAGTCATGAACAGACTATAATCCCGACCGTCCTTCATCATACCATACCCATATCTGTCCATGATACCGTGTCTTAGCGAATAGTCATCCTCTCCCTTTTCCCTGCTCCATGCCCACTTTTCTACCATTCCACGGCCTTCCGGATCATTTCCCGACCACACTAAAGCGGCTTCATAAAGCCTACGCTCATTCTCATTATAGTCTATGAACTGCCCTGTCCCGATGAAAGCATCATAGTACTCAGGGTTCGTGAGAGCAAGGTTGGCACCGAAGTATGAGCCCCAGGAATATCCGAGCAAGGTTACTTTATCAACATGCAGATAATCAAGCAGATATTCCGTCATAACCTTGCCGTCACTCATCATGATATCGGCGGTTATGGTTTCCGGATGAGACTTGTCAAAACTCTTTCCGCAGCCACGCTGATCCCAAGTGACGACGGTATAGACATCGCTCCACTTCCTTGTGAAAGCATAGTCAAAAAGACTCGTAGCGTCGCCCGGCCCGCCATGCAGATAGAGCAGGACGGGATTAGTCCTGTCCTTTCCATAAATATTGATCCACTGCTTCGACCCGTTGACATCGACATACATCGACTCATTGATGCCCCCCTCGGGAGTGCGATTGTTAATGCCTCGGCCAGTCCATCTAATGATGAAAAGTATCGCGATGAGCATCAGGAAAATGCTCCCCGCCCATTTCAAGGCATACGTTAAACCTTTATTCATCCTATTCATTATATCCTATTCGTGATATGCGGTATAGTTCCCAATTACCTGTCAGATTGTACTTCTCAAGCGGCACAAAACACCTAAAAACCTAGTTACAAAGTTAGTCATTTTCATATTCCCAGCAAAGGTCCACGAACTTCTGAGGCACATTGCCGCGCTCTACGCGACGATTTAGGCTCGAGGGGCGGCACGATGTGGCTTCCAGGGACTTCCAGGGCACTTCGCCCAGCTCATCGAATTTCGGGTTGGGATCCGGGTGATCATGACACTAAGTCAGTATTTCACCCCAGTTTGCATGCAAAAAAGCCAAGGAACCACCCCTGGCTTTTAAACAATATACTGATAATCAAATAATTATCAATAAAATCTCTTAATATTCCTCCTCGTTAAAGATGTGGCGTAGTTGGTATTAAATGATTTATTGTCAATCACTTACACTTATATTTAGATACTTTGGATAGTCACAGGGATAGTCTGAAGCCTCCTGCGAGGTGTCATTTGAGTCATTTATTGTCTCTTATTACTAACCCATATTATCAGAATCATAGAATACACCAAGCTGCGAATACCAATGTACAGGCTATCAAAGACCACAGATTCACGGACACTCTTAATCTGGTCTTCAATGGCCCACAATCCAATGACATCGTGCCTATCTCCATCACAGATTAAGTTCGGATAGTTTGTTGAAATCAGTATCACAAGTACAAAGGAAAACAAGTATAAAAATGCCTGACAAAACCTTAGCCCGGATGAATTCAGTGAAACCAGTTTGAAAATCTGTATAACGAAGTCCAAGACAAAAACCACACAGCTGATAATAAGACATCTCCAATAAAGGGCATAAGCACTATTGTTCCCTATGCCTTGGAGATTGTACTTTTCCAAAACACCAAAACACAGAGTTGAGTAGATGATGAAAAGGACACCAAATAACCTTGTAACTAGTGTGATAATTTCAACTGTCTTCCACTTCATACTTACAAAGTTAGTATATTATTTTACCATTCCTCTTCTTTCGGGGGTAGTCCCAAAGTGGGCTAAAAACCAAAAACTGCCAAGGTATCAACCTCGGCAGTTTTGTAACATATTAATTTTCAATATATTATAAAATCAATATTCCTCCTCGTTAAAAAGGAAATCGTCTTTCGTCGGGTAGTCGGGCCAGATGTCTTCAATGGAATCGTAAACATCGCCGTCGTCGTCGAGGTCTTCGAGATTCTCAATCACTTCGAGCGGCGCCCCCGAACGGGTGGCGTAATCAATCAATTCTTCCTTGGTAGCGGGCCAGGGAGCATCTTCAAGTTTAGATGCGAGCTCAAGTGTCCAATACATAGTCGTCTATTTGTTACCTTACTTTGTTTCAATAAAAGGGCTGCAAAGATACAAATAAATCGAATATTCCAAACATTTTTTTAATAACCCGATAATCAGGCGTTTAGGGTATCCAAAAATCTTCGTTAGCGCCACTTGCGATGCACAAATATCTGGCCAAAGTAAAAAGGTAATCGGACAATCTGTTGAGGTATTTCAATCCGGCTTCGTCGCCGGGGAGAAGGTCTTCGATAAGAAGAGCGCTGCGCTCTGCCCTGCGGCATACTGTGCGTGCGACGTGGCACTCCGAAGCTGCGACAGGGGAGGAGGGGAGGACGAAGGCATTGAGGGGTGGCAGAAGGGCTGTCAAGCGGTCGATCTCGGCCTCCAGCGGCTGCTGCATCTCCGCGTCCAGCGGCTTCAGTTTGGCCTGCTTCGTGTCGGCTGCAAAGTGTGCCGAAATCTGCATAAGATCCTCCTGGACCTTCCTTAATGTGGCGCCGCAACGCTTGATTTCCTGGAAATCGGAGGGCTTGACCTTGGCTTCCAGTTCCTTGCATCGCCCCCGCAGTATGCCCAGATGCGAGATCATCTCGTCCAGGTCGCCGTATGCCATTACTCTCGGGTGGGTCTTTTTGACCCTTGTGCCGCCCACCAGCGAAGTGGTTCCGGCATCTCCCGTTTTAGTGTAAATCTTCATATCTCTTCAATTTGGACTCTAAGTTAGCAATTCTATCCGAATCCGTAAAACCGGAGCCCGGGGAGGGCAGAATATCACTCTCGATTCGGCCGTCACGGAGGCGGATTATGCGCCTGGCGTGGAGTGCGATGTCCTCTTCGTGGGTGACAAGTATAACGGTGTTGCCGCGGTTGTAGATTTCGTCGAAAAGGGCCATTATCTCCTCCGAAGTGGCAGTGTCGAGGTTTCC